>Ga0265324_10000289_pt1 | contig 37351 bp, 34 predicted proteins | sample 41419metaG_FD_198634 | JGI IMG/M metagenome (GOLD analysis project Ga0265324, IMG submission 198634) | Rhizosphere microbial communities from Carex aquatilis grown in University of Washington, Seatle, WA, United States - 4-14-19 metaG | ecosystem: Host-associated > Plants > Roots > Rhizosphere...
TGAAATGCTCCTGGACAAATTGCCAGAGGTGTTGAGCCGGGAGCAAAAATTGATGAAAATTCACAATCTGATTTACGATTTGAGCCACCGGCAAAAATTGATTCGGAACTCCGGTAACCGCCGGTTCTCCAAATGGGTTTTGCTAAATGAGCCATCCGTTAAGCAATAAAAACCCTATTTAAGCAAATAGTTGTGCTGGAAAACGCGTGTTTTTCAGGGGTTTTGATTAGCTTACGCTCTTTTAGTTTGGCAAAAAAAGCAGAGAAAACTAACGAGCTGGCACTGGGTTTTGAATTTTAGAATTTCTCGGCCGTCTCGTTGTTCCGACAGCGTGGTCAATAGGGTGGTAGCAGCCGCCGGAAACCGTGAGCCAACACCGTGATGAGGAAGCAAATGTTCCGGATGATCAGCAACGGCCAAAAGTAAGTAACCGGCCCCTGAATAACCCTAGTAGCTTTCTGGTTTGCTAAACGGTCTCCGACTTGAGTCAGGGCCGAGATTGAGCGCGGTTGATCGCAAATCCCTTCAAGCCAATCCTTCGGGATGGCACCACGACCCGTTTTCGCGCCCATCAATGCGCCGACAATCGCCCCGACCGTGTCCGTATCGCCGCCGCAATCCAAAGCAGCGGTAAGTGCGGATCGAAAATCGTTCGCATGGCGTAACCAAGCATAAATCGCGACCGGCACCGAGTGATAGGCATAACCAGTGACGCCACGTTCCAACCCCAGCTCATCGGCAAACTCGGCAACCGAATTGCCGGTAGCCAGCGCGGCGGTAAGCTTCTGACAAATCTTCTGCCATTCCTCATCGCGGCCCAGGCTGGGCAGGGCGGAAAGCCACGACTCAACTGAATAATTCTGGCTTACGGACCACGCCGCCGCTTCGGCCACCGCCAACGCGGCGGTTTCGGCTTTCGGATCCGTGTGGGTCAGGCGCGTCGCCGCCGAAACAAACGCACGGCGTTTGTCTGCGTTATCCGCAAAATAGGCACCAATAATCGCGCTGCGCATGGCCGGGCCGTTGCCCGCCGACCAGACGCCGCTTCGACTTGGCGGAAAGCCAAGCCATAACCGGAGGATCGCCTTCAAGGTCGCCAAGCCAATGCCCGCCGGCAGGACGAGCAGCCAGAGGCGGAGTTTCCAAGCGAGACATCGTTGAAACGCGACGACATCGTCTGGATGAGTCAGCAACGCTTGGGCGACAAACAATGTGTGTTCGGTGTCGTCGCTCACCATGCCGTGGCTAAACAGGAACCGATGCCGCCACACGCCGCGCCACATCCGTTGAATTCGTCCGCGGGATATTCCCTCCGCTGGCAACCCCAGCGCGTCACCCACCGCTGTGCCGAGCAAAAGCCCGGCAAATCGATCGCGCAAATCAGAATTTGGCGCTGGCGCGCTCATTTATTTTGGTTGATGAAAAACAAACCCGCGTAAACCTTCGGATCCACCAAGACTCCAGTTTTCGCTTTTGCCTCCAGCCATGGCACGATTTCCGCCAACGGAACCTCGTGAACAACGATGTTCTCGTGCGCTACGCCACCGCCAGCCCCAACCCGTTTCAATTGGGTGGCCAAAAATAACGTCACGATTTCCGAGGCAAGTCCGGCAGAAGAAGCACCGTGCGATACCAGTTTAATTTTCCCGGCCTCGAAGCCCGTCTCCTCAACCAATTCGCGGCGGGCCGCCTCGGCCTGCGCTTCGTCGGCACCGCCGGGATCGTCCCCGATAATGCCGGCGGGAAGCTCAATCGTCCGCGCATGGACGGGAATTCGATACTGCTCCACCAGCAACAATTTTTGATCCTCGGTGACCGCCGCAATGATGGCCGCGCCGGTCGCATTGGTGCGATGGGCATACTCCCAATGGCCTTCCTTGATGAGCGCCAGAAACTTTCCGGTGTAAAGGGTGGTTTGGTTCATATCATTCAATAGCATCACAAAACTTGCTGGCTTCGAACGACCGCAATGCCGGCGCGGGTCATTTCAGCAATGGCATTCGCCACGTCATTGGGCTGAAGGTTCACTCCCCGGCTGGCGTCTTCAATGAAATGGGTTTTGAATCCCATCTGCGCCGCATCCAGCGCTGTAAACTTCACGCAGTAGTCCGTGGCGAGGCCGCACACAAAAACCTCCATGACACCTTTGGCCTTGAGCCATTCACCCAGCCCCGTGCTTTTGCGATGGCCGTTGTCGAACAGCCCGCTGTAGCTGTCAATGCCCGCGTCCGTGCCTTTGGGAAAGATTTTGGCGATACGCTCCCGCTGCAAGCCTGGCGCCAGTTCAGCTCCCGGTGTTCCCTGCACGCAATGCACCGGCCAGAGCGTCTGAGGCAGACCGTTCAGGTCAATCTGCGCGAACACCGCTTGGCCGGGATGATTCGCCGCAAAGCTGCCGTGATTGGCCGGATGCCAGTCCTGCGTCGCGACCACCAGCGGAAACGCGGCTTGCAGTCGGTTCACGATCGGGATGATGGCATCGCCGTTCGGCACTGCCAGCGCGCCACCGGGCAGGAAGTCGGTTTGAATATCAACTAGGATCAGGGCTTTCATAAACGTTTATCGGTTGTTAAAATCGTATTGCCTCTCTCGCTTGCAACCATTCACTGGGAATACTTTCTCGTCCGGCGCTCAGCGCGACGATCCCGCCAACAATGGCGGCATTTGTGTCACAGTCACCCCCGACGCTGATGGTTTTGCCAACGGCTTCCACGAAATGCTTCGGGTGATGTGCCGCCATCCAGAGGCAAAAGGGAACCGTATCCGGAGCCGTCACCAGCGAGCCATTGCCCAGCGCCTTGGCAACGTCATTCAACGGAACATCGGCAGGCGTCTGGCTGGCGATCAAAATACCCCGGCGCACTTTGCTTTCCGGCGTCAGCCGCAAAACTTCACCGAAGAAACCCGGCGCAAACTCGGCACCAGCCCCATCCCGCATCCGCCACGCCATCGCCGCACCCACCGCGACCGCCACGGTTCCAGCCACGCCTTCAGGATGCGTATGCGTGACCAGCGAGGAAGCACGAGCCGCCTCAGCACAATGTTCTAGGTCATCGGCGAAATAGGCACCGAGCGGAGCCACCCGCATGGCACCACCGTTCCCCATTGAGCCTTGGCCGCTGAATGCGTTGGCCGCCATCTCCTGCCACTTCGCCCCGGCATTGATTTCCCGCAGTTGAATCCGCGTCATGCTCCCATAACCACGATCAGGATCACGCTCGAAGCGACGAGCAAACCGACGGGCCAGCGCATCCTGATTCAACTCACCATGCAATTTAAGCACCGCCACGATGGGAATGGCCATCTCGGTATCATCGGTGTGAAACCAAGGCCCGGCCGGAAGGTCGCCGTTGACCTGACGACTCAACGCATTGGCCGACCGATAGCTGAGCATTTCCCCCAGCGCATCGCCAAGACCAAGCCCATCCAGCGAAAGCATCATCCGCTTGACACGCTCGCCGTGATCAGCGGGTAAGTTGGCCTTCCATGTATTTCCATATTCCGACAACAGTTCCCGCATCCGCCGCAGCCAGGTAGTCTCAATCCAGTCGGTCCCGAGCGGGCCAACCCGGTCCACCATCCAGCCGGCAAACCGCAATTCGTTGTGCATGGAATACACGCGATCCGTGTTCGAGGAATGAATCAGCACCGGACATACTGGCAGGAAATCAGCCAGAAATTTGGCAACATCCAGACCAGTGCCCGGGTCGGTGGTGACACCGGGTTGCGGATTCAAATCGTGATCCAGACAAATTAAAGCGGTGCTTGGAAAAAATTCCGCACATTCAGCAATCATCGAGTGGGCATCACGCCAGATTTTCAGATCAAAGCCGTTGCCGAGTCCGGCCATGACCTTTTGAAAACCAGCGATGCGCTCGTCGTTGTCTTCGAGGATGAGAATGGTTCGAGTTGAGGTCATATTCAGCACGGGATGGTTGTCCACGGTCTGGTCTTTGGTAGTGCATCGCGAAATATTTCAATCGCGAGCGAGACTTCATCGGCTGTCTCAGTGTTGCGAATCTGGTCGAGATAAAGATTCCGGTGGGCAACTCCATCCAGGCGGAAACTCCAATACAGAGCCATCAACGGGTTGATGAATAATTTCGAACCCTCGGTTCGTTCTGTGGAATGGACATCGCCAAAGCTCCCATTTACGGCGGCGATGATACTCGTGTTTACGATGCTCGGTTGCTGTGGCAGTCGCGCAATCGTGAATTCACACGCCGCTTGGTAGAATCGAAATTCTTCCGAATCCTGACTCAAGCTCCAAGCACCGAGATAGGCATCGTCTCGGGACAAAGCCGCCACGTTTTCCAAGACGTGTGCGTGGCAAACGCCATGATGGGCATCCACGCCGAATCCAAGACAGACCAGAAATTTCTGGGGAATATCTTTGAGTGCTTGCGCAGCCAATAGGCTCACCGCATCACCTTCCGGTGTTGCAAGTCCGGCTTCGTCTCCGCGCATCAGACTGTCCGTGCCTCCGTCCACGAGAATTACGGCGTCGGGTTTCAGGGTTTCGGCCAACCACCTATATGCCTCACTGACCGGGCGTGCTCCACTCGGTGCAATAGCATAGACTGGCGTCTCGCCATAACGCTCGGTGAGCCACGCTGACAAATGCATTTCTGGGAAATATTTTGTGGCTGCTGTCTGTGCCGTTACGCGCCAGAGTGCTGGGGTGGGATTCGCCGCGTCACAAAAAGCAAGCGCCCCCGAAGAAAGGTTGGCCAGATGGACGGTCTTGCCGGCTTTCTTGAGCCAGAAATACAGCGGCAATCCGCAAAAAACATCAAAGCCGCCGCCTGCGCCCGCGATTAAAATGGTCTGCGCTTTTTCAAGTTCAGCAAAGAATGGAATTTTCATTTCAATTGTGCGAATTGGTTCAGCCCGGAAGGTCATAAACCGTTACTGACACTCCGATATTAACAAGTTCTTCCTCGACGATCTTGCCAACTTCTTCCCACTTGCCTCCGGCAAGCCCGCAACCGATTCGAGGCATGTGGACCGATGCCCCCAGATGCTGTGCTTCTTCGGCGACTCGCCGCAGTCCTTTGCGAACGGCGTCATAGCGGATCGGCGGAACGCCACCGACGGACCGGACGTCTCGCTGCCCAATCAAGTTCGCTACCCAAATGGTATCGGCGACTTTCACGAATTGCACTTCACCAAGAGCAAACCGAGTTTTCTCATCGCCGCGATGCCACGCACGATAGCGTTGCTCGGGTTCAGGCCAGCGCTTCGAGATCGCGACCACGAATCCACGCCCCCATCCGCCGATGTCATTGCAGACATGCACTATGATCTTTAGTCCGTCGCCAATAGGTGTTGTCGCGTCACCTATATTAAAGTTTATGCACATAATTGTTTGTGGTTACTCCACCAACATCCCTTTCTTTTCCGCAATGCCGATCACGGCCTGCGTTCCGGAATTGAATTCCAGAAAATCCTGCTCAATGCCGTCGCTGAAAATCACGCCGTTCTCCGCCATCTGGGATTCCAGAATCAGCGGCGAGTCGTTCGTGACGCGCCCTAACACCAGCGATACGCCAGTCGTCCGTGTCGGGAACGGTTCCCGCACGGTGAAATACAGGTAATCCGATTCCCATTTGAAACCGACCACGGCGGTTTCATAGCAGCCGGGCTGCTTTAGGGTGTTCCGGCCACGATTGCCCACGGCAATCGCCACGGCTCCTGCACCGGTCAGCAGGCTTTTCAGCCAGCCGGTTGCCCCCATGCCGGTGGAGACAATCACGCCGCTGGAAGAATGCGCTTCCCCGGCCTTGCCGTGCCGGATGAAATATCTGGCCGACGTATGGGTCTTGGGCCCGATGAACAGGTCATTCACGCCATACAAGGTCTGACCGTTGTTCAACGCCGCCTTGGCCATGGTGACCGGGCGCGTGCTGCGCTTCCGCAACACCACTTCGGGCATCAGCTTCGCCAGATCACGCACGCGGAACGGCAGCAGCCGGCCATCCCAGCGTTCCGGGTCGGGATTCACGCCAACCACGGGCTGGCCGTCCAGATATTTCAACGTGTTGGCGACCAAGCCATCCTGTCCTAGCGTGACCACCGTGTCCTCCGGCGCGAACACGAAGTTCGGCAGGAAGCTGCGATCCACTGTTTGAACACGGGCCACTTGACCGAGCGCTTCTTCGGCCTCCATCAAGGCGCGATGATACGTCTCGTCTTCTCGGAGGTAATCCGAAAAGTCCGTCCCTTGATGCTCGACATAAAATTTGGCCTGGCTGACGGTGTTGAACCGGATCACCAGTTCAGCCAGGCGCGTCGGTCGCGTCACGAGGACGATTTTGTTGTCGGTCAAACGGTTCATTTTCTCACGGGTTGCGGAGCCATCAGTTCGCGGAGCAGGTCCGGGCTGATGTTGAGCTGTCCAATTTTCTCGGCTTTGCCGGCTAGTTCTTGGAACGCGAAGGCGATCAGTTGCTCCGGCTTCATGCTGGTGCTCGCCAGCGCTTGCAGGATCTTCGGATCAGCCGTGCCCAGAGCTTTCATGGTCGTCTCGACGCCATAAGCGCGAGCGTCCGCTTCGGCCCGTTCATTTTCTGCGGCCAGCGCCACCAGCTTCTTGCGCTCGCCCTCCATGTTGATGTCAGCGGCGAGGGCTTCCTTCTCGACGAGATGCTTTTTCTCCTGCACCGCCCGCTCCGCATCCATCTGCGTCTCGCGGATCTGGCGTTTCTTGTTCTCGACGGCGATCTCGGTGTTCAATTCGTTTTCCTTGATGGCGCGCTCCTGCTCCACCGCCGAATTGCGGCGGGCATAGATGGCCTCATCAGCCTCGCGGAACATTTTCTCACGAGTCTCAGCCTCCAAAGCCCGGACGGTTTCCGGTGTCGGCTTGATGGCCAGAATCGAGAGCCCGAGCACTTCCAGTCCCAGCGAAGTGATTTCCTCCGCTGCGGTCAGCCGTGCCTTCACAGCGTTGACGAACTCGTCCGAGGCCCGGACGGCCGCGCGTAGTTGCAGCTTTTGCAACTCACCACGGGCAAGAACATTGACCACGTGGATAACCCGCTCCGGCAACTTCTTGGGATCTTCTGCCGCATACGTCTGGCCGTTGGGAGCCAGCGTGTAGTTCAGCAGGGCGGCCAGCCGCTTGGGATCACCCACGCGGTAGGTCACCTGACCCTGAATGGTCACCGTCTGGAAATCCGCCGTCGTCTCTTGGAAGATGAACGGCACGTCGGCGCTCCCGACCGGCACCGCCACCAAAGACGTGGTCGGCGCGTAGTAAAAGAAAGAGAGTCCCAGGCCTTCGCGGACGACTTTGCCACCGCGATATTGCAGCAGGTAGGTGGTGGGCTGAACTTTGATGAACTTGATGCCGAACATAATGTGCCTTTCGTTTAATGGTTTCTCCGTCAGTCAAAATGGTTCACAGCTCGAAATTGAATCCGCGTTTCTTGAGCTTCTCGTATTTGTCCGCATCGAAGCGGAACAACTGCGCCGGACGATGCCGGCCGGCCATCTGGGTTTCGTTGAGCGGCACCAGCAGCCCAAAGCCCAGCACTTTTTTGCGGAAATTCCGCTTGTCCAAGCCGGATCCCAGGATTGCCTCGTAAAGGTGCTGGAGATCGGACAGCGTGAACTTCGGTGGCAGCAGTTCAAAGCCGATGGGCTGATAACGGACCTTGCCTTGCAACCGGGTCAGTGCCATCGCCACAATGTCAGCATGGTCGAACGCCAGCTTGGGTAGCTGGGAAACGGGGAACCATTGCGCGTTGGCCGCGTCCGTCGCCGCCTTGGCGTGGTGGTCGGAAAGCTTGACCAGCGCATAATACGCCACGCTGACGACGCGCTCGCGCGGATCGCGCTTTACCGTCCCAAACGTATAAAGCTGCTCCAGAAAAACATTCTCCAGGCCGGTTTCCTCGGCCAGTTCGCGGCGCACGGCATCATCCAGCGTCTCGTCCACATGCACGAAGCCGCCCGGTAAAGCCCATTTCCCTTTGAAGGGTTCAAGCGCCCGCTGGATCAGCAGCACCTTGAGCTCGCCGTCGTCGAAACCGAAAACGACGCCGTCCACGGTCAGCGCGGCCCGGGGATGTTGATAGGTGTGTGGCATAAATTTGTTCAGTCGTTGCGTTTGAATTCAGCAATCACTTCAATCTCACCAACGATGTTGGCGTTGAACTCTGATAATTCTTCCGCCGGAACCCAGAGTTCCACACAGGTCCGGTCCCCGACAATTTGCACCGGGTATTTTGCGGCAAAATCCTTCCGGACACGAAACCGCGTCACGTAGCCAGCACCATAATCCCTCACGTTCCATTTGCGTGAAATGTCGTTGGCGTATTCTTCATTCAGAACAGGATAAAAAATCGGTTGCTCCGGCAAGCGCGGAGGGAACGCCCGGTTCCCGCTGGCGCGGATCAATTCCAGCTCTTTCGGCCCGACCGGACGATACATGATGATGGTTTCGATGTTCATTTCGTTCGTGTTCTCTTTACACGTTCTATTATTAGTGTCACCATAACACTATGTCAAGTGGAAATCTGAAAAACGTGGAATCGGGCGGCGGCTCTGATAATTTCCACGGCGTGAACTCAACCCCGGTGGCAGCCTCCGACCCGACGACGGACACCATTCCGCAGCCGAGTTTGCGCTGGCTTGGCCTGAGGACGGCTGAAGTTTGGGCCATGGCGGGAGCTTCCCTCGTGATTTTGCTGATGTCCTATCGGGCTTGGTGGTCCATCAGCGTCACCGAGGCTTGGGGCTTCGTGACCGGCGGCATCTGCGTCTGGCTGGTGGTGCGGGAGCATCTGTGGAACTGGCCCATCGGCATTGCGAACAACATCGTTTTCTTTTTTTTGTTTCTGCATGGACGGCTGTTCGCCGACATGAGCCTCCAAATTGTTTACCTCGGCCTGGGCGTCTATGGCTGGCTGAACTGGGTTTTTGGCGGTGATAACCGAACCGTGCTCAAAATCAGCCGGACCACCCGAATGGAATGGCTGACATTGGCTCTGTTGATTCCCCTCGGCACCTGGGGATTCCGAGAGATTCTGCTGGCAGTGAACGGGGCGGCACCTTTTTGGGACTCACTCACCACCGTGCTGAGCCTCGCCGCGCAATACCTGCTCTGCCGGAAGCGTTTTGAAAACTGGTTCCTCTGGATCGCCGCCGATGTCATCTACGTCCCGCTTTACCTGAGCCGGCATTTGCCGCTGACCGCCGTGCTCTACGCGGTGTTTCTGGCGATGTGCCTCATCGGCGTGCGCGAATGGAACCGCAGCATGAAGAAAGGGAACGCTACGCCATGAAATTTGGGCTGGGCCTTGTCATTGGGAAGTTCTATCCGCCCCATCGCGGCCACAAGCTGCTGATTGACGCGGCGGTCTCGCAGTCAGAACGGGCGATAGTCATAGTCTGCGCCAAACCCACCGATACGATTCCCGGCGAACTCCGCGGCCGGTGGTTGCAGGAGATTCATCCCACCGCCAGCGTCATGGTGATTGATGACCACTACGACGAAAATGATTCACGGGTCTGGGCCGAAAATACTCTCCGCTGGCTGGGCCGCGCGCCGGATGCGGTGTTCACGTCAGAGGATTACGGCGACCGCTATTCGGAGTTGATGGGGGCAAAGCACGTCCCAGTGGACAAAGCTCGCGGGCGGGTGCCAATTTCCGGCACGGCAATCCGAAACGATCCCTATGCCAATTGGGATTATATCGAGCCGGCTGTGCGAAGCTGGTTCGCCAAGCGGGTTTGTGTTGTCGGTGCGGAGTCCACGGGGACAACCACGCTGGCACAGGCGCTGGCAGAGGCATTTCAAACGAATTGGGTTGAGGAATACGGCCGCGAATATTCCGTTGAGAAGTTGGCTCGGAATGAAACGGAGTGGAGCAGCGAGGAATTCACCCTGATCGCCAGAGAGCAGATGCGGCGCGAAGATGAGGCGGCGCGGAAGGCAAACCGGGTTTTGATCTGCGATACCAACGCCTTCGCAACCGTGCTCTGGCATCGCCGCTACATCGGCAGCCATAGCGTCGCCGTGGAAGAAATCGCCCGCCACGGCAAGTGCGACCTCTACCTGCTCACCGGGGACGAGATTCCCTTTGTGCAGGATGGTTTGCGGGACGGCGAACACATCCGCCAAAAGATGCATCGCTGGTTTGAGTCGGCGCTCACCAAGCAAACCGCGCCCTGGCAGGTTCTGCGCGGATCAGCAGAACAACGTTTAAGTGAGGCCACTCATTTGGTCCGGTCGTTGTTCCAAAACTCTCTTTGGTCGCCAGCGAGCGAAAAAGGGAAACCCTAAATATCTATGAGCTTTTTACTTTTCCCCGGCCGGCATCTGGTCAACACCACGTTTCAGGAACAATACCTGAAGCGTGTCCTGACTGAGCAGCCTGCATCATTGCCGGGCTTCATCGCCGGCAAAACGGTGGTGGCGAAACCGCCAACAGAAATCATTTTCGCCATCACGTCTTCCAACCAGGAGAATTCCCGGTTCAATCCCATTCCGTTCCATATCCGGGCGGTGGGTGTGGACCGGTTTGCGCGGAAACTGCAAAAGCACGTGCCTTGCCGTTACCGGGTGATCGGAATTCCGCACTACGGGCATACGAATAATTTTGCCGCGTTTACCCTCAAAGAAATCGCCTATCAAAGCGAGCAGACCCTCCGGCTCACACCCGAAAACTGCCTCGTGCTGTGTTCGACTCCGGAAGTCATCCGGCTGTATCAAGAGTTGGGCTTTGGGATCGTTTCCGCCGAATTGAGCGCCGCCGAATCCCATCCCGCCACGCCCATTGAAATCATCCGCGAGATCGGCGGCCAAAAGCAAAACTGGCGCGCGGGCAAACTGGCTGGCACCCAGCTCGCCGCCAGTCATGCCAGCCTGTTCGAGGATTTTCCCGAGGTGCCCCAGCGCATCGCCCGGCTCTATCAGGATCCGCTGACCAATCAGGAAGGCAGCCTGACCTCGGCCCGGAATTACAGCACCTATGCGCGCGGCATGAATGAGATCATCCGGCTGAAATACTTGGATATCCAAAACGCAATTCGCTCGGGGCGCATCGTGGATGAAGGTTGCGCCGACGGCGCATTGCTGGCGGAAATCAGCCGTGACTTTCCCGATTCCGATTTGTTCGGGATTGATCTGTCGTCGGAATTCGCCAGCCGGTTTTTGGAGCGCCAGCGAGCCGGTGAATTCGGCGGCGCGTATGTCCATTTTTTCCACCGCAATCTCTTCGACCGCCTTTTCGAGCCGGAGTCCATTGACACCACCCTCTGCAACAGCACCCTCCATGAAATCTGGAGCTATGGCGAAGGCGAGAAATCCGTTCGCAGCTACCTCGCTGAAAAATTCCGCCAGTTGCGTCCCGGCGGCCGCCTGCTCATCCGCGATGTGGTGGGGCCGGATGACGGCGATCGTGAAGTCCTGTTGTGGTGTTCTGACGCCGACGGACAAAACCTCTCCGCCTCAGAAATGATTCAGCACAAAGATCGCGGCACGGAATGGCTGCACACGTTATCTACGCGTAGTCGTTTCTTTCTGTTCGCGCAGGATTTTCGCGGCGGTCAAAGCGGATTCTCGTTCAAGGAAGTCACATCTCACAACCGACCAATGTTTCGACTCACAATGCGCCAGGCGGCTGAATTTCTTTCCAAAAAAGATTACACCGACAACTGGTCCTCCGAGATGAACGAGGAATTCTGCTTCTGGAATTTCTCAAAATGGAAACAGGTGCTCACGGAAATGGGCTTTCAAGTTGTTGAAAACCCCAACAATCAGGCCGAGGGATCACGCGTTTACACGAATCCATGGATTGTCGAGCATCGGCACACCGGGCATGCGGAGCTGATGGATTTGGATGGGAAAGCTGTATCCTGGCCGCCAACCAACATGGTGCTCGTTGCCGAAAAGCCCATGCAATAGGCCGGTCGGCCTATTGCATGTGGGTGATGCGCACACGCAACTCCGCGAGTTCGACTTCAAACCCGCCCGACAAAATCGGGAACCGGCACCACGTCTTCGGATCAAGGTTTTCGTCGTCCAGGTGGAACGACGGCGCATAGCGCTCGCGCTTCCACTGGTTGCGGCACCAGAGCTTGAAGAAACGCTCCACCCAAATCCCAATTTGCTGCGGTGTAAAATTCGCAAACTGGCCGCGCATCAACTCAAAAACCTCCACCGGTGAATTTTTGTCGCGGATGGCCGCGCGTTCGATGGCATCCAGCACATCGTATGGCATCAAATCATCCTCGTCAGTCTGATGGCGGTCGGCGGGACGCAGCTCAGCCGTAGGTGCCTGTTGATTGACGACTGTCAGGGCGGGAATCGTATGCAGTCCTTCCGGGCCTTTGGTTTCCAGCCAGCGCAGCCATTGCCGTAGAAACGCCTTGTCAATGCCGGCAATGGGACTCAATCCGCCGCTGGTGTCGCCATCCATCGTCGCATAGCCTACGGCGGCTTCACTGCGGTTGCTGGTGGAAAGCAGCAGCGCATTGTTCAAGTTGGCAATCAGCCAGATTCCCGGTGAGCGCACCCGCGCCTGGATGTTTTGCAACGCCAGATCATCGCGTTGCCAGTCCAGTTTCCGGCCCAGCGCCGTCTCAATGGCGCGCAGATAACCCTGATGGATGGCTTCCACATCCAGTTCCAGATGCGTCGCGCCGACGGCTTCGGCGATGGTGCGAGCCGCCGCCCGCGTGACCTCACCGCTGTTGGCCGTGGCCTGATAGGCAGTGGTCAGCAGCACTGTCGCCAAAGTTTTCGGCGTGAGCTGTTCCGGAAATTGCCGGAGATGTGCCAGTTTGGTTCTAATCGCCTCCGCCCCCAGCTCCGCCAATGCCATTTCCAGAGACAGCGAAACCAGACAGGTGACCGCCGCCGAATCCGCTCCGCCGCTCAGCGAAACGACGAATCCTTGCGAGTGGCTCTTGCGCAGGTAATCGAACAGCGCCAGCGCCTCGGCCCGCAGAAATTCTTCTTCCTTCAAATCTGGACTGGTTTCCCAAGCCGCAGCAGCAACAAGTGATTTCGCCTTGTGATCCGCCTTCACTTGCGGCCAGTTGAAAAGCGCGCTGATTCGCAGCTTGCTGTCACCGGCCAGATCCGGTTTGAAGCTGGCGGTCCGCGCCTGATTCATTCGCGTCGCATCCACATCAATCACCGCGCTGGTGAGCTTGAAATCCGCAAAGCTGAATCGTGGGCCGGTGGCGATCAACTTTCCGCCGGAGGCGATGAGCGCGCCGCCGTCATAAATCGCGCGTCCCGCTTCATTGCCGAGCAGGTTGGCGTAAACGTAGCTGACGCCAAACGCCCGCGAACCTTCGAGCACAAATCGTTTACGCACCTCCAATTTGCCGAAGGCGAAATGGCTGGCGCTCGGATTCAAAATCAAATCAATTCCATGCAAAGCCAGTGTCGCGCCCGGACGATTGGCCACCCAAGCATCCTCGCAGATTTCAAAACCAATCTGGACGCCGCCGATGTCGAAATGGATGTCGCCGATGGGAATCGTGGTTCCATCGGGCGCAGTGAAATCATCCCGCACGCCGGCGGGCCACGCCTTGAACCAGCGCGGTTCGTAATGAATCCCGTCGCCCGCGAGAAATCGCTTGGCGACCAGGCCGACCAGTTTGCCGTCCACCACGAGCGCCGCGCAGTTGAACAGGCCGTTCTGATGGAAAATCGGCAATCCAAACGATACGATCATGCCGCGCGTTTCCGGCAATAATTCTTGCAAGGCATTCCACGCCCGTTGATGGGTGTTGGTCGCGTGAAACGCGTCCTCGCAGCCATAGCCGGTAAGGCAGAGTTCCGGCAGGCAAAGCACGCCGCCGCCCTGCTCGCGCGCCGCCTGAATCGCCTGGCGGACGTTGGCGGTGTTGTGCCGCCAATCCAGCGGCGTTTGGTTCATCACCGCCGCAGCGACATGGATCAATTTCATGGTGTCAGGCCTCCCCGCGCGCGTGCAGGATGAGTTTCATTTTCAGTTCATGCAGTCCCAGTTCGAGTCCCACCGGATACTCGTGCGGATTGACGAACCGCTTCACGCCGGCGTGAAACATTCCAATCTGCGCCTGCACCCGTGCCCGGACTGCAGCCAAGGCCGGCGCTTGATAGACCAACTTGCCCGCCCGGAAAATGGGAACCAGCAAATCTTCGAATGCCGTATCGGGCGGCAGATGTTTGCGGCGCGTTGAATCCAGCGGATCCACAATCGTGAAGGGTTCCGGTGCCGCTGCCTCAATATTGAAAATGCCGTCACCGATGAATTCCTTGTCCGAGCGGAAGCGCCGGACCTGTTGGATGCCGGGGTTGGAAACCTTGGCGGCCTGTTCGCTCAGCTTCACCTTGTAAGCCCAATTCCCATCCTCACCGCGAATCGCCCCCAGCTTGTAAACGCCGCCCAACGCGGGCTGGTCGTAAGCCGTAATCAATTTTGTGCCCACGCCCCACACGTTGATTTGTGCGCCCTGTTCTTTGAGGCTGGCGATGATGTGCTCGTCCAGGTCGTTGCTCGCCACAATGACGGCTTTGGGAAACCCCGCCTCGTCGAGAATCTTTCGGGCCTCGATGCTCAACCACGCCAGATCGCCGGAATCCAGTCGGATCCCGACCATCTCATGTCCGCGTTCGCGCAGCCACCTCCCGGTTTCCACCGCCTGACGCACACCTTCGAGCGTGTCATAAGTGTCCACGAGAAAGACGCAGTTGTTCGGCATTGCCTCGGCATAGGCGAGAAACGCTTCCCGCTCATCCGCAAAAGACATCACCCAGCTATGTGCATGAGTTCCCTTGACCGGAATGCCAAACATTTTTCCCGCCAAAACATTGGAGGTGGCCGCGCAGCCGCCGATGTAGGCCGCCCGGCTGGCTGCCAGCGCGCCATCCACCCCCTGTGCCCGGCGCAGGCCGAATTCCATCACCGGCTCGCCGCGCGTTGCCAGACAGACGCGGGCCGCTTTAGTGGCGATCAACGACTGGAAATTGATGAGATTCAGCAACGCCGTTTCGAGCAACTGGCATTGCAGGATCGGGCCTTTGATGCGCAGCAGCGGTTCATGGGGAAAAGCCACCGTGCCCTCGGGAATGGCATCCACATCGCAGGCAAACCGGAGCGTCCGCAGATATTCCAGAAACCCCGCTTCAAACAGCGGCTTCCCATCGTTGCCCGTTAGCGTGGCGAGAAACTGCAAATCCGCCTCGGTGAAATGGAATGCTTTCAGGAAATCAATGGCGGTCTCCAGTCCGGCGGCGATCGTGAAACCCGATTGAAACGGTGCCTTTCGGAAAAACAGATGAAACACCGCCTCGCGTTCCGCCCGCCCCGACTTCCAATAGCCGTAGGCCATGGTGAGCTGGTAAAGATCGGTCAGGAGCGCCCGCCCGTTCCATGTGTCAATTTGTTCATCGGCTTTCATATAGTGTTAGAATTACACTAACAACCAACCGCCAGCAAGATAATTTTTGCTGGGAGCAACGCTGTCACATTGCAAAACGCTCGCGCAGAGTTGTCGTTCAATTCTTCAATCTCTTTTCATATCTTGGGGTCAACAAGATGAACCGGTCGCCCTTGGCCAGCGTCCCCAACTGCTTTCTCGGGATATCCAGCAGGTAGATATAGCCATTGGCTTCAAACAGGCACTGATCAGGGGTGCCGGCAAAAGCCACATCGCCAAAATAAAATCCTGCCAGATGCAACAGCCCGGGCCGCACCGAAACCGTCAACACCCGGCTGTTGGTTCCACTGACGTCCCGATAAATTCTCAACCCGCTATCCAACCCCGGCCAGGAAGAAGCCTCAAGGTCATTGGTTGCGTCCTGATGATAGGACACGCCCCAATCAGAACCGCCCCACCAGGAACCATCTCCGATTCGACCATAACACGGAAGCGTTGACAGGGTATTCGTTCCCTCAATGGCTTCTGCATTCAACGTTCCGTCCGACCCAACGGTCACCTTCATCTCACGATTCCCTTCGGTGCCTTTTACATAAAACCTCATTTCCTCCACCGACCAGACCACGGAGGGATCGCTGACACCGAGCAGGCGGCTTTCTGGCAACTGCGTTTCCTTGCCGCTGGTCGTTTCCACCACGGTGAGGTGGTTGTTTTTTTCACTGACATAGGCGACATGGGCCCCCGACGGGCTGAACGCCACCCGATTCATCAGATATTGCTCGCTGGTCTTCCAGACCGGTTGAGCCTTGCCAAGATCCTGCCGGTAAAGATACAGGTTGCCATTGGTTCCGCGAAAGAGGCACACGCTCAAATTGCTGGAGACCAGATAATCTGCCATCGGCTCCGGCACGATCGTCCTGAGGCCGGTGCCATCCAGGCGCGCCGCCTTGAGGAATCCATCTGTTCCGTCAACGAAAAGAAACATCTGCTCCGGGTGTGCTGCCCAGTTTGTGTCTTTGGCGAATTGTTTGATTTCATTCCCCGGCTGGGTCATCCAATAGTGCAATGGCGCCAGCACCGCGTAAGTGGCGAGATTCGCGAATAGAATTCCGCACCAGACCACGCCGGCACTCAGGCCCAGTCCATTTCGCCGACACCAGCGCAGCGCATAGCCGCCCTCGACCAGCAGCGTGACGGCGAAATAGACCAGTGAACCGATTGCCAGCGCCAGTGGATACATTGCAAAATATCCGGGAATGTCTGCTGGCAACAAAGCGTCATACAGGTAGGCATTCAGGATCTTCGTCGGAATGCCGGCCAACAAGGACCAGAGGTTGGCAACCAGCGCGAACACACACAGTTGGCGATAAGGCAGCCGCCAGCATTTCTTCAAAATGAAGGCCTCGACGAAAACATTGAACGCCAGCAATGGTGCCAGCACGATGACGCCCGCCAGTAATACGACGGGAATGTCGATCGCGTCGGCAAGCATGGGTGTCATTGACCACCCCCCAGCCTGTGCGCCAACCCTGATTTGAGGCGAATTCTCACCAGCAAATCATTCAGCGCCGCGCGCGTCGCATCGCTGGGCAACTCCGGCAACGTGCTGGCGTCATGCGCGGCCTGCAATTCACACCGCAGTCGCTGATATTCCGATTCGTGAAAGGCGATTTCAGATTCCAGCAATTGGCCAACCGCAAGGTTTTCCGGGCCGGCCAGCTTGCGCGCCACCAAATCGGCGATGTAGGGCAGCCGGAACTCCTCGTTCAGCGTGACGAGATTGGCCTCGATTTCGCCCGTGCGCATCAGGTGAATGCCGGTGAGCAGCACCCGATAGACGTAGAGTAGCGGCTTCACCCGGCGCGGCGATTCTTTGAGAAACAGCTTCCACTGCGTTTCCGCAAAGCCAAAATAGTGATGCGAGTGGTGTTTGGTGATGACTCCCAACTGGCCCGTGCGGCACGCACCCTTCAATTCCTCGTGCTCCGGCGTGGTGTGGACGATGAGCGGCGAGAAAAGCTGTTCCAGCACATAGCCATTTTTCTTGAGCAGCAGGCTAAAAAACTTTTTCACGTCATGACTGACAATGTCCATCTCCAACCCATCGATGATGCGCGCGTCTTGCACCGTTTCATCGCGGACGTCCAAGCCGACGACCGCGTCAATCGGCAGCACATGGGCGCCGCGCAGGTCAAAGTCCGAGTCCGGCGACGGAAATCCGTAAAGATGCGCGCCGCTGATGGTGGCGAACAACAGCGGATACGGCTGGGCCGCGACGATGCGGTGAAGGCGTGGGTCAATGGTCATGGCGCTTGATTCGTCGTAAAATCTTCGCAGTTTTCGATGGCTGACAGCACGGACTTAACCTCTTCATCAATCTCCGATTCTGATAATTCACGTGCCAGTTTCACCGCGTTGAAAGAGACGCCATATTTCCGGTTGGACCATTCCGACAATTTATGAATCACCTCTTTTCCACACACCACAGTCAGCTTTCCTGAACTTTTTTTCCAAACTGTGTTGAGGCGAGCCTCGGCTTTTTTATTTGCTCCGGTGACACCACCGGATCGATCCTCGTCTTGAAAGGCCGTAGCCATTGCGTTGAATGTATCCATCCGCAAGCGTTCAGCTACCTCGTCCAGCTTCTTTTCAACATCCTGAAGGGTTGGCTTTTCTCCTGCTGGCTGAATACTTCTTTGGATTAATCGCAGGATCGCCGTCGGGACAAGAAGATAGTTTTCGATCTCTTTGCGCTTCCAAATGTGTAATTGGACCCCATGACTAGCTGCCGACTTTTGCCGCCTTTGAATCGTATCTGGGGTCTGGTAATCAGAATCTAAAAGGCAATACGGCTTTATGCTTTCTCCGGCCTCGTCGTTGAGAAATGTCGCGCACCCCACTGCCCGTTCCCAACCGTTCCATCCGCCAATAGATTTGTGCGGGATTGTGTCGATAGGTATTTGACTGCCCGGAAAGAGCGTGTTTTGAAATCTCTTAAGGAAATCGACATCGTCTCCTTCGACCATGAGAAAGCGACGCGATGCTCCCAAACGTGAAAGCTGGATATTGTGAATGCTCCCTATACTTTCCAGAAGGCTCTGAACTGTTGGGTGTTTACCTGCGAAGTAAGACTTCGCTCGTTTACGATCGATCACCAAAACTTCATCGGGTTCAACTTCCGACATGATTTCAATTGAATGAGTAGCGACGATGGTCTGGTGTTTACGTGACCGAAGCAGTCGTATGAGACGACGCTGCAAATCCGCATGCATATAGACGTCCGGCTCATCGAGTATCATGCTGTTAGCGCCAGCGCAGTGAGTCAAAAACCACATTGTTTGCAGCCACATTTGAAGGCCGTGGCCAACCCACCCGACTTCGGCGGAGAAGTCCATATCTCTAACGAACAAAGATGCGCCCCTGTCTGTCGGGGGTAATTCCTTGAGTTCTACTGCATCTAGAGACAACCCATGCCACGTTTCTTCGACTAGCTCCTTGAAGTTGCGGAAATGGTGGCGCATGTAATGCAACTGATTCCGAAAATGGAGAGAGGAGCGCGAAGATGCGAGCGATCTGCGAATATAACCTTCATCAAGCACCCGCTCTTCTTCCTGCAATGGGCCAATCTGTGGGAGAATGCTGACCTGAGGCAGTCGGACACGGTTTGCCTGCCCCTTGCTTTCAATGACGTTGCCGCTGGCGTCCTTGATAATTCCAAACACCTCCAACTCCGGACCAATAAAGATTTCAACCTTTTCTCCAGACGCAAACTTGGCTGAGATTTCTGCCGGAGCTTCTCCCAGACGATGGAAAACCGCTTCGTGCCGAAAATCAAAATCCTTTGTCGAGGGGTAAACGGCGCGTTCGCGACGGTTGCGATCCAGCCATCGTGGCAGTCGCCTGTAGTCGAGCGATTGGTAGCGACTTGTTATCGCGCTCAACAATCGTAACGCCTCAACGATCGTTGATTTACCGGCATTATTCTTACCAACAATAATCGTCAACGGTCTCAATGGAACGACGTGCCGCTCAAATCCCCGAAAATTCTTCAGCGTTAACTCAGTGATCATGTTTAGAGTTTGTTGCGTTCATCGTTGGTTCGCCATTTCCCGCCGAGCTTTGATGAGAAAGCGGTTCGCCGCTTCGTAGTCGGGGCGTTCCGGCAGTTTGGTTTCGGTCAGGGCACGCTCAAAATCGTGGTGCAGTTCCTTGCGCCAGGCATCCACCTCGGCCCACGACAATTCACCGCGTTTTACGGCCAGCAATCGTTCGCGGTGGGCCTCCACCCGCACGGGCACTTGCCCGTCGCGCAACGTGGCCGCGCCCGTGAGCAACAAACGCAACAGGTGCATGGTGTGTTTGACGCGCACTTCGCCGTGATTGCGCAGATCCTGTTCCATCTTCTTGAACTGGCTCATGGCATAGCCGTTGAACGTCTGGAAAATCATCTGGCTCAGGAACACATCACGGATGGCCAATAGCTCCGCTCCCAGCGGCGTGACCTTTTCGACCATCGGCGAATACAGACACTCCAGGATATTCGGATTGGCCCGGAGCGCCATGATGATGAATTTCTGTAATTCCCAGTAGCAGCTCTGCGCCGCGTTGTCCTCGAACTGTTCCGGCGCACCGAACAGCGACCATTGCAACTCGGCAGGCGCGAGGTAAATCCCGCGACGGTCGGTGTCGGACTCGTCGGTGTCCAAGCCATACGCGCGCGAGCCGACGACACAGCGGTAGATGATGACCGATTCGAGGTCGAATTCGGACGCTGGCCGGCCCTCACCCAAACGATCCTTGAAGTGTTTCAACACTTCAATTTGGGAAGGCTCCAGCGTTTTCTCAAAACCGTCGGGAAAGCGCACCAGAAAATTCTCGCCCTCGACCGCCGGCGTGCGCGTGACCACGCCCACCGCGCCGCGCGGATGCACCAGGGAATGATTCGGCCCGCGCACTTCCACGAGCGAAACGACCTGCGTCCCGGCAAAGATGTTGTTTGGTTGGTGGGACATTTTACAATCGCGGATCCACCGGTTCGCTCTCCAAGGCGAGCACCCCAAAGACAGCTTCATGCACCCGGCGCAACGGTTCTTTGCGCACAAAGCGTTCGAGCGATTCAACGCCGAGGGCGAATTCGCGCAGGGCCAGCGACCGCTTGGTCGAAAGCCCGCGGGCGCGCAGGCGTTCCAGATTTTCCGCCGCTGTGTATTCCGGGCCGTAGATAATGCGCAGATATTCCCGGCCGCGACATTTAACGGCGGGCTGGACCAGCCCGCGTCGGCCTTTGACGATGAAATCAAATGGTTTGACGACCATGCCTTCGCCGCCACGGCCGGTGAGTTCCTCCCACCAGCGAATGCCTTCAGCTTCACTGTTGGCATCGGTCGGATCAATGACCTGAAACGGTGTCGCAACGATGATGCCGCCAGCCAGACGCGCCAGGGTTTCCATGTGCCAGGGATGCGGCTTGTCAGTGTGGACGGCACCTTCGGTGGCAAGCAAATGAAACGGTGCGAGCTTGAGGTCATTCACTGAATTCACCGGCCAGCAGTAACGCCGATACGCTTCGATGTAATCACTGATCATCTGCCGGCGGGACGTTGTGCGCGCCAGCAATTCGCCCACGTCGAGACCACCTGCGACGGCCTGCTCCAGCGTGGCCACTTCGGCGGCGAGCGACGCGCGGGCGGAAGCGCCTACGGCGGCGTATTGCTGCTTCAATAATTCCTGCGCCTTTGCCGACCACGGCATCAGCTCGCAGTCAAGGCAGAGCCAGCCAGTCTTGAATTCATCCCAAAAACCGGCGGCCGTTGCCGCCGCCTGCACCAGGCTGAGAAATTCCCGCTCCAAATCCGCATTATCAAAAAAGCGGCGGCCCGTGCGGGTGTAACAGATGCCAATGCCTTCGCCGGTGATCCCGAAACTCTTGCGGGCGGCGTCCTCATCCCGGCAGACGATCACCACCGCCCGTGAACCCATGTGTTTCTCCTCGCAGACGACCCGTGGCACGCCTGCATGGCGAAAATACGCAAAGGCTTCGGCGGGATGTTCCAACAGCCCCGGTGCCTGGCTGGTTTCGCAGGGCGACATCGTGGGCGGCAGATAAATCAGCCACTTTGGATTCGCCGCAAATCGGCTCATCACTTCCAGCGCGGCAATGGAATTTTCCTCGCGGATAGTTACGTTGCCATGCAAACGCGTGCCCACGATGCGCTTGCCCGTCACGTCGGCGAGGTCAAGCAGATCATCGTGTTGCTGCTGCGCGGATAAAACGGGCGCTTGGGTTTCGGCGGGCAGGAATGGCTTGCGCGATTCGGCATAGGTGTTTTTAGCCGGGACGGAAACCAGTTCCTTTTCGGGATACCGCAATGCCGTGAGCTTGCCGCCAAAGACGCAGCCGGTATCAATGTTGATGGTGCGGTTCAGCCATTCCGGTTCCGGCACCGGCGTATGGCCGTAAACCACCATCGCCGTCCCGCGATACTCGGCCGCCCAATTGTAGCGCACCGGCAATCCAAATTCATCGGTTTCGCCGGTCGTCTCACCAAACAGTGCAAAATCCCGCACCGCGCCGGAACCACGCCCCTGCATGGATTCCTTCATGCCTGCGTGGGCGACGACGAGCTTGCCGTCATCGAGGACGTAATGGCTCACCAGTTTGTGGATGAAATCGGCGGCAATGCGGCTAAACCCTCGATATGCCTGCTCGTAGGCCTCGAATTGAGCCAGCGATTCCGCAAGGCCATGGGTGATCTGCACGTCTTTGCCCCAGATCTTGCGCATGAACTTCATGTCATGATTGCCTGGCACGCACAGCGCCGACCCAGCATTGACAGATTCCAGAACCAGACGAACCACGTCGGGAATTTTGGGTCCACGATCTACCAAGTCACCGACAAATAACAGTTTTCGCGCCTCTGGATGCTTCCAAGCGCCGCCGGGCTGCTCCGCATAACCCAGTTTGCCCAGCAGTTCGACTAGTTCATCATAGCAGCCATGCACGTCGCCGATGATGTCGAACGGCCCATGCTCCCGTTTGAGGTTGTTCCATAACGGCTGCCGCTCCATCGTGACCGCCTCGATTTCTTCCAATGATTTCAGGACGAAGACATGGCGAAACCCTTCGCGCTCCAGACCTCGCAGGGAGCGGTGCAACTGCTGCGATTGCTGGCGAATGACGTGCGGGCCAAAATCACGGTCTGGACGGGATTTGTTCCGGTCGTGTGCAACCCGTTCCGGCAGATCGAGGACAATGGCCACCGGCAGGCAATGAAACTCGCGGGCGATTTCCACGAGTGATTTGCGGGATTCTGGCTGAACATTCGTTGCGTCCACGACCGTGAGCTTGCCGGCGGCCAGCCGTTTGCGGGCGATGAAGTGCAGAACTTCAAAGGCATCCTTCGTGGCGGCCTGACTATTCTCGTCGTCGGACACCAGGCCGCGACAGTAATCGGAAGACAAAACCTCGGTCGGCTTGAATTGCTTGCGCGCAAACGTGCTCTTGCCGGAGCCGGACACGCCGATCAGCACCACGAAGGAAAGGTCTGGAATTGTGATCTTCATTTGTGGGTTCGCAGGAAAAATTCAAATTCTTGAACGTCATGTTTCGCGAGCATTCCACCTGACGCTTTTAGCGCATTGCACAATTGCTGGACATCACTCTTACTTGGTGGCGTTGCCATGTTTCTGGAATCACAAAGCCAGCTTGCCAACGCGCGCCGTCCCAATTCAACGATGTGTTCATCCCGATCTCGTAATGCTTCAAATAGGAATATGCCTCGCGCCCAGAAAGGCAGATTCTGCATCAACTTAAACAGATTTGTTCTGACATGCGCCGGGGCCGGGCTTTTAAATAGCGAATTAACCTGATCAATTATTGTATTCGTTCTCATGGCAAGTGCGCGCGCTGCCTCATTGGAAATACCAGGATGGCTATTTGTCAAAGCAGTCATGAATTGTTCTAAATAATGATCCCCATCAAGGGTCGCGAGTGCATGTATCGCGGCTTTTCGCACACTCAATGCCGGGGCATCAAGCAACGCCAATACGGCACCCGCATCAGATGCCATGCCCGTTTCTGCAAGCCCAAGAATGGCTGCGCGTTGCCTCTTCACCATTGGCTCAGTCAATGAAATCCGGTATATCTCAGCAAAGTTAATTTCAGGTATTTTTGCTTTAATCCAAAAGCGCGCCGTGGCGCGGACTGAGGCGGAGCCATCTAACAAAGCCATGTTAAGCTTGCCCTGGCTTTCCTGTGGAAAACGTTTCGCAAAAACAGTCAGGGCTTCGCAACGGATAGTAACGAAGCGATCTTGGGTCAAATTCGATAAAATCGGCAGCAGTTTAGTATCATCAAATTGCGCAATCACATTGCGTGCAGCCCAAAGCCGCATTATCGGATCAGCATCCGTGAGCATTTCGCTGAGCAGCGCCATCCCTTGTTCTGATTTCATCGCAATCGCCAACTGAAAAGATTCACGGCGAAGCCAGCGGTCATTTGAAAGAACTCCTTCGCGCAGAATAGATGCAACACTGGGATCTTGAAGAAGTGATGTGATGCGCGAAAGAATTATTCCATGCTGACTGCGTCCACATGAGCGCAACCGGAAAACGAGATGCAAATTTCTCAGAAAGTGTCCCGCGTAATCCGGTCGAACACGATTTAAAATCGCGGTTGCCGCCGACTCGCGAACCACGCCCACCCAATCATTCAGACGAACGAGCAGGAATGGCAATTCTGCGCCATCCCAGTTATTTGCCAGTTCGTTGACCGCTGCTTCCCGGATAAAACCGCTTCCGTGAAAGCTCGTAATGCCAATGACGACCGAGGCATTGGGTAAACGCCAAAACTGTTTTAACTCCGCCGGCTTCAGGTGTGGCCACCTTACTGGTGCCGACTGATACGGCCAGTAGTTTCGGCAAGCCTCATCGAGCTGAGGGAAGTCCGTTGGCTTAACATTTGCAAACAGCCGTCCGATCGTTCGCGCCACCGCCTCGCGGACATCAACTTGATTGCTTAGCAAAAACTCAGTTAGCTGTGGAATGGCAAGGGCTTCACCTTCCGATGCAATTTCATCAAAAACCGATAATGGCAAATCTTGCCGCCCAATCAGCTTTCCCCAAAAGCTTTGATCGCCATGCAATTGTTGAATCAAATCGCCGGTTTTTTTCGATAGGCGCCTCATGCTTTGATTTGAGTGAAAATGGCCATCTGCGTTGGTGAGCCAACGGCGGAATCTTCCGGCCCGACCGGCAGAAAGCGTGTTTTGTAGCCAGAACTGGTGGCCACCCGATTGGCCCATTCCTGAAACTCCGCGCGGGTCCACTCGAACCGATGGTCGCGGTGACGAAACTTGCCGGCGGGCAGCGTTTCCCATTTCACGTTGTATTCACGATTGGGCGTCGTGACCACGACGGTGGCCGGTCGCGCACATTCAAACAGCACCCGTTCAAAAGCCGCCAATCGCGGCGGGTCAAGATGTTCAATGACCTCCACCACTGCGGCCGCATCAAAACCGGCCAGCCGCTGGTCGCGGTAAATGAGCGAGCCGTGCATCAGGCGCAGGCGCTCCTTCTGCATGGACGGCATCCGGTCGTAATGCAGCCGGTCCTGGGCGATTTCCAGCGCGCGATGCGACACATCCATGCCCACAATTTCGGCAAATTGCTTTTCCTTGAGCAGCAATTGCAATAGCCGGCCTTCGCCGCAGCCCAGATCCAATACTCGCGCCGCGTTGCTGCCTTTGAGCGCGGCGATCACTGAGCCGAGCCGTTGTTCGTTGAGGCTGATGTTTTTTTCGATGGCCTCTTCTTCCTGGGCGTGAACTTCGGCAACAATATCTGGATTCAGCTCATTATCATCCGCCAGTTGTGCCAGCGCATCATCCACCAGGCTGCGCTGGTGTTTGAGATAGCGGCGCGCGATGGCTTCGCGTTCAGGGTGTGCCGCCAGCCAGCCTTCACCGTGGCGCATCAGCTTCTTCACTTCATCGTCGCTGACCCAATAATGCTTGTCGTTGTCCAGCACCGGCACCAGCACGTAGAGATGGCTGAGCAATAGTTTGAGCGGCAGCGTGGCCTCCAATTCAACTTGAAAATAGGCGCTTTCACCCCAATCCGGGAAGCGGTTATCCAGCCGCAGTCGGGTTGCGGTGACATGGTAGCCGAGTGGCTCAAACAGCTTTCGCAAAAACAGCTCGCCACCCCGGCAAGGCAGCGCGGAAAAGGTCACCTGAAAAGGCAGTGGGGCATCCACCAGTTCCGGACGTTCTTTGCTGTTGCCGGCCAGCGCCGTGCCAAAGACGTCAGCAATCGCCACACTTAAAAAAGACGATGCCGCATAGGGACGGTCGTTGACGTATTGTTCCAACGCACCACCTTCGCCGGAAGGTCCGCGACGATTTCGCACCAAACCGACCGGATCCACTTCCACGAGCAAGGCGACCGTGCATCGTTCATTGCTGGCTTCAGGATAAAAAACGTGCGCTTTGCCAAACGACAGATCAAACGACTGCGGCCGTGCTGGATTTTTACGAAGCAAATAACCCAGATCCGTCGCAGGCTGATGTGTCGTGGTCAGTGTCAGCAGCATGAGGCGAGAATACAGAGGTTCCGTGTATTAATCATGTTTTAAATATCGTGGTGATGGAAAAGCGGTGGCAGTTGAGGCAGATGCATCAAGCATTCGGCGTCCCGATTTTTCGCGCGTCGTGGAACAGACAAACATTTCCAGAAATTTGGACGCGCTCAAAACACAAAATGAGTTCGCGTTGCTCAACAGATAAATTGGTTCGCGCTCCGTTCCTGAATCACTGTGCGCTCAACATTGACGAGTCGCGCGGCAAATTCACGGTGTCCCTTTTCGATGATCATTTCCCGCGCGCGGACGCCTGACGCTCATGCCCGGCCAGCCGGCTAACGCCGTCTGTGCCGGGCACCGGACCGCCATCTCAGGTTTACGAATGTCTTCTCACGGCGGCCCTTTCGCTACAGCGCGCGCGATATGGACGTCGCAGGTTGTCGAATGTTTTCAGGTCTTCTTCACGCGTTCAGGTTGGCGGAGCATTCAGCGCGCTGTCAGGCGGGGAACAAATGTCTGCGACGCTACTAAAACTCGCTTCGCTCGCACCGGCTACCGCCGGTAGATGGTTTGGAAATAAATGGCCAGTTGCTAGTGGCGCTGCCACCGGCACGCACCCCGGCGGTCACAGAGCGGACACTTGCGCTCGTGCCTCGCGCCAAGTATCCGCACTGTTCGGCCCGCGCCCGTGACGGACTCATCAGTTTGCCGCCTCTGCATTCGCTAACGCATCTGCTTCACAGATTCCGCAGATCGCTCTCGCTCATTCCGAAGTCGTCAAAGCTGACGAGACCGTCAATGCAGCCAGCGGGCGCGCCCAAAAAAGGTGGCCCGTGCTGCAAGCACCTCGTCGCTGCGCTCCTCGCGCGGCTCGAACCGTCACTGCGTTTCCGGTTCTCGCTGATCGCGCTCGGGCGTGGCGACAAAAAAAACAAAATGGCCGCGCGACTTCGTCCGGCCAGAAAACAATTACGGCGCGAGGCGTTGCCTATCGCCGAAGCCAGGGGAAATAGCACCGCGAGGCTTCGCCCGGTGCAAGGCATCAGCAATAGTCGCGGCGACGGTCCAGCTTTCGGTCGCTTCGCAGGCTGCGCTCCCGAAACTGGCCGCCCCCGCTGGAAAAGCCAAATTAGTCCGAGACCCCGTCGCTGGACTTCACGGCCTGCCGTCTCAGGTTCCCCCATGAAACCATGGAACTGGCCGTCATGCCGTTCCGTTCCAGCGGCGGGGACTCAGAGAAATTGGCACTGCGCTGGCGCGACTGTGCCTGGTGGCCGTGACGCAGTCACTGACCCGGCGAAATTTTGAAGCGGCTCCGCTCACGGGGTTGGCATGACGGAACGCCGGCGGCTACGGTGCTCGTGCCTGCGCGCCTGGGCCGCCGGCTTGCTTCCGGGACCGCACACAACACATATTGTGCGTGACCCTCCGGTCATTTATTCCGGGCGCACAGGGAACCCCGAGACCCTGTGCTGGAAGTAAATGACGCACAATATGGCGTTGTGTGCAGTCCCGCGTCCGCACTGTCACACCGATAGCGCCGCTGTCCCCAGCGGTCGCGCAATCGCCCATTGCGCTGCTATCGGTGCGCCAGCTTGACGGCATCCCGCACGCCAACCCCGTCTTGTCGCGCCGAAATGAAATGCAGGCGGACGCTCCGCCTTTGGTTTGAATGGGCCGGGTCAAGGGAGTCAGTTTGTTTTCGCTACGCTGCCAAGTGAGTTTGCTCCCTGCGGTCGAAAGTAAAAGAAGTTGGCTTTTTTGTGAAAGGAGCTTCGTTTTCAGGTCCGGCTTTTTCTGCATCCCCTCATCAAGCAGTCAGTCGCCTTGTCACGGCCTCGCCTAACACACCAGCCCGCCTTTGCGTGGTGCCCTCTGAAGACCACTCCCACGCAGGAGGGCTGGAGGCTCGGCTGTTTCGTGAACAAGGCGACCGACGGATGAGGGGCAAGCAGAGCAGAAAAAAAAAGACCATGAAAACTACATCACAAAAAAAATCGAACTGGCTCCCTCAAGAATCGAAGCAATCACAGCAGGCTGCGCCGCAGGCGCAGGCCATTGACACGGCAGACACCGAGAAGCAAGACACCCGTCTTCCGATTGATGCCGAGACGCGGAAGAAAAACCGGACGTTGCCGACCGAAAAAGTTCTGGCCTTGCTCCAGCAGCAAGACCGCCGCTTGTGGGAGTTGGCCGAGGTGGTTGGCAAGTGGATTTGGGTTTCGTTTAGCGAGCAGCCCGCACCCACCGTCCGCCAGACTTTGGCGCAGCTTGGCTTCCATTGGAACCGCACGCGGCAGGCGTGGCAGCATCCGTGCGGCCAGTTCCGCTTGAGCAGCGCAGGCGACCCCCACGAGAAGTATCAGTCCTACCAGCCCGCCGCCGTCACCACCAACTAACCCACCACGGGGCACGGTGACAGCGTGCCCCACCTTTTTTATGACTTCTCTTTCCAATACTTCCGCCCAGCCCGCCGCCCGCAAGCATGATGGCGAGATCATCACCGCCAGACAGCAGCCCGCTTGGCTTTCATTCGAGGCAGGCATTCACCAGAACGACACCTTGCGCGCCCGCGTTTCCCGCTGTTTAGACCGCTTTGGTTTAGGCAGCAGCACCGCCACCGTTGACGAGGCGCTCGATTATCTCACCAACAAGGAGCTTGGCCAGTCCGCCAGATATTTCAACCAGAGCGGCAAGGCGCAGTTCAACCAGCAGCAGATTTCACACGCCGTCCTGTCCTTCATGGCCGGCAAGGAGCAGCAGCGACACATGACCGACTTGACGATTAACGAGGCGGACACCGACCACGACGACGACAGCACCGGCAGCATCCGCGCCAGCAGCCTGCCGGATTCCGGCCGCATCACCCCCGACGAATACGCCGCCCGCCGTGACGCGCTCCGCGCCATCGCCGCCATGATTCCCGAACCCGAGCGCGAGCTTTACGACCTCATGCTCGCCGTCCGCGAGCCTGGCACACTAGCGCGGATTCACAACTACGCCGACCGGCACGGCATCGGCCAGAGCACCGTTTATTTCCGCATTAAGAAATTGGCCGAAGCCATCCAGCGCCATCCGTGGTTTGAAGAAATCTCCGCCCCATTCCGCACCATCCCCCGGCCAGTCTAGCCAGCCACACATACGCCGGGCGGGTATCGTGGCCCGTCCGGCACGGACAAAAAATTTCGCGGCTGACGCCTTTAAGGTCGTCAGCCGCGCAGCCATCCGGCGCTGGGCCTCGCGTCGGCCCAGACCCGGGCGCCAAAGGTCGTGCACCTTTGGAATCCACACCATCGAATCCGCTCGGTGCCGTTTTGGTGGGTTTGGCGCTCTGGAAACACTCGCCATCATCGGGTGCAATCAAGTGCCCTCCGCCCCGGCAAAGAGCGTCCTGAGCCAATCCAGCCGTCCAAACAGCCCACCGGCTGGCTTAAAATTACCCTTTGAACCTTGCAGTGTGCCACCATTGGCGACATCGTCGCCGCCAACCAAATACCGCCGCTGTGGGTGTCGGCAGTATCCAATATTTTCGGTAAGCTGAACTTTCACCTGACCTTCACCCACCATCCCTCGACCGCCATTTTCTGAAATACCGAAGTTTCACCCCAGTTCCGCCGACTCTTGCCACACCCTTGCCCAACCATTCTGGTCGCCAGGATCAGCGATGGTAGCCGGCTAAAACCGGACACCATCGGCTGCCAGTCTTTTTTAACCTTCAAGCCCAAGGCAGTGAGGGGAAGACCCCCGACCCCAAGGAGGGGGTCTTTCCCCACTGCCAGTGAGGTTACTCTCATACTTTCATACCCCTTATAGAGGTGAGAGTGTGAGAGCACTGGCGCCCTAATTATTCGCAACCTGTTGATTGGTTGACCAATACAAGCCACCGGAGTGGTAAATGTGGCCGGAAGCCTTCAACCGGGATAAATACCTGTTGGTGGAGGATTCACACATGGTGAGCCGGGTCTTGGCCCGCTCGATAACGGACTTGTAATTGAGCGAATCGGTCCCCAGCACCGACTCGATAAACTCCTTGTCAGAACACACCTTGTTTTTCGATTGGGGCCGGCGGAGGGCCGCCGGGTTCAGATCTTTGGCGACTTTCATCAGCGGGAAATCCCATTCCAGCACAAACTCCGGCATCATGGGCAGATTGCGCAGGGTCGGGCTGACGGTGAAACAACGATCCTCCTCGTGGGGCGACAGGATGAACAGGGAATCCGGGTCGCGCGACCAGACCCCGGCTCCGCTCATCCTGTCAATCGAAGTCTTGGCCGAGCTGTCGCCTTTGGCGAAGTGATGCGCGATGACGATGGCGGCCCCGGTCTTTTGCGCCAGCGCTTCAAACTCGTTCATCAGGCTGGCAATCTCGCCGTTGGAATTCTCGTCGCGGTTGCCGAGCAGTTTGTAGGCGGGGTCGAGAATGATCAGCCCGAACTGGTGGCGGGACAGTTCGGTTTCGAGCTGGGGTCGCAGCACGGTCAAGTCGGCGTTGTGCCCGCGCAGATGCCAGAAATGGAGCATCCCGGGGCTGGTGGCGCATTCGGGGCGGGCGGCGCGCAAGGCCCGCATCCGTTCCGCCATCGCCCACGGGGCGAGTTCAAAGTTCAGATACGCCACCCGCGACTTTTCGCACCGGTGTCCCCACCATTCCTGACCGCTGGCCACCGCGATGGCCAGATCCAGCAGGCTCCACGATTTGTTCGACTTGCTGGTGCCGGCCAGAATCATCTTGCCGCCCTGGTGCAGGACGCCGCGAATGACTTGCGGCGGCGCGGGCGGCACGGTGCGCATGAATTCCTCCTCCGTCTGCATCGGCGGCAGCGCCGCCGGCACCGCGCCAAGGTCCACGGCGATGTCAATCGGTCCGCTCATAGGTTGGCTCCATAGCGCGCCACGATGGTTTTGAGGTCGGCTGCTGACGCCGGATACAATTCGACGCAATGGCTGGCCCGGACGAAATACCGCCAGGTGTCAGCGTGCAGATCGCGGATTTGCAAGATCGGAAATCCGCCCAGAATCACTCGCTCCGGATCCAGCATGGCGAGGGGAAAGTGAACCCCCCCTTCCTTGATGAATAGGTAGCGGTCGCCTTTGACCCGATACAACCCGTCGGGCACCTTGCCGTCGCGGACATCAATGGTTTTCAGTTCAGGTTTCACAGTTTCAGGTCCATTTGTGTTGTTCATATTCAGTCCTTGAGCCAGATCAGTCGTTGCAGTTTTCCATCCCGCCAGGCCCCGGGCACACGCACGGGCTGGGAATAGGTAAAGAGTTTGGGATCACAGCCGAAGGCGGTCAGGCCCGCCTTGAGCCGGTTCTCCATGAGTTTGGTCGGCGGCGCGTCGAACCAGCCGTGCAGCGATTTGCCCGCGGTATCAATGATGCAGTGCAGCGGGTAATGCAGCCGGCGGCGCAGATACGCGAACACCGCGCCGATCTGATCCTTCGCCAGCGTGTCGCTCTCCACGACGAGGAATCGCTGACCCTCGATGTTCGCGTTGGAGCGTTGGAAAGACCCCGCCTTGAACGCCGAGCCGCAGGTGTAATTGCCCATCACCGGCCCGATCTGATACCAGTCCGCCACCGGCCGGAAATGGGTGCGATGCTCCGGCTTGCCGGAGGAAAACACATCACCGATCCAGACATGGGAATGCGCCGGCCAGAGCTTGAGCCAGGTGCGAAACTGTTCGTCGGGATCACGCTCGGCCACCAGCAGCGGCGAATCCGCCAAAATCTGCGCGAGCGGCCAGCGGAACGTCTCGAACAGTTCCGGCGCAAACCGTGTGGCCAGCATCGTGATACTGGCAAGGATGACGGCCTCGCCGGCATCGTGACCTTCGGCCCGGGCCTTCGCCTGAATGGCGGCGCGCGGCAGCACCACGCCGCTGGTTTGCAAAATGTCTCCGCTGCGTAAAACTTTTCCGTCCGGCAACACGATCTCCCATTGGCCGCCCGCAAGGGCCGCGCGCAGCCGCTTGTTGGCGCCTGCGACCGCCGCCTCACACGAGGTGTGGAAACAATATATCGTCGGCGCACCGTCCACGCTCACGCGGCAATCTTTCTTGCCGGTCGGATGCGTGTGCAGAGATTCGCCGGGACAGCGGCAGAAGCCGCTGACTTCGTTTTGCCAGTCGATTTTGTCCAGCAGCGCGGCAGCAATCTGTCTTGGATCAATCATGCGGTGTTCAAATCAGGATTCGCCCTGTGGCAAATTTGGCTTCCAAAACTGCTACCGGTCGCCGATTCGCCGGTGATGTCGATTCGGGTTCTGGGCATGTCAATTCAAACTGGGGTTGGCTTTCTGGTGTGAGGTTGTGAGGTGTCGCCCCTGAATCAGGTTCTTGGTTCCCAATGCCGTGCGAACCATGTCCACGTCAAAGAAAACCAAATGACCAATCCGAATATACGGAATCGCCCTGGCTTTGGTTTGTTGTCGCAACCAGCGGATGCTGGGTCGCGCCTCTGTGTCAAACAATTGGTCGAGCAACTGCTCGGCACCGATCAGTTTTCCTTTAACAGATGTGTCGTTCATAAATAATGTGGCAAAGTCAATTCCTCGCGGCTGTCCTCCGCCTCATGCATTGGAAAAACCACAATTGCCTCTGCCGGCACGAACCATATCATGCTCGTTTTTGTGCTTGGTCCGATGGGCCGGCAACAAAAACCAGCGTCAAAACAACACCTGACAACAAAAAAACCCGCCGCCCAGCAAAAGCGCAAGGCGGCGGGAACAAATGACAGTTTTTGGTGGCTTAAAGCCGCACAAAGCTTTTTTTACATTATTTTTTTTGGGCAATTTCGGTCACTTCATCTTTGGTATTACGGGACTCTTTTTCAGCAGCTTGTTTTGCCCGTTTGGCTTTTGTCTCAGCTTTCTTCTTGGCGGATGCCTTGCCGGCATCACTACGGAGCTTCTTCACATACTGCTCATACCATTGCCTGAAATGCTTGGCCGTCGCATTGGCTTGGTCGGCGTTATCATAGGATTTCCACCGCCCATAAGCCTCGGAAACCTCCTCTTGGGTGGGATCTTTACCGCTCCGCCTGCGCAAGGTGTCTCGGATAAAAGCTTTTGCGTATTGTGCCAATTCCGCTGTGCGATCCTTGCGTTTCGGCATCATCTTCTGCAAAAACTGGTCGCGGGTGACTGGGTATTCCCCGGTTGGCAAGAAGGGATCCTCGCCCAAGTCCGAATAACTCCGAGTTTTATCCCAAACCCATTGACTGTTTTGCATCACCACTTCGTCGCCAAAGTCGGCGAGGAAAATTCTTTTCCGGGCCGCCAGCCACAGGTTCATTGCTTTTTCCGCAAGCCGGTCAAGATTTTCGTTCGAGGTTCGCGCCAAGGTCGCAGTGATTAAGGCAAGCTGCTCAACGGTGGGAAGACCACCCATTTCTTTCCAAGGTGTTTTCAATCCATCGGCTATATCTGCCGACGTGTTCACTTTGGAGCCCGCTGATTTAGCAGATTTGGTTTTGGTCTTGGGATTTTTCATGGCGTATAAAGGTGATCTTTTGCGATAATCCCTCCGGCAACGCGTCCCTGTCAAAAGCAAAAAATTCCGCAAGTGACGCCTTCAAGCCTACCTTCAAAAACCCATTCTGGTAGCACGGAAAAGACCACTGGAAAAAAGTTGCCATTAAATTTGCCTTTAAGTGGTGTTTTGTGGCAAATATCCGCACTCCGATTCATTCGCCTGCACTTTGAAAAAATCCGTCAAAAATCAACAAAACCCTGTATCCATCGCCATTTTATTGATTTTCCAAGGAAAATAAATGGTGGGTTGGGAGAGACTCGAACTCTCGACCAATGCCTTAAAAGGGCACTGCTCTACCGACTGAGCTACCAACCCACAAGGGTCGGCGAAGATACATTCTCCCCGCCGAAACGCAAGGTTTTTTGGCCGCCGCAATTCGGCTGGCAGAATGGCCGCGCGCGGTTTAACCTGCGCCATGCGGTTGCACGACCGATACCTGTTCCGCGAATTGCTCACGCCGCTGGCCTACTGCCTCGGCGGTTTTCTCATTTTCTGGATCGCCTATTTTTTCTTCACCGAGCTGGCCACGATGCAGGAGCGCCATTTCAATCTGCTCGACGCCGTGGAATACGCGCTGGCGATGACGCCGGGTTTTTTCGTCATGGTGCTGCCCATCGCGCTGCTGCTCGCGCTGCTTTACGCGCTCACCCACCACGCGCGGCACCACGAGCTCACCGCGCTCCGCGCCGCCGGCGTGGGCTTGTGGCGGCTGTGCGCGCCGTATTTTGTCGTCGGCCTCGCTGCCGGCGGATTTTATTTTCTGATGAACGAGGTCGCCGTGCCCCGCTGCGCTGACTGGTCGGAACAAATCAAGACGCGCCACGTCCTGGCAGAAACCAAGCTGAAAATCAAAACCCGCTACACCAACATCAATTTCCGCACCGCCCGCGCCACCCGCATCTGGTATGTCGGCGAATATGACACCGGTTCCACCGTGCTGGTGAATCCAAACGTCACTTGGACGCTGCCCGACGGCTCGTTGCGCGTGCTCCGCGCCAGCTCGGCCGGCTGGAGCAACGGCGTCTGGCTCTTTTACAACGCCACGCTCTGCACGCAGTCCGGTGCCGGCGGCCACCTTGTTCCGCTGTTCACCACGAACTGTTTTGCCGCGACCGAATTCACCGAGACGCCGAGGGAAATCTGGAGCAACATCAAGATGAGCGATTCGCAGACGTTGCGCGGCTCGCGCGAGGCGGACATCCCCATCCGCGATTTGCGCGAATACCTCCGGCTCAACCGCGACCTGCCGGCGAGCGACCTCGCCGCGCTGCTCACCAAATATTACGGGCGGCTCGCCGCGCCGTGGACGTGCCTCGTCGTGGTGCTCATCGCCATCCCGTTCGGCGCGCAATCGGGGCGCAGAAATCTGTTTTTCGGCGTGGCCGGCAGCATCGCCATCTGTTTCACCTATTTCATTTTGCAGTCGGTGGGCATGACCATTGGCATGTCCGGCCACCTGACCCCCTGGCTGGCCGCATGGCTGCCAAACCTGGTTTTTGCCGCGCTGGGAACGGTTCTGATCCTGCGCACGCGCTGAGTTTATTGTTTTGAATTTTCCGTTTTAAGTTAAAAAGGCGGCGCGGCGAGTGGTCGGGTCGGGAAGCTGAAAACTTAAAACTAAAGACTGAATCCGTGAGCGAGCAACTGGAACAACTGAAGTCGAGCCACGAGCGGCTGCGCCTGCTGTATCAGGTCGGCAACATCATCCATTCCACGCTCGATTCGCAGGAGGCGCTCCAGCTCATCGTCAGCGAGGCCGTGCGCATCATGCGCGCGTCGTCCGGCTCGCTGGTGCTCATCAATCCCACGACCAATTTTCTCGAAATCCACGCCGCCCAAAATCTTTCTTCGTCCGCGCGCAAGCTGAAGCTCCGCGTCGGCGAAGGCATCACCGGCTGGGTCGCGCAGGCCGGCCAGCCTGCGCGCGTCGGCGATGTGACGCAGGACAAGCGCTACGTCAGCATCCGCCGCGATGTCCGCTCGGAACTCGCCGTGCCGCTCGAAGTGCAGGGCGAAGTGCGCGGCGTCATCAACGTGGATTCCGAACGCGTGAATGCGTTTTCGGCGGACGACCAGGAGCTGTTGCAGGAACTCGCCATCCAGGCCGCGCGCGTCATCCACAACACCTGGCTTTACGAGCAGTTGCGGTTGAAAGTGATGTTGTTCGAGTCGCTCTCCAGTGTCAGTCGCACGATCAATTCGACTTTGAATTTGGACGAGGCCTTGCGCGCCATCACCCGGGAAGCCTGCGAACTGATGCGCGCCCGGATGTGTTCGCTCATGCTGATCGACGAGACGCGCGAGTGGCTGGATCTGCGCGCGAGCTTCGGCGCCGGCGATGCCTACATCAACAAGCCGCGCCTGAGCGCCGGCGAAAGCCTCATCGGCGTCGTTGTGCGCCGGAAAAAACCGTTGCAGGTCGCCAACGTCCAGACGGACACCCGCTACCAGAATGTCGAGCTGGCGCGGCGCGAAGAACTGGTCTCGCTGTTGAGCGTGCCGCTGATTTTCGCCGGGCAGTGCATCGGCGCGTTGAGCGTCTATACCGCGCGGCCTTACAGTTTTTCCAACGAGGAGATAAAAATTCTTTCCGCGCTGGCGGAACTTTCGGCCATCGCCATCGAGAAGGCGCGGCTTTATGAGCGTGTCGTGGACGTGGAGGAACAGTTGCGCCAGAACGAAAAACTCTCCGCGCTCGGCCTGCTCGCGGCGGAGGTGGCCCACGAAATCCGCAATCCGCTTACGGTGATGAAGCTGCTCTACCACTCGCTCAATTTGAAGTTTGAGCCGAAGGATCCGCGCAACAAGGACGCGCAGATCATCGAGTCCAAGATTGAGCACCTGAACAAGATTGTGGAGCAGATCCTGGATTTCGCGCGGACGACGGAACCGAAGTTTGCACCGGTGAACCTGAACGACCTCGTGGACGAGTTGAGTTTGCTGGTGCGGCACAAGCTGGCGAACCAGGGCATCAAGCTCGTGCGCGAATTGGCGGATGATTTGCCGCTGGTGCTGGGCGACGCGCCGCAATTGGAACAGGCGTTTCTCAACCTGATCCTCAACGCCGCCGAGGCGATGGGCGAAGGCGGCACGCTGACCATCCGTTCCCGCGAGCTGACCGGCACCGACAAGTCCCGGCACGTCGCGGTGGAATTCAAGGACACCGGCGGCGGCATGACTGCGGAACAGCAAAAGCACGCCTTCAAAACTGTGCTGGCGACGACGAAGGCCAAAGGCTCCGGCCTCGGCATGGCGATTGTCGGGCGCATCATCGAGACGCACCACGGCGAAATCCGCATCCGCTCCCGCGTCGGCCGTGGCACCACCATCCGCATCGCCCTGCCGGTGAAGTGAAGCCACGCCGTGCCGCCGGCCACGAACCGGGTGAAATGGGGAGAAATGAATCCTGAAGGGATTCAAATCATCCAGCCCCGGGTTGCGCGCCCCGCGCTACCCGGGGTTCACGTCCCCCCACCATTCATCAACCCTGTAGGGGTTGCATCAAGCATCGCCGCGGGTTTGATTCAACCCTTTCAGGATTGGAAAACGCCCCCAACCGCCCGATTGGCCCTTCCCGCCGCCGCCAAGTGTCCAAAAGTTGAGGAAATACTCATCCGTCCCCCACGGAAGACCATTTCTTCAAGGTTACGGTCATTCGTAGGACTGGAACGACCATTTCCTCAGGGTTTTGGACATTCGTGGGATTGGTATGACCAAATCAACGCCTTTGGGGTCATCCGTGGATTAGACTAGGGCGTGTTAACACTAATTGACTTTTGTGGGGAAAGTGAGCAAGTTGTGGTTAATGGAGATAACCGAGAGTCAATATGAGCGTATTGCCGACTGC
>Ga0265324_10000291_pt1 | contig 37261 bp, 23 predicted proteins | sample 41419metaG_FD_198634 | JGI IMG/M metagenome (GOLD analysis project Ga0265324, IMG submission 198634) | Rhizosphere microbial communities from Carex aquatilis grown in University of Washington, Seatle, WA, United States - 4-14-19 metaG | ecosystem: Host-associated > Plants > Roots > Rhizosphere...
CCCGGAATTTCTGCGCGAAGGCTTTGCCGTCGGCGATTTGATGAAGCCTGACCGCATCGTCATCGGCGTGGCGTCGCCGCGCCCGGCGGCGGCGATGAAGGAGATTTACACGCCGTTCAACGCGCCCATCATCGTCACGGACATCAACTCGGCGGAACTCATCAAGCACGCGGCGAATTCCTTTCTCGCGCTGAAGATTTCCTACATCAACGCCATCGCCACCGTCTGCGAGGCGGCGGGCGCGAATGTGCAGGAAGTTGCGCAGGGCATCGGCTTGGATGAGCGCATCGGCCGCCGTTTTCTGAATGCCGGCATCGGCTTCGGCGGCAGTTGTTTTCCGAAGGACTTGAGCGCGTTCATTAAGATCGCCGAGCAGATCGGCTACGATTTTAAACTGCTGAAAGAGGTTCAGCGCATCAACGCCGACCAGATGGATCGCTTCGTGAAAAAAATCACGGATACGCTCTGGGTGTTGAAGGACAAGAAAATCGGTGTACTCGGCCTGGCGTTCAAGCAGAACACCGACGACGTGCGCAGCTCGCCGGCGATTGACCTCTGCCAGAAACTATTGAAGGAAGGCGCGACCTTGCGCGTCCACGATCCGAAGGCCATGGACAAGACGAAGGCGCTGCTGCCGAACGTGACGTATGTGGATGACCTGAACGCCGTGGCCGAGGGTTGCGACGCAATTGTGATTGCGACGGAATGGGACGAGTTCAAGCAGCTCGACCTCGCCCGCGCGAAGAAGTCGTTGACGCATCCGATCATGTTTGACGGGCGCAATCTGTTCGACCCGGTGGAGATGGAGAAGCTCGGCTGGATATACAAAAGTGTCGGGCGCTAATTGCACCCAAAACAGTCGTTCACAAATTAATATATTTGCCGGCATACCATGTCATCAGCCTTGCAGATAAACACATAGGTTTTGTAGATGAGTCACCGAAAAATACTACTACTCTCGATAGACCGCCACGACCAATTGCGAGCCGGCATCGAAAGCTATGCGCAACAATACGGTTGGCAACTATCCACCGTATTCTCCAAGGAAGCTCTTTGTTTTCGGGATTGGCATGTTGATGGAGTGCTGGCATTGAACTGCCTGCCAAATGTTGGGGACTATCCGGCATTTATGTTGCAAGACAAAATACCGATTGTTCACGTCGGCATGGAGGTTCCAAGGTTTCCAACCTATCAAATCGCAGAAAATCATGTCCATGATGTGCAATTGGTTATTGAACATTTTTTGGCGCGAGGGTTCAGACAATTCGCCTATTATGATAAAAGCAACAAGGTGGCTAGCCAGTTGCGGGGGCAAGCATTTCAAAGGCTGCTAAATCGTGCAGGCTATCCGTGCGACATGTTGGTTTATCCGATGATGTCCCCCGCTGGAACAATCAATAAATATGGGTCAAATGCCTTGATCCACTATTTACACAAAGTTACCCCACCTGTCGCCATCATGACGGGTGATAGCAAACAGGCAGCCGCCGTAGTGAAAACATGCGCTGATCTAGATTTAGTCGTGCCGACGGATATTTCAATTGTCGCGGCACAAAATACACTCAATCGTCAGGATTCGTGCACGGCTTCCATCAGCTGTGTGTTGACCGATGAAAAGAAAATGGGGTATCAGTCGGCTAAGTTGTTGGATCAGTTGATGCATGGGGTTCAGCCTGCTTCTAAAGTAAAGAAAATCGCCGTTTCATACCTGGAGGTGCACCAGAGTAGTAATGGCATGGCCGTAAACAATCGATATGTGACCAAATGCTTAGAACTCTTTGAAAGCCATTCCCATGAAAAGGTCAAACGCGATAACCAGAGAATAGCGGCTGATGCGTCATCCAGCACCATACACATGGCATTTCTTAAGACTTTAAAGTGCACACCCGGACAAGCTTTAAGGCAGGCGAGAATTGAACGGGCAAAAAGGTATTTGCTGCAAACAGAATTTCACAAACTGGACAGTATTGCTACAGCTTGTGGCCTAAAAAACGCCAACAGCCTTTGCGTGTTGTTCTCCACGGTTTTGGGTTTTACTCCCGGGAGTTTCAGGAAAGAGTTCAGGCCTGAAGTTTATAAAATCTCCCTGTAAGCACACCACACGCATCTCTAGTGGATTATGAATAAAAAAAACGCTATCCAGACGTCTGTTGTCACCGGGGCCGCCGGTTTTCTCGGCTCGCACCTCACCGACCTGCTCATTGCCCGCGGCCACAAGGTCATCGGCATTGACAATTTTGTCACCGGCAGTGTGGACAACATCGTCCACCTCGGCGGCAATCCGAACTTCAAATTCATCCAGCAGGACGTGACGGAATTCATATTCCTCGACGGCCCGGTGGATTACGTCTGGCACTTCGCGTCGCCGGCCAGCCCGATTGATTATCTGGAACTGCCGATTCAAACCCTAAAGGTCGGCTCGCTGGGCACGCACAAGGCGCTCGGCCTCGCCAAGGAAAAAAAAGCGCGCTTCCTCATCGCGTCCACCTCCGAGATTTACGGCGACCCGCTGGTGCATCCACAGCCGGAGGAATACTGGGGCAACGTCAACACCATCGGCCCGCGCGGCTGCTACGACGAATCCAAGCGGTTCGCCGAGGCCATCACGATGGCATATCATCGCGAGCATAAAGTTCAGACGCGCATCGTCCGCATCTTCAACACCTACGGCCCGCGGATGCGCATCAACGACGGCCGCGTCGTGCCGGCGTTCGTCAGTCAGGCCATCAAAAACAAGCCCGTCACCATCTTTGGCCAGGGCACGCAGACGCGCAGTTTTTGCTACGTCTCGGATTTGATCGAAGGCATTTATCGCCTGATGATGAGCGACTACGGTTTGCCGGTGAACATCGGCAATCCCGTCGAGCTGACGATGCTGGAATTCGCCCGGCAAATCATCCAGGCGACAAAATCCAAAAGTAAAATCGTCCACAAGCCGCTGCCGCAGGACGATCCCAAGCAGCGCAAGCCCGACATCACCAAGGCCAGAAGAATTCTCAAGTGGGAGCCGAAAGTGAAGCTCGCCGACGGACTCATGGATACGATCAAGTATTTCACAACAAAGAATTATGACTAACATTGCATCCAAAATCATGACTGTAACCGAGGCTCGCGCCTATCGCGATCGCCTTCAGGCCGCTGGCAAAAGTCTGGCCTTTACCAACGGCTGTTTCGACATCCTGCATCGCGGCCACGTCACCTATATCCAGTTCGCCCGGGAACATGCCGACGCTCTCTGTGTCGGCCTCAACAGCGATGCCTCCGTCAAACGCAACAAGGGCGACAAACGCCCGGTTAATTCCGAGGAAGACCGCGCGTATGTCCTCGCGTCGCTCGCCGCCGTGGACTGCGTGGTCATTTTTGACGAAAACGAACCACGCGATCTAATCGGCAAAATCCTGCCGCAAATGCTCATCAAAGGCCGCGATTGGGCTCATTATGTCAGCGGACGTGATGTCGTTGAAGCCAATGGCGGCAAGGTTGTTCTGGCCGACATGGTCGAAGGCAAGTCCACCACCGACACCATCGAGAAAGTGCTTCAGGCTTACGGTAACAAGAATTGAATTATGAGCAAACTTATCATCGTTACCGGTGCCGCCGGTTTTATTGGGCGGAATGTCGTGGTAGAACTCAACCAGCGCGGGCATGAAAACCTGTTGCTGGTTGACAAACTTGGCACCGACGAAAAATGGAGCAACCTGGTCGGGCTTCGCTTTGAAGACATTCTTTCCCCGGATGAGTTTCTGAAAAATGTGAAGGCTGGCGTTGTTCCAAAAGCTGCCGCGTGCATCCACCTCGGCGCATGCAGTGCCACCACCGAAAAAGATGCCGACTACCTGCTGGAAAATAATTACCGCTACACGCGCACGCTTTGCGAGTGGAGCCTCAAGCAAGGCACTCGCTTTGTGTATGCCTCCAGTGCCGCCACCTATGGTGATGGTTCGCTGGGCTATAGTGACGCAGACACGGTCACACCAACCTTGCACCCACTCAACATGTATGGACACTCCAAGCATCTCTTCGATCTTTGGGCGCTCAAATCCGGCCTACTGAATCAAATTGTCGGCCTGAAATACTTCAATGTTTACGGCCCCTACGAAGATCACAAAGGCGGAATGCGCTCGCTTGTCCAAAAGGCCTACCATCAGATTCACAAGGCGGGCTATATTGAATTGTTCAAGTCATACCATCCGGACTACCGCGACGGCGAACAGAAGCGCGATTTCATCTATGTGCGGGATGCGGTCAATGTCACGCTCCACTTCGCGTTGGAATCGAAGGTTGGCGGACTCTTTAACTGCGGCACCGGCGTGTCCCAGACTTGGATTGACCTGGCCCAGGCGCTCTTTGCCGCAATCGGCACCAAGCCAGACATCCGCTTCATCGAAATGCCCGACATCCTGCGCGGCAAATACCAATACTTTACGCAGGCGGATGCCACGAAATTGAAACAGGCCGGTTACACGAAGCCGTTCATGTCCTTGAAGGATGGCGTCCGCGACTATGTGCAGTCTTATCTCGCCAAGACGACGACTTCATAGCTCGACAATATTTTTGCCTGTGTTTTGACTCCGAATCACCACAATCTGATTAATAAGGATATCGCATTGATTATATTTGTGTCTGTTACAATACGGATAAAACACATGAATATATCAAGAATTATCACGGCGTGGCCTGCGTTGGCTGGTGGTTTGATGCTGTTAGCGGCTTCTGCCTTGGGCGCATTGCCGGTGCTGGACGCGGATGACGGCGGCATCACGCTGCCGCCCGGATTTCGCGCGCTCGTTTATGCCGACAATCTCGTCGCCAACAAACGAGTCGGGAACAGTCAGGAAAATCTTCGCGGCCTCGCGGTGGCACCCAACGGCGATGTTTATGGGAAAGGAAAATTCGGACTGATCTGGGCCATGCGTGACACCAACGGCGATGGTCGCGCGGATGTCATCCAAGAATTTGGCCCCGGTGACGGCGGCACACACATTATATTTCACGACGGCTATCTCTATCATTCCAGCCGCACGACGGTCTATCGCTATAAATATATTCCGGGCGAACTTGTGCCATCCAGCCCGCTGGAAATCATCGTTCACGACCTGCCGGCCGAGCACGACCACGATGCTAAGTCATTTAGCTTCGACGAAAGCGGGCACATGATTGTTGAAGTCGGTTCGCCTTACAATGTTTACAGCCAGCCCGACCGCCAGTTTGGCGCGAAAGGTTTCAGCCCGGAGGAGGTGGCGATATTTCAGGAAACCTACGGCGGCTTCTGGCGCTTCGATGCGAATAAAACCAACCAGACCCAGGCCGACGGCACGCGTTTCTCCACCGGCCATCGCCATTCGCTCTCGCTGGTATGGAATCCGACCTCGAAGATTTTCTTCATGGCGATGATGGGCCGCGATGTCATGAACATCGTTGACCCGGAACATTATGACGCCCTCGACAACGCCGAGCGGGTGGCCGAGGAGTTTCATCTGCTTAAGGAGGGCGTGAACATTGGCTGGCCATATTCCTATTGGGATCCCTACAAAAAGGCCCGTATGCTCGCCCCCGAATACGGCGGCGATAATCACAAACGTGCTGACAATCCCGCCTTCGACAAGCCGCTGATCGCCTTCCCGGCGCACTGGGCACCTTTGCAAATGTGTCTTTATGACGGCCTCCAGTTTCCTGAAAAATATCGTGGCGGAATGTTTCTGGCGTTCCATGGTTCCTGGAATCGTGCGCCGCTGCCGCAAGCTGGCTTTAAGGTCGTGTTCATTCCGTTCGACATACAGGGAATGCCGACCGGCCAGTGGGAAGATTTTGCCACCGGCTTTCCCGGCCCGGACTTTTTTAGCAAAGGCGGCTGGCCACTATATCGCCCCTGCGGCGTGGCGGTCGGCCCGGACGGCTCGCTCTATGTTGGCGACACGGATAAGGGACGCATCTGGCGCGTGATTTACACCGGTGAAGATACTTCAAAGAAAAGTTTGGAAAATGGTGTGAATGGCCACACTGCCACGGATAATTCCAATGCCATACCCAGCAACAAGGTTTTCGCACAAGTCTGCGCCGCCTGTCACATGACCGACGGACGGGGCGTTCCGTCCATGCAGCCGCCGCTCATCGGCAGCCAGGTTGTCGCGGGCAATACCGAACGACTCATCAATGTCCTGCTGAAAGGCCCCGCCGCCGTGTTACCGCCTGACCGTGCAAAATACTCCGGAGCCATGCCAGCCTTCAATGTCCTCACTGACGCTGACATTGCGGGTGTAATCAATTATATCCGCGCCCGCTTTGCTCCGGCAGCATTCAGGGTCACTCCCGAACAGATCGCCGCGCAACGCGCCAGACTTTGATCAGGTTGTCCATGCGATGAAAAACATTCCGAATGCAATTATCCGCAGGCAGCAATGCGCCGGATTCACGCTGATTGAGTTGCTGGTGGTCATCGCCATCATCGCCATCCTGGCGGCGCTGTTGCTGCCCGCGCTTGCCCGCGCCAAGCAAAAAGGCCAGCAGTCTGTCTGTCTGTCCAACCTCAAAGTGATTGGCCTCGCGTTTGAAATCTATCTCGACGACAACGACAGCCATTTTCCCGACCGGCGCGAGTTAAAATCCAGCCTGCCCGGCGGTTATCATCCGTGGACCAGTTGGCCGCCGTCCGATCCACGCGCAGGTTGGGCGGCCACGACGCTTCAAGCTGAATGCCCGAATTTCAAGGTCTGGTCTTGTCCGGCGGCGGTGAATTCCACCGTCGGCAATGTCGTTCAATCCGCACAAACCACCTTCCTCTGTCACCAATGCCACGGTCTGCCGCTACTGGGCCTGGCGTTTCGACCGCATCAACGACATGGGTGACTCCACCATGATCGAGGATTTTTGGGGGAGTCGGAAACGCAAGCTATCACGGATTTGCAATCCGCCAACGATCCCACCGTCGGACCGGTCAACGGCCCGACAGATGTGGAACTCGTCGTGGATTCATATTTCCAAAAAACCATTCCACCGGTTCTGCCCGAACTGCTTGGTCGCACCATTCACGGCGGAGGACGCTGCCGGGTGTTTCTCGATGGACACACCCAATTTATTCTGGATGCGCGCACGCCGTCACAGTAAGTCAAAACGATTCCATAAATTTTACATCCAACCTATGAAACCTATTTTGCTTGTCACGCTATTATTTTCACTGCCGGCGTTGGCCGCGCAAATCGTCTCGCCCGAACTTCAGGCCGATGACCGCGTCACGTTTCGCCTGTCAGCGCCCAATGCCAAAGAAGTTCAATTGCACTGCGAGGGAGTCAAGAGTTCCGCCATGCAAAAAGACGAGCATGGCGTGTGGACGCTCACTTCGGAACCATTGGAGCCGGACATTTACACTTACTCGTTCAGCGTGGATGGCCTGCGGATTATTGATCCGATCAACTCACTCCTAAAATACAACCTTTTGAACAGCGATAGCGAAGTGCATGTGCCCGGCCCGAAGACATTGCCGTGGGAAATCAACGAGGCACCACGCGGCCTACTGCATCACCATTTTTACAAATCCACCGTGGCCGAGGACGAACGGGATTTTATCGTCTATACGCCGCCCGGTTACAATCCTTCAGCGTGGAAGCGTTATCCGGTGCTTTATTTGCTACATGGTTATAGTGATGACGCGACCGCTTGGTCGGCCGCCGGGCGTGCGAACATCATTCTCGACAATCTAATCGCCAGCCGGGAAGCGAAACCGATGATTGTCGTCATGCCGCTGGGCTACGGCACCATGGATATGCTTAAACCTGATTGGGCACGCACTCGCAACGGTAACGTCTGGCAGCGCAGTCTTACCAAATTCACTGAAACATTGCTCGACGAGGTGATGCCGCAGGTGGAAAAATACTATCGCGTTTCGACCGACCGCCAATCGCGTGCCATCGCCGGACTTTCCATGGGCGGCGCGGAATCGTTGGTGGTCGGACTTAATCATCTTGACCGGTTCGCGTGGATCGGCGCGTTCAGTTCTGGCGGGTTGAACACTAATTATTTCGCGCAATTTCCGACGCTGAATGCCAAGGTCAATGACCAACTGCGTTTGCTTTGGATCACTTGCGGCCAGGAAGACGGTCTCATCAAGAGCAACCAACACTTTTGCGACTGGCTCACAACTCAAAAGGTCCACTACTCATGGGTGGAATCACCCGGCACGCACAGTTTCCGCGTCTGGCGACATGCCTTGGCCGAATTTGCCCCGCTGCTATTTCAGAAAAGTAAGTAGTCCATTCATTTAGGTCAATTGACCGCCCGAGATTTGTAACCACACCGCCAAGATGAAGAAATCAACTCAATCATCGCAGATGAATGTTGGAAACCTTGGAGGCGGTGTCTTCACATCCGGGAGAAACAAGGCTCGCGAGCTGAAAAACGCATCAACACTCCCCCGTGCCGAAAAACCCAAGGTGAACCAAATGAACCGTAAGATAGACTCGCATACTTGTGAGGCAGGCAGAAAATCACGTAAAAGTTCCACGTTGGCCGTGGGCAAGAAAACAAATGAGAAATTGCGGCTTAAGATTCTAGTCCTCTTCACGATACTTGCGTTAAGAGGAGAGGCTGCGATTTTAGTCACGAATGATATAAATCCTTCATGGGCCAGAAATCTGGTGGTTTACGAGATTGCGACCAAGGCTTTTACTTCCCCCAACGGTCCAGAAAGCGGCACATTCAACAGCCTGCGCGAGAAATTGCCGTATCTGGAAAGTTTGGGCGTCAACGGCATCTGGCTGACTGGGCATTCCTGGTCAGACTCCAAACACTTCTACGGCATCTGGACGCAATATGCCTGCATTCGTCCCGATCAACTCGACCCGACCTTGGGCACGGAGGCGGATTTTAAGGGGTTGATAGGCGAAGCACATCGGCGAGGCATCCGCGTTTTTCTGGATTCAATTGAGCATGGCGTCATGACGAACAGCCCGTTGGTTCGGGAACATCCGGATTGGTTCAAGGGCGGATCATGGGGCATGGTGGATTATGACTGGCACGGCAACCATCCTGATTTGGAAAAGTTTTGGGTGGACCTGTGGCTGCAATATATCTTGATTTTTGGCGTGGATGGCGTGCGCTGCGATTGCGGCGTGTTTCGGCAAGACCTATGGATCGTAATTAAGCAGCGGGCGGCGGAAAAGGGACATCAAGCCCTTGTTTTTGGAGAACGACCGGGTGAGGAGGCGGCAAGCGATTTCATCCAAAAGGAACATACCCTTAGCAACCAGAAATCAGGATTGCTGTCTGATCATCCGGCCTTGAACGATCAGGCGTCTTTTTCATCGAATGAGAATTCAAAATGGGATGGAACCCGTTTGCGCTCGCTTCAATTAAGCTGTCACGACGAAGGTTGGGAAAGCTTTCCACCAAGCAAGAATCCTTATATGGCATGGGGAAGCCGGTATATTTTTGGCTATGGGTTAATATTAACACCCCATATTCCACTTTTTATGAGCGGCGAGGAGTTCGGTGCCAACTATGTGTCGCTGCCGAATCTGACTCCTGACCTTTATGGCAAAGGCAAACCGGGAACGGGTCGCTGGCTATATGGCTCATGGTTGCATTGGGATCAACTCGGTGAATCGGAACATCTGCAAATGCTGGCAGACGTAACGAAGTTGTTGCGTATCCGCCGCGAAAATAGCGACCTCATTCACGCTTGGGGCAAGGGTGATCATGGGAACATTTTGGCGGTGCCTTACACGGCGGACAGAAAGTTGCCGGCGCCCTACATCATCTGGAACAAAACCCGAGCCATTGTAGTGGCCGCGAATCCTGACCAGAATAAGCTCATTAACATTGAACTAAAACTGCCACTTGCCAAGATGGGATGGATGGATGTGACCCGTTTTAAGGTTGTCGATCTTTGGTCAGATGGTGTCGCTGAAGAGGTCAAGGCGGCCCAGATGTTGTCCATGAAAAAGGTGATCAAACCGGACAAGTCTGCAGGAGGCGGACTTGCTGTTTTTCTAATCGAACCAGCGAACTATAGCAATTAAGTTCAAAGAATCATAAAGTCCCGGCAACAAGCAAATGACGGTTTGAAGCAGATTCAACACAGAGATTTTTCATTCCTGCATTCTTCAGTTGTTGGCGCACTTCTTCAGGCGTAAAAGCGGCGCGAAGCGAGTTGTAGAAATCTCGTTGTAACACTGCCGGCTCGCCGCTGGCGTAGTCTTTCACAAATTGTCGTGCCTCGGCTTCGTTGGCGGGACGCCGCAAATCCATAATGCAAGTTTGTGTGCCGGTTTGACCATGGTCACGAATCACCTGCCATAAGACCATGGGATCAGGCAAATGGTGCAAGAGACTATTGCTGATAATCGCGCTATAAATGTTGTTCGGAATATTTGCGTGGGGCAGAATACCTTCCAGAAATTGAACCCGTGATGTGAGCAAAAGATCTTGATTTAAAGTGTTTTTTGCCCACCGCAGCATGGTAGTGGAACCATCCACACCCACGAGCTGGGTTTTGAGAAATGCCCGGGCAAATCTTAAAGTGACATCGCCGGAGCCACAGCCAAGATCCAACACCCAACCTTCAACTTGATTGCCGTCAAAACGGGATTGAAACAATTCAACAAATCTCTGATGAGGTTTGCTAAAGTCGGCCCTTGCGTAGGCCTCGACTTGCGCCTCATCCAACATTAACTCCGGTTCCGTAATTCTAAAAAGCATATACCACAACAGCGAACTGCTAGAGCGATTTCATATCAATCACAAAGCGATACTTCACGTCGTTTTTTAAGATGCGCTCGAAGGCTTCGTTCACTTTCTGAATGGGAATCATCTCAATGTCCGAAGTAATGTTGTGTTCCGCGCAAAAATCAAGCATCTCCTTGGTTTCAGCGATACCACCGATGACTGAACCGGCAAATTGGCGACGTTTGCTGATCAGGGTGGAGGCGTTCACCGCCAGCGGTTTGTCCGGCACCCCCACCAGCACGAGCGTAGCGTCGCGCTTCAACAACTCAAGATAGGCGTTCACATCATGCGGTGCGGCCACGGTGTCGAGTATGAAATCAAAGCTGTTCAGGTGTCTTTTCATTTCCGCTTCGTTCCGCGAAAGAACAACCTCCTGAGCTCCGAGGCGGATAGCGTCCTCGCTCTTGCCCGGTGAAGTGGTAAACAGCACCACGCGCGACCCCAAGGCAGCGGCGATTTTGACCCCCATGTGCCCAAGACCACCGAGTCCGACCACGCCGACTTTCTGACCAGCACCCACCCGCCATCGCCGCAACGGTGAATAGGTGGTAATGCCCGCACACAGTAACGGAGCAGTGGCGGCCAAATTCAGCGACGCCGGCACGCGCAGGGCATAAACCTCATCCAGCACGATGGCCTCGGCATAACCACCATAAGTTGTGCCGCCATGTTTCTTGTCTTGGCTGTTGTAAGTCCAAGTCGTGCCTTGTTCGCACAGGTTTTCGAGGCCAGACTTGCAAGGTTCGCATTCCCGGCATGACTCCACCATACAGCCCACCGCTGCGAGGTCGCCTTCTTTGAATTGTTTTACGCGGCCGCCAGCGCGGTTCACACGCCCGACGATTTCATGTCCGGGAACGCAGGGATAGGTAGTGCCGTGCCATTCGTTGCGGGCGTGGTGTATATCCGTGTGGCAGATGCCACAGTAAGCAATATCAATTTCGATTTCCTGTGGGCCGGGCGCACGGCGCAAAAATGAAAATGGAGTCAGCGGGGTAGTGGCATTTAAAGCGGCGTAGGCTTTGGTGACAGACATAATGATTCTTCCTTTTTTTGCATCGATTCAGATACGTCCCGACTAGTTGTTTGCTATTTGAATTCAGTGTAGTCCCGAAACATGACCTTGGCCGGAAGTTTCGGGTTGTGCGAAGTCAGCGCGAGGCCCACCTTGACTGTGCTGGCGAGTGTCAAAACATGCTCCGCATACAATTTCCAAGTCATCCCGTTGGTTGAGCCGTAAGTCATAAACCGGTCTCCCCGCCGTTCCACCCGCAGCCAGGAATTGGGATAGGCAGCGGGAAATTCAGGCGGAGCCGGAGGCTTGACTGCGGGGTAAATCGACTGGCAATCGCCGCCCGCCACGGATCGATATTGCACCTCATACGCGCCCAGATTATGGTTCCGTGTCTCATTGTTGTAAAAAACAAAAAACATCATGTGCGGACTGCTGGCGTCCAAAGTCTCGCGAATCATGATCCCCGCCTTGGAATACAGGTGGGCTGGCATAAAACTTTCAACCCGGACGGCGATGTCAAAGTCACCGGAGATTTCCTTGAATACAAAATGAAACTGATCCGATTTCCCCCAAATATCCGCGCCGCCGGCAATGATGTTCCAGCCAGCTTCAACCGGCCTGACTGAACCAACCAATTGCGGCGAGCCAACGTCCAAATTGGTGAAGACTGCGAATGGTTGAGTTTGGCCGAAATGTGAGCCACGGTCGGCAACCGGCGTGGATGATATATTCATAGAAGATCCGGCTGGCTCAAGCGACTGCAGATTGATGTTTGAGGTGGACAGATAACTGTTGGTTTCGAGGTCTGCGCCTTGGCACAAGCCGAGGCCTGAAAACAAACAAATCCCACAAGTCAACTGCCAGCAGGTTTTTGACCGATTAAGTGCGGTTTGTATTGGAAATAGAGACATAATCAATTTTTCCGAAAGCTAGATCTTTTGGCGGCAGTCCGGAAGTGGTCGAGTTGACAAATTGGGCGTGCTCATATTTCCAAGGTTCGTATCGGCTGGCTGAGTTCTGCAACCATGTGTCCGGCCCAATCGCCTTGAACCGCTTCAGCAGCGGGACACAGGTTTGGTATTCAGCCCGGATGAAATCATACAAGACCGAGTCATGATAAAACGGGCTGCGCGAGACAACCAGGCTGCATGGCAAACCGTCCGGGAAAAACTCCGCGTTGGTGAACTTGTCCACTGTGTCCGGCGTCAGGCCGCCAAACAAAAACTCGGCGATGTTCAAACGAGCTCGCTGCTTGATGTTCTCGTCCAGCGAAAGGTCAGGCAAATTATGGTTCTCCGGAAAACCTTTTACCGCCGGCAGGTGCATGTAAAAGCCCACCTCTTCGGAAAGGCCAAACAGGTTTTTCATCGCGCCAGTGACTCCCGGATAATGAATTTTCACCAGATGCAGGTTGATCAGATAATCGGCATCCAACAGACATTGCGGAAGCGGATAATGGTCGGTGGGTTTGCCGTCACGCAAATGACCTTGGTTATCCGGGAGAAAAACTGTTTCCTTGCTGACGGGAATGCTGTCGGTTTTTCCCATCATCACCACCTGCTCAAGCCCCTGCCCTCGGATCAGCTTCTTAAAATCATCTGGAAAAGGCCGGGAACAATCAAAGAGACAAATGTTCTCCTGTTTCAGTCCGGCTTTCAACAGGCTTTCAACCAAAACACACATCATCGCCGGACTGTTGTTCAGCGTGGTATTGATGTCACGGATGGTGTTGTTGAAATTGACTTTGACCACCGATTTTCGGGCGGACAAATCGGCGCTCTTATTACCTCCGAGAATCTTCTTCCATGACTTTTCCTCGCTGCTCTCCCCCGAGATTTCGGACAGCGACTTGGCCAGCATGGCGCGGAGCACCACCGGATCAATAGCCCGCCAATAGGTCTGGTAGCCTGAAAAATCATAATTGACTGCGCGCCGGTCGTAAACCCGCACCACGCGGTTGTCATCGTAGGCTTGGACTGGAAAGGCGGTTCTCTTTTCTGCGGCGAAAACAGCTTCCACCGGCAAATAGGTTGCCATCATGCCCACGCCGGCCATCAAAGCGGTCTTGTTTATAAACTCACGTCTTTTCATTTTGTTTTTCATAGGATTACTTTCCGGCACCCCAGCGACTGGGCTGCGATCCAAGTTGAATTTCGAGTTTGCCACCTTTCGCGAGTTCAGAATGCGGAAATGAAACTTGATTCAAAGGCCGGCCATTCAGTTTTGCTGACTGAATGTAAACATTCGTCGCGGAATTGTTCTGTGTCGTGATGACAAATTTGTCGCCGGGAAAGTAATCATGATTGAGGCGGATGGTCACGCGATCGAAGATCGGGCTGGTGATTTGATAGGTTGGCTTGACCGACGCGCCACCTTCCACGTCAAACAAGCCGATGGCCATCAGCACGCCAAGCGAACCTAGCTGGCCTTGATCTTCGTCGTCGTTGTAGCCGTCATATGGCGTAATGCCTCCGAAGGTTTGCGACTTCACCGCACGCACCCACTTCTGGCTTAACCACGGCAAACCGGCGAGATTGAACATATATGCCATGCCCATGGACGGCTCATTGCCGTAATCCACCCAAACAGTGCTGCGGGTGAGCCAATCGTTGTTAGTTCCGCCCAAGCGGGACGGCAGAAACCGGTCAGGGGCGGCCAGTTCAAACTGTCGGTTCAACGCAGCGCAGTATGCTTCCGGCCCGCCAAACAGCCGGGCTAGTCCAGCCACATCCTGCGGCACATAATGGGTGTAAATGGCGAAGCTGGCTTCGCAAAATCCGATGCTATACGCGCCGTTGTTTGTCCAGGCGGTCATAAAATTCGGCACCCACGAACCATCCTTGAAACGGGGATGCATGAATTTGGCGGAGTCATCCCATAGGTTGGTATAGTTGAATGAGCGGCCTAGCAACCATTGGCAATCCTGCTCCTTGCCAAGCCCTTTGGCCATTTGAGCCAGGCACCAGTCCTGATAGGCGTATTCCAAAGTCATGGATGCACCATCTTTGTGCATACCTTCGCCCTCGCCATCTTCCGGCACATAGCCTTGTTTGATATAATATTTCATCCCGCCACCGCAGGCATTGGTCCCCCATTCATAACCCGCGTGATCCCGGATGCCACCGGGCAACGCATTTTTGCGCAAACCTTCATAGGCTTTTTCAACATCGTAATTGCGAATGCCTTTGTTGTAAGCCGCCGCAATAAACGGCGTGGCTGGATCGCCAATCATGCAAAAGACGTAGTTGCCGCCAGTCGGCGAACGCGGAATTAAACCGCCGTAGCGATACATATCCAGCATGGAATTACAAAATCCATCCATGACCTCGGGATAAGCGAAAGACCAAAGGATATTCAATGACCAATGGCTACCCCACCAAGCATCAGATTCGTAATGCGGAAAGACCGGCTTACCTCTTGCGTCAAGTTTGACGCGCCGCACAACTGGCGCGGAACCGGTCATGTCGCAATAACTGCCATCCTCGTCGCTGACAATGCCACGGCCACGCAACGCGTGCCAGAGGTCGGTATAAAACTTAATCCGCTGCGCCTCGGTGCCACCTTCAACTTCTATCCGGCCAAGCCACCGGTTCCAATCGTCTTTCGACTCACGCACAACGCGGTCGAAATCCCAGTCCGGCAGTTCCGCCTCCAGATTTTTTCGCGCGTTCGCTTCGCTGACATAGGAGATTGCCACTTTGACCACAACTTGTTCGCCATTGGTCGTGGGAAAGCTGACATAGCCACCGACATTCGTGCCGGCAATTTCCTTGATGGATTCCGGCAGCAGTTTTTTGTCCTGCCACGCACCGAATTTCACCGGCTTGCTGAATTGCGCCACAAAATAAACCGTGAATGGTTTCGGCCTGCGCAACACCGGAGCCATGACGGAATAGCCAGCAATTTCCTGCGGCCCGACCTGCCGCACCGCGCTTGAAGCCATGTCTGTCACCAGCGTCGCGCCGGTGTCAAAGGCGAGGTAAGCCGGATTGCTGGCGGGAAAAGTGTAACGATGATAACCACCCCGCGGCGTCGCGGTCAGTTCCGCCGTGACGCCGTAACGCTGGAGAAAAACCTTGTGATAGCCGGGATGAATAACTTCATCCTTGTGCGAGAATTTTGAGGCGGCGGCGGCCAGACCTTCCTGCGCGTGCATTTCACCGGTTATCGGCATGAGCGGCACGCCGGATAACTGCCAGGCGTGAATGTGACTGAAACATTGGATCTGGTCGTCGTCGTAAAGATAGCCGTGCCGCCAGTCAGCACCGAGGCGCGTGTCGGGACTCAATCCCACCATGCCAAATGGCCGGCAGGCAGAAGCGAAATAGAACCAGCGCGATTTGGCTGTCTCCACCAGCGGATTGACATAGTCGGCCGGGGTTGGAACACCAGTTTCAGGCCAAGCTGTTTTTTTTGAGGAATCCGTCGTTGCTCCTTCAAGCCTGCCGTTGAAGCAACCGAGCCAAAAGGCAACGCCACAAAAGATAGCGTAAAGGTGCTTGGTCATAAAATTGTTATTGGCTCAACAATGGCAGATTTTATTGCCGGATGGCGACCTCAACTTTTTCCGCTGGAAAAAACTCATCTTCCAGCATTAGGCAAAGACAGTGGTAGATGGGCAGATGCAATTCCTGAATCAGATAAGTCTCATCCGCCGGCACTTTGACGCACAGATCGCAGTGTGAGTTGAGTCGGCCACCGGATCTACCCGACAATCCAAGGCGATACATTCCGCGGGCTTTGGCCGTTGCCATCGCCGCGCAAACATTTCGGGCATTGCCCGACGTGCTCATGCCAATTAATACGTCGCCCGGTTTTCCCAAGCCCCACACCAATTGCGCAAAGGTTAGGTTGGGATCAACATCGTTGGCAAACGCCGTACCCAGCGATACGAAACCGGTAAGCGGAATTGCCGGCAATGCGCCTTGAAGCTTGCCCCCAAGCTCTGACGATAGATCAGTCTTTTCTGAAGGTTTCAGCGAGCGCTTGCAGGCAAATCCTTTAAGCAACTCACCCGCCCAATGCTCGGCGTCCGCCGCGCTGCCGCCGTTGCCGCAAAGGAGCAACTTTCCCCCGCGTTGGAAACAGTCGCGCAGAACCTCAAATGATTTTTCGATCTCGCTACGACACACTGCCAGTTCGGGACGCCGCTGCAAAAGTTTGTTGATGTGGGTATTCATTGGTTGTCAGAAATTCACAGCCTCCGTCTGTCTGCCGACGCGGTAGCCATAGATGCCATAGAACGCGATGTAGGCAAAGGCTCCCATCGGCACGACAAAGGAAAATTGCACGCCCATTTTATCCGCCACCAATCCTTGCAGCGGCGGCAGAATCGCGCCGCCCAAACAGGACATCATCAGCAGCGATGCAGCCTGGCTTTTGATCGGCCCCAAGCCTTCAATCGCCAGCGAGAAGATGTTTGACCACATCACCGAACAGAACAGTCCGATGCCGAGAATGGCCCATTTCGCCGCCTCGCCTGAGGCCAGCACGCCGGTGGCCAAGAGCGCAATGATAACCACGCCGAAGAGAGCCAGCATCCGGTGCGGGCTGGATTCACCCAGGAAAAAAACACCAATAACACCACCAGCAAAATGCCATAATGGGTAACATTGTTCCAACTGCAAACAGAGTTGATATTGGCGATGGCCGAGGCGTCAAAAAAAGTGTTGAACACTGGCAAGCTGCCGAGGACGGATGCAATCTTCGGCAACAATGCGACGACGGCGAAGGCCAGCACCGGCACCAGCACGACCAAAAAATGCCGCAAATGTTTTCTCATATCACTCAACGCGAACGCTCCCATGAAACGGCCGATCATCAGGCCGCCCCAATAAAAAGCCAGAAACTTGCTGGCCGGCTCATGCGCCAGACCGCCGAGCTTGGGCTGGCCCAAAAAGTTGATAACCGTGCTGCCAACCGCCACTTCCCCGCCGACATACATGAAAATGGCGACCATGCCGAGCACCGTGTGCGGATGTTTGAGCGCGCCGGCACCACGGCTGATGTGGTCGTTGTTGGTGAAGTTGGGCAGGTGGGAACATTTGAAGAAGATAGCCAGCAGCACAAAGATTCCGGCGAAACACAAATACGGAATTTTAACGGAATCCGCCCCGTGCGCCGTCTTGCTGGTGAAGAAAGTGAAAATCAACCAACCACCGATGATGGGGCCGATAGTCGTGCCAAACGAATTGAAAGCCTGCGACAAATTGAGCCGGCTTGATGCCGTGCGCTCCGAGCCCAAAATGGTCACATAGGGATTGGCGGCGATTTGCAGCATGGCAAAGCTCATGCCGACAATGAACAGGGCGATCAGAAAAAACGGATAGGAAGCCAGGATTGCCGCCGGGTAAAACAACGCACTGCCAAAAGCACCGATGAGCAGGCCGACGATGACCCCGTTCTTGTAACCGATCCGATTGATGGGATCACCCCATATCATGGAAATTGTGAAATAGATCAGCGAGCCGACGGCGTAGGCGCCGAAGAAGGCGAATTGGATCAGCATCGCGTGGAAATAATCCAGTGTGAACGCCTCCTTGAAGCGCGGAATCAGAATGTCGTTCCACACGGTCATGAACCCCCAGATAAAGAAGAGGGTCGTCATGATCGCAAACGGCATGCGATAGGTTTTCTGGCCGCCAGTCTGCGCTGGCGAGCTCGCTCTTTCGGTGCTGATGTTCATTCGTGAATTTAGGGTGCCAATACTTGTGCCGGCCGGTCGGATTGAGCCACAGCCCAAGTCCGGTTGGGCGTCGGCCCCATGGTCAAGACCAGTTTACCGCCGCTAACGATTTCATCGTGGGTGATCCAGCTCCGGGCCAGGTCGTGACCGTTTAGGGTCGCCGATTGGATGTATTTGTTTTCCACCGAATTATTTCTGGCGATCGTGGTGAAGGTGCGGCCGCGATGATATTTGGGATCAAGCTGGATAGTCGCCTTGTCCACCAGCGGGCTGCCAATCACATAAACGCAACTCGCCGGATCCACGGGATAAAATCCCAAGGCGGCGAATACATACCAGGCGGACATCTGCCCGCAGTCGTCATTCCCGCACAGCCCGTCGAGCGCGCTGTTGTAAAGCGTGGTCGCAATCTGCCGGACACGGGCCTGGGTTTTCCAAGGCTGGCCGGCGTAGCTGTAAAGATAGGCGAAGTTGTGGCTAGGTTCGTTGCCCTGACCATACATACCTATGAGTCCACTTACATCGTCTAAGCTATTAGGTATTTTTTCCTTTGTATCGAACAGCTCGTCTAGTTTGGCGACAAACTTTTCGTCACCACCCATGGCCTGAATCAGAGCGGGAACATTGTGCGGCACAAAAAAGTTATACTGCCAGGCATTGGCTTCCGTGTAGTCGGCAAAATTGATCCGATACGGGTCGAACGGCTTCACCCAATTGCCGTCCGCCTTGCGGCCCCGCATGAAGCCGGTCGAGACATCAAACACGTTCAGCCAGTTCGTCGAACGCCGGGTATAGGTTTCGGCAATGTCATTCCGGCCCAGACTCCTAGCAAAACGGGCGACACAGGCGTCGGCATAGACAAACTCAAGTAATTTGGAGACGCCTTGGCCGAAGGGGTTGTTAGTCGCGCTGTGAATCCAACCTTGCTGGCAGTAAGAACTATAACTCTTTTCACTCGCTCCTTCCATGTCTGACAGCGCCTCGTTCGCATCCCAATCGCGCAAGCCTTTGGCGTAAGCTTCCGCAATCACCGGAATGGATGGGTTGCCAATCATGCAATACGATTCCCGACCAGCAAAAGTCTCCAACGGGAGCATTTGTTTTCCAAGAATCTTATAGTGGGCGAGCATGGTCTGGACAATGTCGTTGACCCGGTGTGGCTGGAGTAGCGTCAGCAATGGCTGCTCCGCCCGAAAGGTGTCCCACAAAGATAGATCCGTGTAATAATCAAAACCGCTGGCCTGATGCACCTGATTGTCCGGCCCGCGAAATTGCCCGTCCACGTCACTGAACACGACCGGCGTCAACTGTGTGCGATACATCGCCGAATATAACGTTTTCTTCAAATTGACATCTGCTGTCTCCACCTGAATCTTGCCGAGCGTCTGGTTCCACTCCTTTTTGGCCACCGCAGCCACCGCGTCGAAATCCCAGGTGTTCACTTCCGCCCGCAGGTTCTTTCGCGCACCTTCCACGCTGACCGTGGACAACGCCACCCGAATGACCAGTTTCTCTCCGGCTCCGGTCGTATAATCAAAATGAGCCTTGAGATCACGGCCCTGAGCCTCGTTGCCTTCATATTTTTTGCCATTCAGATTGATGCCCGATGAAGCAAATGATTTCGAGAATTCAGCCACGAAATAATATTCCTTCTGACCGCCGCCCTGTAAACAAGAGGTTGCAATCTCCTTCCGATACCCGCTCACCGTATGGTCATTTTCAATGGTCAACTTCGTGGCGGTCGGTTGATTTCCAAGACCATGCCACAGATCAAGCACGACATGCGCCGACTCGGTCTTCGGAAAAGTATAGCGCTGCAAGCCAACCCGAGTTGTGGCGGTCAGTTCCACGTTCACCTTGTATTCAGGCAGGAACACGCGGTAATAACCCGGATACGCCTCTTCCTGATCATGCGAAAACCGGGTGGGCAGCCTTTCGGCTGGAACTTTTTCTGGGGACAGCTTCAGTTCTCCGACAGTTGGAACGAGCAGGATATTGCCCAAGTCGGGGCAACCGGTGCCGGTGAGATGATTGAACGAAAATCCCAATAGGTTCGTATCGGAATAATTGTAGCCGGAACAGCCGTCCCAAGAAGTGTTAGTGGTGTCCGGTGAGACTTGCACAAAACCGAAAGGCACGGCAGCCCCAGGATAGACATGACCATGCCCCGCCGTCCCAATCATCGGATTGACATAATCTACCGGCTCGCTCTGAGCACAAATCACCGTGGAGACCAGACAAAAACAAACGGCCGAATGGCGATTAATCAATGCTGTGATGCCGGCGAAAATATTCATTCAATGATTGGTAGATTTATCGGCCAAGGTTTGCAGGGCTGATTCACAAAGTTCCGCCATCGCGCCGCGTGAATCGCTGCCGTTCGTCTGATTATGCATGTGATTTCTTGAATGATAGATGGACGCCACGCCCGGCAACTTTGGCACCTCGTCTTGGTAACGCTGCCACGATTCGCGCCACGCCAGCAATTCCGCCTGCGCCTTGACCGCCGTCGCCGCCTCGGGATTTTCCTGCCATTGATAGTAACTGAACATCCCTTTGACATAGTGATCCATAACCTGCGTGAGATTCTCCAGATAGATCAAGCTGCTCAACGACTCCTGATATTCGGACTCGCCGCGTTCGGCGGCGATGTCGTTGCGGGAGTTTTCAAAAATGGTCCTCATCCGCGCCGCGAGCGCGACAGCTTCGTCTTTTTCCGCAAATACTTCTGTCAGGGAATTCTTTGATCCGCCGTAAAGCTGTTTCAACACGTCACCGCAAATAATATCATCGCGCATCAGGTTAAGGCCGGGGTTCCAACCCCGGTGATCGCGGGCATACGCCTCGATATACACGCATTTGCGGATGCATTCGCTGGACAGCATGAGCGTTTCCGCAACATTGGTGGCAGACCTTGAACCGAACTCCTTCGACGCCCAAGTCTCCGCCAGCGAGCGAGCCGACGCCTGTGGCTTCAGTGCCAACCCGGTGGTGGCTTCAATGTTCAACCTGACCCAACGGTCTGATTTCAGGAACGGACCGCCCCATCCGCCTTCAAAATCCCAGATCCAAACTCCTTTCGCACCGGCGGCGGCAGCTTTACGCATATCCTCGGCAATGAACGGACCAGTATAATTGGGAAACGCGCCTTTACCCTCGTATTCGCGGGCGCATTGGAACTCAACAATTTGATCCACCCCGCCGCGACCGATCATCGGGTTGAAATCATTGTAGCGCCAGAAATCGGTCTGCGTATGCTTGATTGAGAAAATCAATCCTTTCCGTTCCGGCAGTCCCGCGAGCACCCGGTCATAAACCTTAGGGTAGGCGTGAAAGCCGTCATTGCCCAAGTCCCAAGTTCGCCAGATCAAGGTGCGGCCAAATTCGTCAACAACAATTTTGCGCGTCTCCTCAATCAGGCGTTGCATGTGGCGGAAGTAGTCGGCGTCATAGCTTCCAACCCAAACGGTGTGACCGGCATAACCTTCATCGGGATGGAAATAGTTTTCACCGGTGCGGACAATCACATAAGCAACCTGTGGCCAGACTTTCAACACTTCTCGATATTTAGCGCGATAAACCTCCCAGAACTTTTCGCTGTCCAAGTCAATGTTCGCATAGAGATTGGTAGCCACACCTGGCTTTCCAAGTCGTTCCAGAATCGGAATGGGCAGCGATGTTTCATCCGTCATCAGGCAGACGGCGATTCCAAGCGCACGTGCACGCTCGGAATCCTTTTGAAGTTTTTGCCGCTGCTGTTCGATGTGTGCCCGCAAAGCCGATCCGCTGGAAATAGCCCCCGGACACGCGGTGTCAAAACTCGCGAGCTGGGTGAGGTCGCCAAGGATGGCCGCGTTGTAATTGTATTCCTGATAGTGCTCCAACGTCTTCTCGCCGCTGCCAATCCGCAGTTCCATGCCGGACGCGCCAGCCATCATTGCACTGGCGAACCAGCATATCACTCTAGTGGTAAAGATGGTTTTCAATGAATATACTTGCAATTGTTCCTACATTTTTCCATCCAGCGCAGACAGCTTCAGAATGCCCTGCTCATCCAAATGGCTGTCGACTTCAGAGCATCCATGCAAATTGAAAAGGACGACATGCAAATTCTGGAAAATCTCCTTACCCGAATAATCGCCAGCCACTTTCCAAGTCAACTGGCCCGAGTCGTCATCCCATTGAAAGGTGGTACGACGCATTTTTCCATTCAAATAGCCGGTCGTTTCCCCATCGTCTTCCACCAAAGTGAAACTGGCATCTTTTCCCGGATAAATCTGTAGTTCCAGCGCGCCGCCCGGCATCTGGCCAGTGTGTTGGATGACGGATCCCAACGGCAAAATGGTTCCGGCACGAACATACATCGGAACCTCGTCCAAAGCCGCCTTCACCTTGATGGTGCGGGCACCTTTGATCACTTGATTGCTTCCAAAGACATACCAATCACCCGCCGGCATATAGACGGAACGCTTGCCACCCGGTTGTAAAATTGGCGCAGCAAGCAGAGATGATCCCACCATCCATTCGCTGGACATATTGGCCACGCGCGAATCGCCGGGAAACTCCATGACGAGCGGACGCATCAACGGAATCCCGGTCTCGAACGTCTCGTGAGCCAGGCTGTAATAATATGGAATCAGGCGATAACGAAGCTCGATGGCCTTGCGCATGGCGTCCTGTGCTTCCGCGCCGTAAAGCCACGGAAAATGTGCTACGGCGTCATGGTGCGAATGGGTTCGCATGAAGGGGAAGAAAATGCCGGCTTGTAGCCAGCGGGTAAGAAGTTCCGGTGTCGGCGTGCCAAAAAAACCGCCAATATCACAGGTGTTGTAAGGCATCCCCGCCAGACTCCAATTCAGAAGGCTGGCCGGCACGGTCGCGAGTGATTCCCATGAACTTTTGATGTCGCCCGTCCAGGCGGCCGCCCCCAGCCGTTGTGTTCCCGGCGAAAAGGCACGGTTCAGTGACCACAAACGCCGCCCCGGCTGGTAACTGTCCAGAGCTGATCGTTCTGCCAAATTCCAATAATAGTAGGTGGTAAATGACGCCTCACCTTCATCGTTCCACCAGCCGTCAACACCATCAGCCAGCAGGCCGGCAGTTTGTTTCGCATACCACTCGCGAAATCCGGGACTAGTGAAATCCACATCCCGGGCGTGATACGCCTCTCCGTCGGCAGCATTCCCATCCAGTTTCCATTTATTCGTCTGAATCATCATCAATGAATTTGAATTGCCCAAACGCGGTTTGCGAATACCGACAAAATGCACGCCCTGTTCCTTGTAGTCCCGGATTTGCCCGACGGGATCAGAAAAGAGGTTTGTATTCCATCCAAAATCGTCGAAGTCAGGTGCTCCTTTTGGAGGCAGTTTATAATCCGGCGCCGTATACCATTCAAAGTCGAAAATGAAGGCATCCAGCGGGATTTTCAGTTCGCGAAAATGTTTCAAGGTGTCCTCGATGTAAGCGCGGTTTGTCCAGCCCCAGCGGCTTTGAAGATAACCAAACGTCCAGCGTGGCGGCACCGGTGCCGGTCCCGTCAGGCGCGCATAGGTTCCGGCAGCAGCCTTCAGAGTTGCCGCTGGCATTAGGTAAAGGTCGGCGGTTTTTCCGGGGAAAGTCCAAGTCACAGATTTGCCGTTCTTGGCTCGTCGCCAGAATGCCGGTCGATTGTCATTCTCCGTCACCGCGAGAACCGCATAACCGGCAGCACACCAGTAATAGGGAACGACCGCCACACCATTGGCAACGCCCGTCATGACTTTCGTTTGCTGTAGTTCGTCAACGCCATTGCCGGAACCATAAACCGTGACTGGCTTATGCTTTTCCCAGCCAAGTTCAATGCTGATCTGTTCGTTTCCAGATGCGTCAGGTTCAGCCCGCAGGGCAAGTTCATGTTGTGGTATCAGCACTTCGCCTTTGCAGTTTTCCAGTGTCCATTCGCCATTTTGCGGATTCATGAGCAAAACCCCGGCCGAGGTACTGATGCCGCACAATCCACCCCGCTTCACCAATTCCCATTTCACAGAGCTGTCTGAATTGGTGCGAACGAGGAACGAGCATGGGGCAGGCACAGATCCGCCACCGGTCGTAACGCTCAAACGCAAGGTGTCCCGATTGGCAGCAGCCAGTTCCACCATGGCCTGACCATAATGCAACAATAGGCCGCTCGAAGTTTCTTCAACGCTGGCTGAACTGGCGACAAGGTCGCTGGAAAAAGCGGCTTCTCCACCAAACGTGCTGGCGGACATACTTGCCACAAGTGCCATGGTGAACAGACTTAACTTAGATTTTTGGAACATATTTGCTATTGGATATAATATAGTGAGATGGCGATAGTCTATTTGTATTCAGTATTGGGTGGTTTTTGTTTTGTCATTTCAGTTTGCAGATGCGAGACCATTCTTCAAATTAAAATATTCAACCCATCACGCCATCCTGTTTCAGAATGAACTGTCAGCGCCCCACCTGAAGACGCTGCCAGTCTTTATTCACCCGATAATCAAGGAGTGCTGAACAGGTAAAACCGCTGCGGATAGTTGGTGGCCGTCAGGTCGATATTAGTGAACGGACTTGTGGTGATGGTTCCACTGTGCAGGAGCGTCCAAGTGTTCGTGACCGGGGTCATTGTCAGATTCGTGGTGGCCCATAGTTTATAAGTGCCGCCCACTGCTCCTGTGGCCACTAGCGAGATATTGCCACTAGGCAGAACGCTAACTCCACCGGGCGGGAAGTTCGGCGGCGTGGTTGGGGCGGCAGCGGTGACTTGCAACTGCACGATACCGCCGCTGGTAACGATGACGCCGATGCTTGTGCCGGCCAGTGAACCGCTGTCAATGACCGGGTTGGTGTTGAACGCGCCGGAACTGCCGGTCACGTTGTAGGTGGCCAGCGTATAGTTGCCAACCGGCACGCTGTTCGTCATTTTTAGATGAACATCCGCTCCATTGCTGACGATCAACGAACTGCTCAATGTGAGCGGTGAACCCAAGGTCAGCACGGCATGGGAGCCGGTATTGTAGGTGACCGCGCCACCGATGGTGCCAGTGCCGCCAAGTGTGCTGCTGTTTGTAACGGTGACGGAGTTGGTGCCAATCACGCCGTTGATCAGCAGCGTGCCGCCTTGCACCAGCGTTGGTCCCGCATAGGTATTTGTGGCCGTAAACGTCCAAGTCCCAGGACCATTCATCGTCACACTCAAAGCATTGGTCGTCTGATTGGTGATGACGCCGTTAACCACGCCGTTGCCAGCACCGCTAAAAATGTCTATGCGAGGGGTATTATTCCCCAGAAACACCTGGCCATTGAGTTGCAACAATCCCGCATCCGAACGGTATTCAGAACCGCCGCCCACGCCATAATATGCTTCAATCGAACCGGCCACAGTGTTAGTGCCAGACACGTTCCGCAAAGGCACCAGACCTGCGCCATCCCCCGTCATGGCGGCGGAACCACTGGTTCGGAGAGAGATGCCCGCCGGGATGGTAATCCCGCCGGATAGATCCACCTCGGACCGTATAATCGTCACAGTCTTGGCAGTGCTGCCATCACCAAAGCCATTACCGTTCAGTAATTGGACAATTCCGCCATTGGTGGTGAATACGCTGTTTCCAATGCTGTCTCGCCCGCCAACGTTGAATGCTCCCGTCCAGCTATAAGCGTGATTTAATACCAGGGTTCCGGAGCCGCTCTTCCAGATTGTTCCCGTGCCTACCACGTCTTGTGATGGAGTAATGGTAGTGTTGGTGGGTGGATACCAGCAAAGACTTGCAAGATTGGTGATGGCGAGCGAGGTCGGCAGACTGCCAACGCTGGTCTGACCGTCGCCAACATAGAGCGAAGCATTGCTGATAATCAATCCGCCAGTCCAGTTGTTGGCCAGGCTGGTCAACACCACCGGAGTGATACCACTTATCACCAGATTCCCGGTGCCGGTCACCGCGCCACCCAGCGTGAGGCCGAGTGACGTGCCATCGCTGCTGACGTTACCAACGGTGTTGAGAGTGATCCCGCCGGTTATAACGGTATTATTGTTTGGGTTGGCGGTCGCCTGAATGTTAGCATTAGCGCCGAGGTTGACGACTCGCGACAGGGAAACCTGTTGATTATACAACTGAAGCGTCGTCCCTGCGCCCATGGTCAGAGGATACCCGGAGTTCAGCGTGGAAGTATCGCCCAGAATTAAATAACCTTGATTTACCACAATGTTGCCGGCGGTAACTGCCGTTCCAGTATGCAAGGCCAGGGCATTGTTGCCGGTCTTGGTGAGCGTGTGGGTGCCGCCATTGATGAACCCGGCGTTAGCACCATAGCCCGAAATATCCCACCGGAATGGGCAGCCCAGCGTGGTGTCACCGTTCAGTGTCACATACTGTAGCCCCGTAGCGACGTTACTATTATTGTTGATGATGGCCCCGTTGCCGTCGTAACCCACACCCTGCACCGTCACTGGCTTGGTTCCCAAGCCAATCGCATTCAAATTCAGTGTGCCGCCGCTGGCGATGGTAACCATGCCATTGGTAGCACCGAGCGCGCTAGGGTTGCCCACTGTAAGCAGGCCGGCGTTGATGGCCACCGTGCCGGTGAAGTTGTTTGTGTTGTTGATGGTCAGGCTGTTGGTGCCCTGCTTGGTCAGGCTCGCCGCCCCGCTGATCACACCTGCACCCGAAGGAGAATTGAGGGTGTAGGCGGTAGTGTTGTTACTGAACGTCACGCTGCTTGGCAGGACGGGAACATCCAATGTCACAGCTGTGGTGGTCGCCGTGTCGTCAAAACGCACCGCGTCAAAGTCAAAGTAATAATCCGCCTGACTAAGTTGGTTAGTCCAATTCTGGGTGGTGTCAACGTCCCAGGCGGCACTATTGACTCCAGTCCAGCGCAGGCTGTAGGGGTTGCCCGTAACCACCAAGTTCACCTGCTTGGGTGAAGTCCCAGTGTTAATTAAGAGCGCGAGTGTGTAACGACCAATGGTGCTCGGAACCGCCACACTGTTCAACACATTGCCCGTGACTGTGGCCAGAGTGTAGGTGCCGGTGGTAAGACCACTGCCCAGAAGGGCGATGTTAAGGGTGGCGTTACCAAGATCCAGATCGCCGTTGACCACCAGCAAGTCGTTCGAGCCACTGCCCACCGTGGTGGTGGTGCCGAGATTGTAAGTCAGCATGGCGGACGATCCGAAGGTGACGCTGTTGGCCGTCATGATGCCTGCGGCATTGGTGTTGCCGGGACTAAACGTGCCTGAAACTGTAGTGGTGCCTGAACCCACAATCGAACCGGAGCCAATGAGATCTGCGGTGGTGATTGAAGCCGCATTCGTAATAATGCCATTCACTACAAGACTAGTGACGTTAACCGATCCATTGTTAGCCATGTTGAGCAAACCGCCGTTGACATTCAGGTTGGCGGTGCCGCCACCTCCGGCGATGCTGTTGGTAACATAAAAAGCGCCCCCATTGATGTTCAAACTGCCGACAGAAGAGCCACCGTTGCCATCAAAATAACCGAGGTTAACATCATTCACAAATACGTTGCCGCCACCAATGGTCAAGGTTCCCGTTGCTACGCCGGTGGCAAGCGGGGTGTCCATTGCCATATAGCCCACATAGATGGCCGCCGCAGACACCCGGTTGGCGGCGTTGGTGGATAAGGTCATCGTGCCCGTGGCACCCCCGTTATTGTTCATGCCAGAGGGACTGTTTTTCTGTCCCACAATCAACTGATTCAAGGTGGCGTTGAAGATGCCGCTGCTCAAGTCCAAGGTCGAAATTGAAGTGGCACCGGTTTGAATGTTGTTGTTGGCAACATCCACGTTCACCCCACCGCCGGCGCTATTGGTGAGCATCAATGTGCCGCCAGCCGGCAACGTCATCTGCGTCGTCAGTTTGCGCTGGCCAACGGTCAGAATAGCCGTGTCTATATAGTTGCTGCCCGCGCCGAACACCACCGTCCCGCTACCAGCGACGCTGACCAACGCGTCACCAACCAAGAAGTTGGTAGTGATGATGGTGTTGTTCGTCGCCAGCAGCAAGGTGCCAGCGCAACTACCACCACCGGCTCCGCTGGCATCCTGGTTCTGCCCGACAATCACATTGCCAACATTGGCGGAGAACTGTGATTGCTTGGATACATCCAACAGGGCTGCTACTGCATTATTTGTATTTGCAAGTCTCCGAATGCCTACTTGGAGCACTCCGCTCAAGCCGCCATTCACATTCAAGTTGCCACCGGCCGCTACGACGTTCGTAGTGCTGAACCAAGTGGTAGCTGTATAAAAGAATTCGTCCAAGCCCACCGTAAGACTTGATGGCGTCATGCTGAAAGTGCTACCCATATTTACCTGCACACCGCTCTCGGTAATCGGTCCGTTGTAACCATGACTGCCATTCAACAGGTTAGTGCCAGAACCCTTAAAGGTTAGACCGCCGGATCCACTAATTGCCGCTGAGACCACCAACGTGCGGTTGCTAAAGCTGGGGTTTAGTTGGCTGTTGGTCAGCACATTGATGTTGCCCGCGATAATGGCGGTGTCCGGGGTGTATCCCGTGCCGCTGTTCTGTATTATGGCGTTGCTCAAAACCAAAGACGGTATAGTAATCACATTTGATCCCTTAAGCGACAGGCTCACAGATGTCGATGTGTTGGTTGCAAACAAATACAGCGCATCCCCGGCAAAGGTGTAGGCCGTGGCGGTGGCAGGGGTGCGCATGGTAAACGGATTGGTGATGTAGTAGCTGTTGCCCGCCGAGGGTGCCGCAGCGGGGTTCCAGAATCCGACTGCGTTGAAGCTGCTGGCACCGAAACCATCGGAGTTGGTCAAAGTGACTGACGCCGCGCGAGCGGTGGTAATGGTAAGGGTGAATGCGAGTGCCAGCACTGCCAGCACGGCGGCGGTCAGGCCGAACAGATGGCAAGTGAGCGGACGGTTGGATTGTGTGTTCATTGAGCGGGGGAGGGTTATTTGTTATGTTTGATTGCAAACTGAAGCAAAGGATCCATCAATACAGGCCATTCATCTTAAATTTTTTAGTTTCTACATGGCTGTCAAAGATCAGGTAGTTGCGCAGTTTACCATGCACCATCTGAGCGGGTGGGTGCCACTGGCTGTTGGGGTCAACAAGCCCCACTCCATCCATATCAGTAAGCGCCCATAATTTGGATAACGATCTGAAAGCCATCAGTTCTGATATCTTACGTGGATGCTGGGACGCAGGGCCACCGCCAGACGGATAACCGAACGGATTCCACGGAAAGGCGGTTTCGCTCCAATCCATTTGCCCATCACCCTGAATGCTCACAGTATAGGAAGGGTTATTGAAAATAGTGGCGGGATTACCCAGATCCAGATTGGGGATCGCCCCCCCCGCCGCCGGACAATAAAATACTTTTGAAAACCTTAATTGAATATCCGGTGCCGGGTAGCCAAAATAAGTGGCCAGTTGATAAGATAAACTATCAGGGAACATAGTGTATCCCTTGTAATTGGCCGCCCCCGCATTTTGATATGTCGGCTCTTGCCCGCCCAACAACCCTTCTTGCCCAGCTAGCTGATTAGGACCTGGCGGCAAATAGTCACTATTGTCATCCACAAACAACTGTAGAGCTAGCCCCGTCTGTTTCATGTTGGACAGACAGGCGGTCTGATACGCCTTTTGCTTGGCCTTGGCCAAGGCCGGCAGGAGCATGGCAGCCAGAATGGCGATAATGGCGATGACAACCAGCAGCTCAATCAAAGTGAAAGCTGAGCGGCGGGCAACGGTGTTTCTTGGACAGTAGTTTTTTATAGTATGATTCATGGCATTAGAAATCTAGGGTGGGATTAAGAATCAAAGTGGTGTTAAAAAAAGGTTGCCAGCTCCGCCCCGCTGCCGTTCGTTTTGCGAGCCAGCCGTGCGGGTGGATGAGCCAAGCTGACACAATTCTTTTTCCAATTGGCGTGCCGCCTGTATAAGCGTTTCCACCGGCACCGCCATCGGACGGGACGAATGCTCAAGGCGGCCACCCACCAAAGTCATGGCTGCGATTATTTCCCTTCGTTCATTACACAGTGGAGCAGAAATGGAGTTTAATCGCTGTCTGGACGCACTGCGGTCAGCACACCAGCCCTTAGCCCGACACGCCTTAATCCGCTGCCAGACATCTTCCGGGCGTTGATGTGTCCAGCATACTGGCGGGGTGCGGTGAAGAACTTCCCGAATGGCATCATCCTTACACCGACTCAAAAAAACTGCTCCTGATGAACCAGTTGTCAGGTGAAAAGCGGCACCGCCCAAAGCCGAAACTGGCGCTCTCTGCGCGGCTCCACCGTGGGCAATGGTGACGACATAATCACCCTGACGCAAGGAGAGCGTGACGTCCGAATGAACCCGCCCAGCCAGTTCAAACAGCCTGGGCTGCATCACATGAGTTACCTGCTCCGCCCAAAGTAACGGCTGTAAAACGGGACGCAACCCAGGCGACAAAACATGACGCCCATTTGTCACGCGTTGCACCCAGCCACGTCCAATCAACGAACAAAGAATACGGTAACAGGTGGTGGGCGGCATGCCAAGCCGCAGGGCAAGCGCCTTGGTGTTTGTTTCATCCTCGCCTTCCGCCAGAATCCGAACCAAATCCAACGCACGGTTCACAGCCGGAATCGTGTTTTTAGGGTTGCGAACCGTCAGGGAACACAATGAGCTTCCTTCGATTCTGGAGGCTTTAAAAGATTCATTTTCCGTCGAACGCAAACGCAATTTTGCAGACACGCCAGCCACAGCGTTGGAGAACCTCGAGGAATCAAAATTGGTTGCGGGTTGAATCATGGGTCATGGTCAAAGTTAATTGAAAATGGCAAATTGAACAGTGGGCATTTTTGAGTGGGCGGTGTGCAATTTTCATTGATCGCTTGGCACTTCAGCCGACCCTGCGTCTCCGAATCACCACCCAGACCATCACGCCGCCACCCAATACCGCCCATGTCTGGGGTTCAGGCACGGTCATGATGGTGAGGACTACTGAGTTGAGCGTCGGGTTGCCGCCGCCAGCCAAATCCGCGATGAACAACGTCCAGGTTCCGTTCACGCCGCCGCCATTCAAACCGTTGTATAGATTTAAGCCCGCCGTCGGCAACGTGCTGGCAAACACACTCCCCGCTGACTGCGGGTCATTGATTCGTCCATCCGCCGCCCATGTTCCGGTCAGCTGTCCGCCGGCAATCGAGTAAGTGTCATTCTGGTAGAAATGCACGTCATTCGTCGCCGCCCCGTCCAACGTGATATTGAAGCCCGCGTCGCTGTAGCCAAACGGATTACTCCCGTCCACGCCCGGACGGTTGAACAACACCACCATTTGCCCCACCGGATCCACCAGATAAGCGTAGAGGTCACCATTGAACCCGCCGGTGATGTCCAGTTGCACCTGCACGTTCGTAACGGTGCCGACCACGCCGCTCACGTTGATCTTTTCAGTAATCCCCACCGGATTGCCGTCCGGGATGCTGGCCGCAGTGTTATTGGTGGAGCTGGTGCTCACGGTCTGCGCCCAGCCGGGCGCAGAGACCAGCAGCAGGGCCAGCAAAATCGTGTTGTACTTCATGTTCATGTTGATTTTCAAATTACTGCTTTGATTGTTCTCTGGTTTTGGAATTGGAGTGCCAAACCATGTGACGGAAACCCAAACCCACACCTAATCCTTTGCTTACGGCTGCCACTTCAGCCGGTAATACGCCGAGGCCGGCGGCACGTTGCCCAGGTCGCCAAATGAATCGGTGACACTGATCACGCCGTTGGTCGCCGCGCTGTTCGTAACCACGTCCACCCAGTCGGTCAGGTTCGTCGAGCGCTCGGTGATGTAGCTGTAATTCGGGATGCCGTGGAACGTCAGGTTGGCCACGTTGCCGGTGAACGACGTGAACTGCCCGGTGATCTGCCCGGTCGCCGCGTTGCTCACCACGATGCTGACCAGACCCGTGTTTGTCCCGCCAAAGCCGTCCGTCACCGTGTAGCTGAACTGGTCGTTCACATTGTTCGTGTTGTAGTAATACAGGTAGTTCGTCCCCACCGTCGTAACGGTGATGACGTTGGTGCTCGTGCCGATACCCACCAAGCTGATGACATCGCCATCCGCGTCAGTCACGTTGGTCAACAGATCGCTGATCAATATGCGCAAGGAGGCAATCCCCGCATTGCGTATGTAAACAACATTCCCCGTCACCGGCGGATGGTTGGTCACGATTTGGTTCAGATTAGTAGTGCTCGCCAAATAGTTACTGTTACCGTCATAGGTGACGGTAATCACGTTTGTGCCGCGCGGCAAGTTAGTGATCGAAAGACTCGTAGCGGTGCCGCCACTAAAGCTGTTCGTGCTGAATGTGCCATTGGTGGAAGAGAAAACCACGCTGCCAGTGGCGTCAGAAGGCAACGTGGCGGTGTAGGTGACATTGTCCCTGTAACCGGAGGGATTTTCAGAAGAGAACGCCCCAACGAAAGTGATCGCTTTGATTATGGTCAAGGTGCCATTGGTATAGATAATGGCATAGTTGGTCGCTGTCATACCGGAGGGAACAATGTTGTAAGTCCCGGCATTGATGGCTCCCTGCGAAGTGCCGCCATAACTTAACGTGCCGCCAAGAATCGTGTTCGTTTCCCCATTCACATATCCGGCATAAGTCACCCCAGCACCACCGCTGAAAGCCATTCCGTTATAGGATTGGTTTATGTCGTTTGCTGTAATCACCAGAGGGGTTTGGCTGACTATTTGCGACAAGCTGTTCGTGCTCGGGGTGTAATTGACATCGCCTTGATATTCAGCGGAGACAGTGTGAGTTGCGACCATAAGACCGGTTGTCGTATAAGCGGCCATGCCGCTGGCGACCGCATTAGTGGCCACCGAAATGCCGTCCAACTTGAAAACATAGTTGTTTGTGACATTGGCAACCGTAACCCCGTTGGTCTTCACCGTCGCCATGAATGTAACGGACTGGCCGTAAGTGCTGGGACTGACCGACGTATTAAGCGTAGTGGTGGTCGTGGCGATGGCAGCGGTGACTTGCAACATCACACTTCCGCTGCTGGTAACAATGCTGGCCGCAGTGCCGACCGCCAGTGAACCGGTGACAATTGTCGGCGTGCTGTTGAACAATCCCGAACTTCCCGCCGGGTTGTAAGTGGCCAGCGTGTAGCTGCCAATCGGAACATTATTTGAAAGGTTAAGCTGCGCGACGTTGCCGTTGGCAATCAAAACCCCAGAAATGCTCAACGGGCTACCGTTGGTCAACATCACCACCGCACCGGAATTTAGCGTGACGGAACCACCTATCGTGCCGGTGCCGCCCAGCATGGCCCCCGTCAATACCGTCACCGCACTGCCCGCCGCCAGCGAGCCATTCACCAACAAGGTGCCATTGCTCACCGTCGTTGCGCCGGTATAGGTGTTTACGCCGGCAAGCGTGAACGTGCCAGCCCCGGTCTTGGCCAAAGCCAGTTGGCTGGTGCCGTCAGCGATAATGCCGCTGAAAGTGCTGTTGGTATCGCCATTGCCAATCGTCAACGTCGCCGCCGTGCTGGCCGCATTGTTAAGGACGGTTCCCAAAACAGTGCTATTGGTGCCTGACAAACCATTGATGGAGGTGTTGTATCCGTTGAGATCAAGTGTGCCGACCGGGGCGGCAGCCATGCCGTTAAGAACAACATTGCCTTTGCCTGCGCCAAAAGGCAGGGCGTTGAGCGAATTCATCCGCAAGGTGCCACTAGCAATGGTTGTGTTGCCGGCATAAGTATTAGTGCCCACAGAAAGACGCAGCACGGGTGAACCCGCAATGCCGCCGGTGGCGTTTTCATCGGTCAGCGTGAAACCAAAGCTGCCGGTAATGGGATTGGTGGCGATGTCAATCAGCGCAGTCGAGTCGTGATATTTGATGTTGAACAAGCTGTTCGCCGTCAGGTTCACACCGCCGGACATGGTGATGGTTTTGCTGCTGGCTCCCAAATGACGGATTTTGCCGCCGCTCACGGTAAACGCATTTCCCCAGGTGGCACTTGAGTCGGATTGGATGATTGCCAGATTGTTCACGAGGACTGACCCCATGCCCAAGGGCCGGCTGCCTTGGGCGGTAATCGTGCCGCCACTGATAGTGGTGCCTCCGGAATAAGTGTTCACGCCGCTCAAGGTGAGCGCCGCCGTGCCAGCCTTGGTGAGGCTGTAACCAAGACCGCCATCGCCGATGGCACCGCCCACGGTCAAAGAAGCCGAGCCGTCAGCGCTGCTCACCGTCACCTGGCGATTGCCACCCAACGTCACCGCACCGGTGCCGAGGTTTACATTGTTTGCGGAGCCGGAATTGGTAAAGGTGAAGTCGGCGTTCCAATTCTGCGCGTTGTTATTTGTCAACGTGACAGCGGCACCACTGGTGTTGCCAAGCGTGCTGACCCCGGAAATGGTCAGGGTGCTAGCCGTCGCGCCAATCGCTGCGGCATTGTTGAAATTCAAAGTTCCCGCGTTAAGCGTCGTGCCGCCAGAGTAGGTATTGGCGGTGGGCAGAGTCAGTGCGCCCGCGCCGGACTTCGTCAGGCCGGTGGTGCCCGCGATGCCGCCGCTGCCGCTGATGGTATAATCTGCCGTCGGATTATTAACCACGACGCTCGGCGGTGAGACAGTCGTGTTCAACGTGACAGTGCCACCGGAACCAACCATATTATCAAAAACCACCGAGTCGCCAGCCTGATAATAGGTGGTGGCGCTGGTATTATCCTTCCAAACAACATTGCCACTGTTACTGACATCCCAAGTGCCGCTGCCGGTCGCCCAACTAAGTGGTTCCGTGGAGGCGATGGTGTCAATGACCAGGTTTAGTTTGCTGCTTACAACCGTCAGATGGGCAGTTACTGAGGAGCGTCCACCCACCGTGACCGCCACGGCTGTGGGCACTGTGCCGGAAGTGCTGCCCCAAGCCATCAATGGATAAGAATTGCCAGCTATAATACTACCAACCAACACTTCAACCGTCACTGCTGGCGTAGTGGTAAAAGCGGCGGTGCCGGTGACATTCAGCGGGGCCACGGATGTGCTGGGCACCACGGAACCAAAACTAAAATCCAAACTCGAACTAATGCCGGCGTTGTTGACGGTCAGGCTGGAACACGTCCACTGCTTCGTATTGTCCGTGATAGAAATGCCCATCGTGGCGGCATTGCCGGACGTCGCCGCCACGGAAACAGCGCTGTTCACACAACTTCCACCCACCGCGCCAATCAACTGACCTTGGTTAATCGTAGTGACACCGCTGAAGGTGTTAGCGCCGGCAAGGGTGATCGCTCCGACTCCGGTCTTGGTTAGGGCCAAGGTGCTCGTGCCATTGGCGATGACGCCGCTGAAAGTGCTGGTGGCACCGCCGTTGCCAACGGTCAACGTCGCCGCCGTGCTGGCCGCATTATTCAGAACGGTTCCCAATTGTGTGCCGGTGGTGCCGGACAAACCGTTGATAGAGGTGCCGTTCCCGTTGAGGTCGAGCGTGCCCGCCACAATTGTTCCTTGACCCGTCGTGGTTGAACTGCCGTTGAGAACGATGTTGCCCTTGCCCGCGCCATAGGGCAAAGCGTTGGCGGCGTTCATCCGCAAGGTGCCGCTGGTGATGGTGGTATTGCCGGCATAATCGCTGCCGGCTGCGGAAAGACGCATGACAGGGGAACCAGCGGTGCCTCCGAGGACGTTTTCATCGGTCAGCGTGAAACCGTAGCTGCCGGTAATTTTCGTGGTGATGATGTCAATTATCTCGGTCGTGTCATGATATTTCAAATTTAAGAGACTGTCCGCCGCAAGCGTCACGCCGCCCGATAGGGTGAAAGTCTTATTGTTCGAAAGATTGCGCAGCTTGCCGCCGTTGAGAGTGAATGGGTTGGCCACGGTCACGGTTCCACCGACGAGTGTCGCCCCGCTGTTTATAGCAACCAAGCCAGTGCCTAGAGCCGTGGCATTTCCCACCGAGGTCGTGCCGCCGTTGAGGACGGTGCCACCGGAATAGGTGTTCGCGCTGTTGAGGGTAAGCGTGCCGTAACTGCTATTCGTCAAGGAACCGCTGCCCGAAACCACCCCAGACAAGGTCTCAGCTGCGGAACTGCCATAGTTAAACGCACCATTATTGGTAATGTTTCCCGCATAAGTGCCGCCACCCAACTGTCCCGCTCCACCAATCGTCAATGTGCCGGCGCTTATAGTCGTCGGACCAGTATAGGTGTTTACGCCGGTGAGAATCAGCGTGCTGGAACTGGCATTGGAGATGCCGTAAGCGCCACTGATGGCGCTCGCGAAGGTCGTCCCGCCGGACGTTCCGCTGCCCGCGACCGTTAGGTTTGCGTTAAGGGTGATTTTGGGATTGATGGTAAAGGTCAACCCCTTCGTGCCAGCCATGCCATTGAGGTTCACCGTGGGCGACGTGCCATCAAAAGTCCAAGTATTAGCTGCCGTGCCAATGGCCACGGTCGTTGCCGCTGTCGCCGCAGCTCCCTTTCCATTGAGCGTAAGCGTGTTCAAAGTGAACGTGGCAGGATCAGTATTGATGACAAAAGCACCATTCCCCAGGGCGGTGGTAGTGTCGCTAAAAAAAGCAACCGTAGTCGCGGTGCCGGTTACCGGCACGCCTCCCGACCAATTCCCAGCCATGGTCCAGCCATAAGTTCCAATCGCCGTTGGTGTGAACGTATAGGTCGTCTGGGCTAAAATGGAGCCGGGACAAAGGATTGCAACGGTCGCCAACACGACGGCAGTCAGACCAGTCAGGCAGCGGGTAGGCGAATGGTTCGGTTTGGTGTCCATAGTGTGTGGTAAATATGTGCGGCGAGTTGTTCTTGTTGTTTGTAACAGGCTTGCCG
>Ga0265324_10000294_pt1 | contig 37201 bp, 33 predicted proteins | sample 41419metaG_FD_198634 | JGI IMG/M metagenome (GOLD analysis project Ga0265324, IMG submission 198634) | Rhizosphere microbial communities from Carex aquatilis grown in University of Washington, Seatle, WA, United States - 4-14-19 metaG | ecosystem: Host-associated > Plants > Roots > Rhizosphere...
ATGCGCTGGCAGATCGCGCATCCGGGCGTGCCGGTGCCGGTGTTCGGCCCGTTGCTGGAAAAAGTCTGCGGCCCGATGGCGGCGCACGGCGCAATTTCGCCCGACCTTTATAATTCCTTCGGCGCGATGCACGGCACCATCATGGTGTTCCTCGGCGTGGTGCCGCTGGCGTTCGCGGCGTTCGGCAACTACGTCGTGCCGCTGATGATCGGCGCGCCGGATATGTGTTTTCCGCGCATCAACATGGCGAGCTTCCACGCGTTTTTCCTCGGCGGCGTGGTGATGCTGGTGAGCTTTTTCATTCCCGGCGGCGCGGCGCAGGCCGGCTGGACTTCCTATTCGCCGCTGGCCTCGACCATACCGACCCACGGTCAGGCGTTCTGGCTGACGGGCATGGTGCTGCTCATCACCTCGTCGCTGCTCGGCGCGGTGAATTTCATCGCGACCATCATCCAGCTCCGTGCGCCGGGCATGACGTGGATGCGGATGCCGTTCTTCGTCTGGGCGCAGTTTGTGACGGCGTTCATTTTGCTGCTGGCCTTTCCGCCGCTCGAGGCCGCCGGTGTTTTGCAGTTGATGGACAATGTCGTCGGCACCAGCTTTTTTCTGCCGACCGGTCTGGCGGTGGGCGGCCAGCTTGCGGATCGCAGCGGCGGCGGCAGCCCGCTGTTGTGGCAGCATCTGTTCTGGTTCCTTGGTCATCCGGAAGTTTACGTTTTGATTTTGCCGGCGATGGGCATTGTCGCCGAAATCATCGCCAATAACACGCGCAAGCCGCTGTGGGGCTACAAATCACTGGTATATTCGGCGCTGTTCGTCGGCTTCCTGTCGTTCATCGTCTGGGCTCATCATATGTATCTCACCGGCATGGGCCAGAAAATCGCCACGTTTTTCCAGACGACGACGATGATCATCTCGGTGCCGTCGGTCATCATTTTGACGTGTATGTTCCTGTCGCTTTGGGGTGGCTCAATCCGCATCAACACGCCGATGCTTTTCGCGCTCGGCTTCCTGCCGATGTTCGGCATCGGCGGCCTCACCGGCCTGCCGCTCGGGCTCGCGGCGGCGGATTTGTATCTGCACGACACCTATTACGTCATCGCACATTTTCATTATGTCGTCGCACCGGGAACGATCTTCGCGCTGTTCGCCGGCGTGTATTTCTGGTTCCCCAAAATGACCGGGCGACGAATGAATGAATTCTGGGGCCGCGTGCATTTCTGGTGCTCTTTCACGTTCATGAATCTGGTGTTCATGCCGATGTTTGCGCAGGGCATCAAGGGTATGATCCGCCGCATGAGCGACGGCGGCGTGAACTATTCCGCCGCGCGCGTGCCGAACGCCATTGACGCGCTGCCCGGCAGCGTGATGCAGTTGAACGGCTGGATTCTCTGGGCGGCCATCGCGCTGGGTATTGCGCAAATTCCCTTTATCATCAATCTGTTTTACAGCATCAGCCACGGCGAAAAAGTGAACAGCGACAATCCTTGGGGCGCGACCACGCTGGACTGGCAGACGCCTACGCCGCCGCCGCACGGCAATTTTGCCGGTGAACTGAACGTCGTTCACGGCCCTTACGAATACAGCACCGCCGGTGCGAAAAAAGATTTCACGCCGCAGGCCGAGGTCGGCCACGACTCCCATCCGCACCATTGATTTTTCATGGAAATTCCCTACACAGTTCACAATCGTCCCGACACCGGCATCTACAACGCCAAGGTCGGCATCTGGCTGTTCCTCGCGAGCGAAGTGATGCTCTTCGGCGGGCTGTTCTCCGCCTACATTTTGCTGCGCGTCGGCGCGGAGCCGGGGATGTGGCCGCACGGCTGGCTCAATGTCACGCTGGGCACCGTCAACACCATCCTGCTCGCGCTCTCGGCCATCACCACGCTGCTGGCGTGGGCGGCGTGCAAGGTGCGCGAGTTCGGCAAGTTCAAATTCTTCCACGGCTGCACCATCCTGCTCGCGCTGACGTTTCTGGGAATCAAATCCTACGAATACCACGACAAGCTGAATCATTACGAAGTCGCGCTGGTGAACGGAAAATTCGCAGATGGCCACCTCGTGAATAAATCCGCCGACTTCGATCTCGCAAAGAAAACCGGCACGGTCACGCTGCACGGCCACATCGTCGAAGACCGCAAGGAGCTGATGGATTTGCGCAGTCCGGAGGCGCAGGCGGCCAAACATGATGACATCACCATCGCCGCGACCGACATCAAGAAAATGGGCAACTACGGCCCGGCGCACAACACCTTCACCGCGATTTATTTTACGCTGACCGGCCTGCACGCGCTGCACATCCTCGGCGGCACGCTGGTGATTTTCTATTTCTGGGGACCGGGCAGCCGGATGTGGAAGACCGATCCCGAACGCTTCACCAACCGCATCGAGGTCTCCGGCTTGTTCTGGCACTTCGTGGACCTCGTGTGGATATTCCTGTTCCCGGTGCTATACTTAACCTGATGATTGATATGAGTGAATCTGAAAAACCTGTTTGCCTGAATAGCTACATCCGCCTCTGCGCGGTGGTGTTTCTCGTCGTCCTCTGCACCACGTCGGCGATGATCGCCACGTCGTTCTCGCATCTTGGCGACGGCTGGACGCTGAAGGTCGCCATCATCCTCGCCATCGCGGTGGTGAACGCGTTTCTCGTCGCCGGCTACCTGATGCATTTGCTCTCGGAAAAGAAACTCATCTACACCGTGCTGGCGTTCACCGTGTTCTTTTTCATCGGCCTGATGGGACTGACCGTCTGGGCCACGAATGGTTTTCCGCCCGGCACCGCTAACCACTGAATCTCAAAATGAAACATCCAACAACCAGGATCGAACATCCAACAACCAATGCTGTTGGCGTGTGCGATATTTTCTTTGGATGTTCGTTGTTGGATGTTGAATGTTGGATGTTTTCCCAACCGTTATGTCATTAAAAGCCTTTCATCTGATTTTTGTGACGCTGCTCACCGCGCTGTCATTTGGCTGCGCGGCGTGGGCGTTCCAATCCGGCAGCGTGCTTTGGGGAACGGTGGGCGTTGCCGCCGGCGTATTTGTGGTTGTTTACGGCATTTATTTTTTACGAAAACTGAAAAGTGTCAGCTACCTGTGAACGCGCTCCGCAAAATCCTGTTCGCCCTCGCGCTGCTCGCGCCGGCAAAAATCTTTGCCTGCGCCGCGTGCTTCGGTCCGAACATTGATTCGCCGATGGCCGACGGCATGAACTGGGCCATCCTCGCGCTCGGCGTCGTCCTCACCACGGTGCTCGGCGGGTTTTTGACCTTCCTGATTTACGCCATCCGCAAAAGCGAAGCCGTGGAGGCCGCGCGCATGGCCGGAACTGAAAATTAAAAACTGAAAATTCAAATGAGAGACTGGTTCGCCCAAAAAATCCTCTGTCTGCCGCAGCTCGCCTCGTTGCACGGTCACGACGTGGACAACCTCATGGTTTATGTCCACTGGCTGATGCTGGCGTTGTTTGCCGGCTGGAGCCTGTATTTTGCCTACGTCCTGTGGCGCTTCAACTCCGCGCGGCATCCCCAGGCTGATTACGTCGGCTCCACCAGCCCGATTCCAAAATACACGGAAATTGCCGTCGTCGTCATCGAAGCCGTGCTGCTCATCGGCGTGGCCATTCCGATCTGGGCGAAGAACGTGGATCACTTTCCCGATCCCGCCGACAAGAAAACCGTTGTCATTCAAATCATGGCGCAACAGTTTGGCTGGAACGTCCGCTATCCCGGTCTCGACGGAAAATTTGGCCGGCAGGACATGAAGCTCATCGCCGACAACAACATCTTCGGCGTGGATTCCGCCGACGCCGCCGGTAAGGACGACATCCAATATTACAATGGCGAAATCCACTGCGTCCTCAACCAGCCCGTGCTGGTCTATTTGAGTTCCAAGGACGTGATTCATTCGTTCAAGCTTGTTGCCATGCGCGTGACGCAGGACGCGATTCCCGGCCTGCGCATTCCTTTCACCTTCACGCCCACGAAGCTGGGCCGCTACCAGGTCGAATGTGCGCAGCTCTGCGGCAACGCCCACGCCGCGATGTCTGGCGGCTTCGTCCTCGTGCAGACGCCGGAGGAATATGCCGCCTGGCTGCAATCAAAGTCCAGCGCCGGCCAGCCGCAGAGCTTTGAATGAAAATTTCCGTCCGTAAATCAACCGCACCTGTTTTTGGGTGCGGTTTTTTCTTTTCCAGCGTGCCTTGCTGCAAACAGCATTCCAGCTATAATTGACGGACGTTATGACGCCCACGCCCGCCCGCCCACCGCGCACCATCTGGATAGGGTTTTCGCTGCTATTTGCTTTGCTGGGGCTGTCGTTTGCTGTTTGGTTCATCCAAATCAGCCGCAAATTCAGCCATCCGCCGCTGCCGGTCATCGGCGCGGTCGCACCGTTCACGCTCACCAGTCAGGAAAGTCAGCCGGTGACGCTCACCGATTTCACCAACCACGTCTGGCTGGCTGACATCATCTTCACGCGTTGCGCCGGCCCGTGCCCGCGCCTGACGCAGCAGATGCGGCAAGTGCAGGATTTGCTGCCGAAGGAAAGCGGCGCGAAGCTCGTCACGCTCACCACCGACCCGGAATTCGACACGCCTGCCGTGCTGAAAAAATACGGCGAACACTTTGGTACGGATTTCAACCGCTGGACATTTCTCACCGGCACGAAAAGCGAAATCGCCGGTGTCGCCGCCAACAGCCTGAAGCTGAGCGCGCAGCCGGTGAAGCCTGAAGAAATGAAAGATTCCGCCGACCTCTTTATCCACACCACGATTTTCGTCATCGTGGACAAGCACGCGCAGTTGCGTGGATTTTTCGAGACCGGCGGCGACGGCGTGGACTGGACAAACGCCGTGCTGCCGAAGATTTTGAAGTCTGTCCGCCAGTTGGAAAACGAACCATGACCGTCCACGATTTGCCCGCCGTCAACGCCACGCTCAACGGCTTGAGCGCGGTTTTCCTCGCGCTCGGTTTTTTCTTCATCAAGCGCGGCAATAAAATCGCGCACCGCAACTGCATGATCACTGCGTTCGGCACGTCGGTGGTTTTTCTCGCGTGCTACCTGACCTACCACGCCACGGTGAAGACGGTCACGCATTTCGTTGACCCCGCGTGGTTCCGGCCGATTTACCTGACGATTCTGCTGACACACACGCTGCTCGCGGTGGTCATCGTGCCGCTGATTCTGATGACGCTCTGGCGGGCGCGGAAGCAGGATTTCGCAGCGCACAAGAAGATCGCGCGCTGGACGTGGCCGCTGTGGCTGTACGTTTCCGTCACCGGCGTGGTGATCTACCTGCTGCTCTACCGGATTTTCCCGCAGGCATAATCGCGCATGACCACCAGCGTTCCAGTCGCAATCCATCCCAGCCAATTTCCTGAAAATGTTCGTCGCGATCTGCTGGCCTCGCTGCGCACGCGGCGCGTGAACCACAAGTTTCACTACGACAGCGTCAAGCAGACCCAGAAATGGCTCGCGCTGCACGAGGCGCACTCGCCCGCCCGCTACGACGCCGATTGTCTCGCCACTTACGACCACGCTTTTGTTGAAGCCGCCGCCCAAGTTAAATCCCGCCAGGTTCACGTCATCGGCCTCGGTTGTGGTGGCGGGCAAAAGGATGTGCAGTTGATGAAATTGTTGCAGGCGCGCGGCAAAAAAGTTTCCTACACGCCCTGCGATGTCAGTGTCGCAATGGTTCTGGTCGCGCGGCGGGCGGCGCAGGACTTGGTGCCGGCGAAAAATTGTTTTCCCTTCGTCTGCGACTTGGCGACGGCGGAGGATTTGCAAGAAATGTTTTCCAAAAGCCCCGAGCCTCACGCGCAGCGCCTGATCACTTTTTTTGGAATGATTCCGAATTTCGAGCCGCACCAAATTTTGACGAAGCTCACGGAACTATTGCGCCCCAATGATTTTCTGCTGTTCAGCGCCAATCTCGCGCCGGTCGCTAATTACGCTGCCGGCATGAGAAGGATTCTCCCGCAATACGACAATCCGCTGACGCACGACTGGCTCACAGCCTTTCTGTTTGAGCTGGGCGTTGAGGCGGGCGACGGACGGTTGCGTTTCACCATCGAGGCCGGCGGGCTGGGGTTGCAACGCGTGGTGGCCCGGTTCCATTTTCGCCGCGCCCGGCGGATCAAGGTCAGCGGGCGGGAATTTTCCTTTGCGCGCGGCGAATCCATCCGGCTCTTTTTCTCCTACCGTTATACGTCGGAACGTGCCGCCCAGTTGCTGTCGCGTCATGGATTGGAAGTCTGCGGTCAATGGATTGCAAAATCCGGCGAAGAAGGTGTTTTTCTCTGCCGCCGCAAAATTTGCGGTAGAAACTTCAGTGTCTCCGACATCACCTAACGGCGCGTCTTCATGGTTGAACCGGGTGCAGGATGTCGTTCAGGGTTTTGAGCAGCAGGTGGGCGTCGAACGGTTTTTTAAGGATGCCTGCCACGTTCAGTTGTTTGAGGACATCGGTTTCATTGGCCAGCTCCGCGCCGGTGGCGACGAGAATCCGGCCATGCGGATTCAATTTTCGCAGGGCGGCGATGGTGGCGAGCCCGCTCAAGCCCGGCATGTTCATGTCCGTTACCACGAGGCTGATTTGAGGGCCTTTTTCGGTATAAAGCGCGATGGCTTCGATGCCGTTGCCGGCCAGCAGCGTCTGGTATCCGTTTGATTCCAGAATGCGTTTGACAATCCGGCGCACGGCTTCTTCATCGTCCACCACCAGGATCAGTTCGCTTTGTCCTGACAGCAGGGGCTTGGGTGCGTTTTTCTCTGTGGCCGAGGCGGTCTCCATTTTTGCTGGTAGATAAACCCTGAATTCGGTGCCGTGTCCCATCTGGCTGTCGAACTGAATGAACCCGCCGTGGCTTTTCACGATGCCCAGCACCGTGGACAGTCCGAGTCCCGTGCCTTTTTCCAAGCCCTTGGTCGTGAAAAACGGGTCGAAAATCTTGTGGAAAATTTCCGGCGGGATGCCCGTGCCGGTGTCGGTGACTTTCAGCAGGACATAAGGCCCGGGTTTGGCTTCGGGAATGAATTTGGCGGTGGCCGCGTCTAATGAGATGTTTTCAAGGGCCAGCCCCAAGGTGCCGCCTTGGGGCATGGCATCGCGCGCATTCACGGTCAGGTTGAGCAGGATCTGATGCAGTTGGGTGGCATCGGCGGAAACCATCCAGACATCCTTGGGCAGGTTGGTTTTCAAGGCGATGACCTTGGGGAAAGTTTCCTGGATGATTTTGGCCATCTCCTTGACCAGATGGGTGGGTTGCAACAGGACATGCCTGCCCTCGACGCCCCGGGCGAAGGTCAACACCTGCTTGACGATGTCGGCACCACGGAGGGTGCTGGCTTCCAACATCGCCAGCGTGGAGCGGCCGTGCGGGGTTTTGACCTCGTCGTGCAGCAACTGGACGCCCATCAGGATCGGTGCCAGGATGTTGTTCAAGTCATGGGCGATACCGCTGGCCAGATGCCCGATGCTTTCCAATCGCTGGGCGCGAAGGAATTGCGCCTCCAGCATTTTCTTTTCGGTGATGTTCTCCTTGACCGCCAGGAAGTGGGTGATTCTTCCCGCCTCGTTGGTGATGGGCGAGATGGAGGCTGATTCCCAGTAAAGCTCGCCGTTTTTTTTTCGGTTATGGAATTCCCCGTGCCATTCTTTGCCGGACGTGATGGTCTGCCATAGTTGCGCGTAAGCTTCCGGAGGCATTTCTCCCGACTTCAAGATGCGGGGATTTTTGCCACAGGTTTCCGCGAAGGTGTAGCCGGTGACTGCCGTGAACTTGGGGTTGACATAGGTGATGGTTCCCGCCGAGTCGGTGATGACGATGGACGCCGAGCTTTGCTCAACGGCGCGGGACAATTGGCGCAACTGCTCGTCCATCCGATTGCGCTCGGAGACGTCCCGCAGCAGGGTCAGCAGCAATGGCCGGCCGTAGAGTTCGATCCGCGACGCCGAGGCGTGAACGGGCACGCGGTGTCCGTCGTGCCGAAACACTTCCAGCTCGCACCCGCCCGGACGTTCGCCGTTGGCGACGGCGCGGAGCAAAGCGAACCCCGACTGTTCGCTTTGCGGGGCAAAGAGCCGGGCCTGGTTGGAGCCGAGGATTTCCGTGCGTGTCCGGCCTAAAAGGTCTTCCGCGCGCGCGTTCGTGTCAATGATCTTGCCGGAGGCTTCGTCAATCAGGAACACCGCGTCGCTCAACGCTTCAAACAGGTGCCGGTATTTGTGCTCCGACTCACGCATGGCGGCTTCGGACTGCCGGCTTTCGCGCCGGGTTTGGGCCTCGTGCAGCTCGCGCTCGACCGCCGGGGCCAGCCGGGCGAGGTTGGTTTTCATGATGTAATCCTGCGCGCCGGATTTCATGGCTTCAATGGCCACGTCTTCGCCAATCGTGCCGGAAACGAAGATGAAGGGCGCGTCGGTGCCGGATTCCCTGGCTAGTTGCAGTGCCGCCGACCCGTTGAAGTAGGGCATGGTGAAATCGCACAGGATGATGTCCCATTTTTTTTGTTGCAACGCGTTGCGCATGGCGGCGGCGGTGTCCACCCGCTCGAACGCCACCTCATAGCCGCCGCGCTTCAGCTCTGCCACCAGCAGCAGCGCATCATCGTCAACGTCCTCAACAATCAATACGAAAATCGATTTGCTCATGTTCAATCCTTCATCTTGTCATCGTCTTCGGGAAATTCATACAGGCGTTTCAGGCAGTCCGGGCATAGGCTGTGCGTGAACTGCGCCTCTGAGTTTTCGCGGATGAAGATCTCCAGCCGCTGCCATTCATGGCGGTCGTTGCGGATCTTTTTGCAGCCGGCGCAGATCGGCAGCAGCCCGCTCAGGCGTTTCACGTCCATCAGCGCCGCGCGCAATTCCGTGATCAGCCGCTCGCGGTCGGCCTCCAGGATCCTTTTTTCGCGCCGTATCTGGGCCTCGCGCAGTTCGCGTTCGACCGCCGGGGCGAGCCGCTTCAGGTTGTTCTTCAAAACGTAATCCTGCGCGCCGGATTTCATCGCCTCGACCGCCACATCCTCGCCGATCGTTCCCGACACATAGATGAACGGCAGGTCGGCGTCGCTTTCCCGCACGATGCGCAGGGCGCTTTCGCCGCTGAATTCCGGCAGGGTGAAATCGCACAGGATGGCGTCCCAGTCTGCCTGCACCAAGGCCTGCCGGAGCGCGCTTTCAGTTTCCACCCGTTCGCTGGCGACGTTATAGCCGGCCCGCTCCAGCTCGCGCTGCATCAGCGTGGCGTCTTCCTGGGAATCTTCGACGAGCAGGATGTGCAGCTTGGTTTTCATAAGGCAGTGCTCCTTTCCGGTGGCGGTGGCGGTTCGTTGAGCAGCAGCCAATACAAACCAAGATGCCGGATGGCTTCGTTGAACTGTTCGAATTCGACCGGCTTGCGGATGTAGCTGTTGGCTCCAAAATCGTAGCTTTTCAGTATGTCCTGGTCTTCCTTCGAGGAGGTGAGGACGATGACCGGCAGCCGCTTCAGGCGCGCGTCGTCCCGGATTCGTTTCAGCACTTCCAGGCCGCTCAACCGGGGCAGCTTCAGGTCCAGCAGGATGATGGTGGGCAGCGGATTCAATCCCGCCAGCCTTTCCAAGGCCTCTACGCCGTCGTGGGCGATGGCCACCTCATTGGCGATGTTGCAGTTTTTAAGCGCCCGCAGCGTCAGCTTTACGTCATCCGGGTTGTCTTCGACCAGCAGGATGGTTTTATTTTTCATGGCAGTTCCTTTGAAGGTTCGGGCAACGTGAAATAAAATGTCGCCCCTTGGTTTGGTGTGCTTTCGGCCCAGACGCGGCCTCCATGCCGGTGGATGATGCGCTGGACGGTCGCCAGCCCGACGCCTGTACCGGGAAACTCAGCTGTGGTGTGCAGTCGTTGGAACGCGCCAAACAGTTTGTCTGCATAGGTCATGTTAAACCCGACTCCGTTGTCGCGCACATAAAAAGTGAGGGCGTCTTCGCGGGTCGTCCGGCCGAATTCGATTTTTGCGGCGGCTTGTTTGCCGGTGAATTTCCAAGCGTTGCCCAGCAGGTTTTCCAGGGCGACCCGCATCAAGCCGGCGTCAGCCTCGGCGACGAGGTCCGGCTCGATCACAAATTCCACGCGGCGTTTCGGCTCCACTCTTTGCAACTCGTCCGTCACGGCGCGGCCCATGGCGCTCAAGTTCACCGGCCCGCAGTGCATTTCGCTGCGCGTGTGGCGGGACAATTGCAGCAGGTCGTCAATCAGCTGGCCCATCCGCTGGCTGGCCGCGCGGACGCGTTCCAAGTTTGACCGCGCCTCCGCGTCAAGCTGGCCGGCGTTGTCTTCGAGCACGATCCGGCTGAAGCCGTCAATGGCGCGCAGCGGGGCGCGCAGGTCGTGCGAGACGGAATAGCTGAAGGCTTCCAGTTCCTGATTGGCGGTTTCCAGTTGCGCGGTGCGCTGCCGGACGCGCTCCTCCAGTTCGGCGTTGAGCTTGCGAATTTCCTCCGCCGCCCGTTTGTGCTCGGCCCGGCCGCGCAACACCGTGATGCCAAACGCCAGGTCGCCCGCCAGTTCCGCCAACAGCCGGACTTCGTCCGGCGGGAAGGCGTTGGGTTCCGCGGAATAAATCGTGAAGGCGCCGAACACCGCGCCGGTCTCGTCCTTGAGTGGCAGGGCGATGTTGGAACGGTAACCGCGGAGCAGGCCTTTCTCGCGCCACGGTTGAGCCTGCGAGTCTTCCATTAAATCCTGGATGCAGACGACTTGTCCGGTGCGGATGGCCGTGCCGGTGGGGCCGCGCCCGCGTTCGGCGTCGGACCAGACAATGGTGGCGCTTTTAAGATAGCCATCTTCGGTTCCCCCCACGCGACCGGCCGCACCGTTTTTGCGTCGTCGGGTTCCGCGTATCCCACCCAGGCCATGCGATAGCCGGCCTCATGGTAGACGATCCGGCAGATTTCATTAAGCAGAGTCTGCTCATTCTCCGCCCGCAAGAGTGCCTGGTTGCAGTTGCTGATGGCCCGCAGTTCGCGATTCAATCGGCGCTGCGTATCCTCCGCCTGTTTGCGTTCGATCAACTGCCGTTCCAAATCGAGATTGCGCCGCTTGATGGTGCGGACGCGCCAGCGGTAGAGTCCAAACGCCAGTCCCAGCAGCGCCGCGATGACCGCTCCCCGGAACCACCAGGTCATCCACCACGGCGGGATGACGGTGATTTTGATGGACGCACCTTGTTCGTTCCACACGCCGTCGTTGTTGGAGGCTTTGACCCGGAACGTGTAATTGCCGGGGGCCAGACGCGTGTAAGTGGCGGAATTATCACCGGCACCGGAGTGTCGCCAGTTCTGGTCAAAGCCTTCGAGCTTGTAGGCGTAGCGGTTCTCCAGCGGCTGCGCGAAACTCAACGCCGAGAATCTCAGGCAAAAAACATTCTGGTCATATCGGAGCGTGATCTGGTCGGCGACGTTGACCGCCTTTTTCAGCGGAGACTCTTTTCCGATCACGACCGGCTTGTTGAAGAGTTGAAAATCCGTCAACACCACCGGCGGCACGTAGGGATTGTCCCGGATATTTTCAGGAAAGAATGCGTTGAATCCTTTGCTGCCGCCAAAGAACATCTCCCCGTTTTGCCCCTGCGCATAACAGCCTTGACTGAAATCATTGTCCTGCAGGCCGTCGGCGGCGTCATAGTTTCTGAAGGTTTCTGTCTGCGGGTCAAACCGGGACAACCCCTTCTTGGTGCTCAGCCACAGACGGCCGGCGTTATCTTCCAGAATGCCATCAATCGTGCTGCTGGGCAGACCCTGGTTTTCCGTGTAGCGGGTGAACTTTTCGCTTTTCCGGTCAAACCGGTAGAGTCCATCCGCAGCGCCCACCCACAAGGTTCCGGCCTGGTCTTCGTGGATCGCGTAGATGGCGCCGCCGTTGAGTCGGTGCGGGTCACGCGCGTCGGGTTTGTAGTTCACAAAGGTTTTCGTTTGGTCGTCGAAACGGCTCAACACGCCTTCCCATGTCCCCAACCACAGCCCGCCCGAACGATCTTGATAGAGGGCGTCAACGCTGTTTCTCAAGTTGACCGGCTCAGACGGATCAGGCCAATAGTTAGCAAATTGCTCCGTTGCCCGGTCCAGCCGGCTGAGGCCGCCATACTGCCCCACCCATAGGTTGGTGCTGCGATCTTCATAGATGGCGAGAACGTCGTCGGAAGCCAGACTGTTGGAGTCATTGGGGTTGTGCCGGTAGTGTTTGAACCGGCCACTGCGCTCATCGAAGCGATTCAGGCCGCTGCCCCAGCCTCCCGACCAGAGATACCCCTGAGTGTCCCGGCAAATGCCCACAAGATAATTGCCCTGACTGAGCGTGTTTTCGCTGTCCGGGCCGGGCAGGTAATGGGTGATTTGCCCCGTCGTCCGATCCCATCTGTCCAGGGCATGGGGGCGGAAACCCGCCCACACAACACCGTTGGTGTCTTGATAAATCGCACAGACCCTGCCGGGGGAGAGACTATTGGTCTTGGTGGAATCATGCCGGCAACAGCCGAACTGGTCCTGTCGGAAATTGAGGATGTTAATCCCCCCATCCATAGTGCCCACCCACAACAAATCGGCCCGGTCCCGATAAAGGGAAAGAACTCGATTGTCGGTGAGGCTTTCCGGGTTGGACTCATCGTGTTGAAAGCGGCGCGTGAAACGTCCGGTTTGCCGGTCAAAGTGATAGAGTCCCTGATTCGACGGCATCCAAAATCCATCCTGCCCGTCATCCAGAAGGTTGCTAAGCTCCGGGCCGACCGCACCCGCCTCCAGTGCATATGAAGTGAATTGTTCTGTCTGGCGATCATACTTGATGAGGCCGGCGATCGGAGATTCGACCGGCAGCCATAGATTCCCGGCCTTGTCTTCATGGATAGAGACTGCGCTCATGCGGTCAGGGGTTGCTGGGGGACGGGTGATTTGTTTGCTTTGAAGGTCCAAGTGAAACAAGCCCCGATCGCAGGCAAACCAGATATCGCCGTGGAGATCTGCGACGATGGCATTGATCAACCCAATCGGTTTGCCGGTGCTGTCATTGGGGTGGCGCGTGAAGGTTTCGGTGGCCGGATCAAATTGGTTCAGGCCGGTGTCTCCCCCAAACCAGAGATGACCGCGATGGTCCTGAACGATGCACCTGACCATATCACCACTGAGGCTGTTGGAGTTTTGGGGATCGTGCCGGTAGCGGGTAAAACGTTCGGTGGCGGGATCAAACCGGTTGACTCCGCCATTTTCGGTGCCCGCCCACAAACAGCCCTGATTGTCTTCCAGCAGAGACAGAATATAGTTGCTGCTCAAGCTCACTGGATCGTCGGGGTTGTGTTTGAACACCACGAAGGTGTTTCCATCATACCGATTGAGGCCGTCCCGGGTGGCGAACCACATAAAGCCCTGGCGATCCTGCAAAATGGCAAAGACCCGGCTCTGGGACAGGCCGTTGTCAGTGGTGAGGTGGGTGAAACGGAGAGGCGGAGACGCGGACGAAATATCGGCGGTAACTGCGGCGGCGGATGTTTTGGAAACCTGGGCCGGCGCGGCCTTGCTCTCGCTTCCGCCACCTTCGGCGTGGGCGGATAGGAGCGGAACCGCTGCCGGCCAGAAGGCAAGCAGCGCCATGGCGGCCAACCGCCAGATGGCTTTTCCGCTCATCATGTTGTTGGCAGTATTCATGCAGCCGGCGGCAGTGAAAAATAAAAGGTTGCGCCGCGATTGACCTCGCCTTCCGCCCACACGCGCCCGCCATGTCGGCGGATAACGCGCTGGACGGTGGCCAAACCGATGCCGGTGCCGGGAAACTCAGCGGTGCTGTGCAGCCGCTGGAAGGCACCAAACAGCTTGTCCGCATAGGTCATGTTAAACCCGACCCCGTTGTCGCGCACAAAAAAAGTGATGGCACCTTCGCGGGTCAGGCGGCCGAATTCGATTTTGGCATCGCTTTGTTTGCCGGTGAATTTCCAGGCGTTGCCTAGGAGGTTTTCCAGGACGACTCGCATCAAGCCGGCGTCAGCATTGGCGACCAGGTTTGGTTCGATGACAAGCTCCACGCGGCGGGCTGGCTCCACTTTTTGCAATTCGTCCGCCAGCGAGTGCGCCAGGTCGCTCAAGTTCACCGGGGCGCGGTGCATTTCGGCGCGGGAGAGCCGGGACAACTGGAGCAGGTCGTCAATCAATTGGCCCATGCGCTGGCTGGCTGCGCGGATGCGAGATAGGCTGTCCTTGCCGTCGGCGTCCAGCTTGTTGCTGTAATCCTCCAGCACAATCCGGCTGAAACCGTCAATGGCGCGGAGCGGCGCGCGCAAGTCGTGCGAGACGGAATAGCTGAACGATTCCAGTTCCTTGTTGGCTGCTTCAAGTTGCGCGGTGCGCTGCTCGACGCGCTGTTCGAGACCCTGGTTGAGCTTGCGGATTTCTGCTTCCGCGCGTTTGCGCTCCAGTTCGGCGGCCGCCCGGGTCGCCACCAGTTGCAGCAGTTGGGTGACTTGGGCGTGGTCCGGCAGTGGCTTGGTGCCCATGACGGCAATCAGGCCAATCGGGTGGCCGGTTGAATCCCACAGCGGAATTCCGATATAACTTTCGGCGCCCATTCCGGGCAACAGGGTGTCTTCGGGAAACAACTGCTGAATACCCTGCGGATAAACGCAGAGTCGCCGCCCCATCACGTTTTCGCAGGGTGTGCCCTTGAGGGCGTAGCGCAGATTGGGAGTGATCGCGCCCTTGGCATACAAGGCCACCGTCTCCGCCATATCCGGATTCTCATCAATCTTGTCAATGAGGACGTAATCCATGTCGAGTTTCTCGCCGAGGAACTGCGCCAGTGCATCGAAGAAGTTTTCCGCGCCCGTCTGCCAGTAGCGTTGGGTGAGGAACAACAAGGCGTCATCCACACGCTTGCGCCCGGTGATGTCGCGGGCAATGGTGGAGGCACCGACGATCTGGCCGCAGGAATCCTTGATGGGGGAAATGGTCAGGTCGACATGAATGACTTGCCCGCCCTTGCGCCGGCGGATGGTTTCAAGATGTTCAATGGTTTCGCCGCGTTTCAGCCGCCCCATAATGGCGGCCAGTTCCTCCGCCAAGCCGTCGGGAACCAGCATCGAAACGGAGTGTCCCAAGATTTCCCCGGCGGTGTAACCATAGATCCGCTCGGCACCCCGGTTCCAACTGAGGATCGTTTCATCCAGCGCCTTGCCGATGATGGCGTCTTCGGAGGACTCCACGATGGACGCGAGATGGCTGATTTTTTCCTGGGCCTGCCTGCGCTCGGTGATGTCGCGCGCCATGGCCATGTTATATTCCCGCCCATCGTGTTCAAAATGGATGGCAACGATCTCAACCGGAATGGTCCGCCCGTCCCTGGTGCGATGACGGGTTTCAAAGGTTAACGAATGCTGCGCCTTGAGCGCGTTCCAAATTTCCGACCACCGTTCAAAGGGGAAATCGGGATCAATATCCGGGACGCTCATGCCAATCAGTTCCGCGCGCGAATACCCCAGACTGCGGCACGCTTCATCGTTTACGTATTGAAAGCGCGAGTCGGAACCGATCAAAAAGGCCGCTTCGCGCACGTTGTTCAGTGCGACATTCATGAGCGCGAGGCTCTGCTCCGCGCGCCTGCGCTCCGCCCGCGTGCGGAGCGCGACCAGGCCGAAGGCCAGATCACCAGCCAGTTCCTCCAGCAGCCGGATTTCTTCCGGGGTGAAGGCGTTGGGTTCCACGGAATAGATGGTGAACGCGCCGAAGGTCCTGGCGTTTTCATCCTTGAGCGGCAGGGCAATGCTGGAGCGATAGCCGCGCTGCAAGGCGTTTTCGCGCCAGCGGGCGGCTTCGGGGGCGGTCGCAAAATCCTGGATGCAGGCGCTGCCTCCGCTCCGGATGGCGGTGCCGGTGGGGCCGCACCCGTGTTCCGTGTCGGCCCAGGTGATGCCCGCCTTGGCCAGATACCCGTCCTCGACTCCGGCCCACACCACGGGCCGCACCGTCTTGGCTTTGTCATTCTCGGCAAAGCCCACCCACGCCATGCGGTAGCCAGCCTCGTCGCAGACGATGCGGCAGACGTCTTTGAGGAGCGTTTTTTCGTCCACTGCCCGCATCAAGACTTGGTTGCAGTTGCTGATGGCTAGGAGTTCGCGGTTCAAGCGGCGCAACACTTCCTCCATCCGCCGGCGCTCGGCCAGCTCCTTGCCGATGGTGGTCGCCATTTCATTGAACTGCGTCACCAGATGGGAAATTTCGTCGCCCAGCCTAGAAGGCGGCGCGATGATGGCTTTGCCACTGGCGAAATCCGTCATGGCGGACTGCAATCGCGCCAGTCGGCGGATGATCAGAATATGCAGGCTGATGCCCAGTGCCAGGGCGATGGCTAGCGTGTTGGCAAAATAGACGAGAAACTCCGTCTGGAGATGGCGCAGGCTGGCGGCTTTTTCCAGACGCAGGTCGTAACCCACCAGAATCATGCCGCCACGGCGCGCCTCCAAGTCGCCCGGCTGCAGCGGCAGCGAGGTTGGAAAACAGGCGATCACGCCATTCCGACCGCTCGTGAACAAAGAACTTCCGCGCATGGTTTGCCGCGCTGTTTGCATGGCGGCGAGCAATTGTTCTGAATCAAGGTTGTCCAGGCTGAAGCTTTGGATGTCCAAGGGCCGGCCGATATATTCCCGGCGCGTGGCGGCCAGCACATTGTTGCTCGCATCCAGAAACAGCGCTGACTTCAGCTCTGGGATCACGCCCATCTCGGCAAAGGTGGACTGCACCATCTCCAAGTCGTTGCGCAGCACCCAGCGTTCGACATCAGCCTGAATCCGGACATCCCGGAGCATTTGATTTCGGCTGAAATCCGTTTCGACCTGGATCTCGTGCATTCGCACCTCAAAAACATACAGAACCATCCCGTCACCGAGAGTGAACAGCGACAGCAACAGCGGCAGCCAAAACCGCACGGAGCGCAATTGGTTGTGGGGGAGGGCGGCCATCGCTGTTTAGGGTGTTGGTTTCACTGCTTCGGGCAGGGTGAAAAGCGGTGGCAACGGAATATCCTGCTGGAGCAGGCCGGCCTCCCGCATGACGGTTTTCAGCCGTTCGGCGGATGCCAGCAATTTCGGTGTGTCTCCGCCGAGCAAAACGCGGCTTTCCGCCTCGTCCGGCAAATGGAGTCCGCGCAGGGAAGCTTCGAATTCCTCCGCCGTCGCCAGTTCGCGGACCGCCATGAATTTCGCCGTGTCATGCGGTGACTGGCGAATCTGTGCCAGCGCCGCGAACCAAGCCTGCCGCAACGCGATGGCCCGTTCGGGATTTTTTTTCAGGTAATCCCGGCGGACCACGAGCACATCCACAACTTCACCGGGGATCATGGAGCTGTTGAACAAGTTCACTGCGCCCGCCTTCAGCAGTCGCGTGCGAACCGGTTCAAAGGTCACCACGGCGTCCGCCAGGCCGTTTTGGTAGGCCGAAAAATGTTTCTCAATGGGAAGATAGACCGGCGTCACATCCTTGGTGGTGAGGCCGGCCTGCTGTAGCGACCGGGTGAGCATATAGGCTCCAAGTGCGCCCACTTCGACCGCGACCCGTTTGCCCCGCAACTCCGCCAGGCTTTTGATTTCCGGCCGGGCCAGCACAACGTCCGCACCGAGCGACTCGTCCATGGCCAGCAGGATTACCGGATCCATGCCGTCTTGCACGGCGTAGAAAACTTCATCCAAGGTGAGGCAGGCGGCTTCCAACGTGCCGTTACGCAGGGCCCGGCCGACTTCCGAGGCGTCGGAGAATTCCACCAGCCGAAAATCAGTTTCGCCCAGGCTCCCGTCATGCCGCGCGAGGAATAGCGGCTCGTATCCCGGCCAAACATTCATCCCGATGCGCATCGGCGGCGGCGGCTCCGGCCTGCAAGCCGACAACGCCAGCATGATCAGGCCTGCAAGGAATGCAAAACCCGACGCAGTCATGCCAGCCCCAAAGTAGATTTTTGCCTGCGGTTTCATTTGCCGGCCCTTCTCCGGCCAGACTTCCCCGCAACAATGCAAGAAAATCGGCGACTGTCAAAACCATCAGCTTGATGCCCCAGCTTCCACCCTTGAGCCGGAGGCGTCAATCCACAAAACTTGCTATTTCATGGCAAAATAGGGCGATTGGCCCGGCGGGAAATTAAAGGCTTTTCAGTGTCTCCAGCACCGCCTTGATGCGCGGAACCTCGTGTGTGCGGAACAAATCCGTCTTGCCCAGCGCCGCCAGCACGGCGAAAAACGGCTCGGCACAGCGCACTTCCTCGCCAAAAAATTCAAATGCGTGGGGCAGGGCGTGGCAGATGGGAAAACCCAGTTCGCGCAGCCGGAACGTGTTCAGAAAAACATTCATCTGGTGCCGCACCCGCACGGCGCTGTCCTGCAAATTGCGGTAGTAAAAGCCGAGGCCGGGATCGAGGAGGATTTTCTCCACGCCGCATTTTTGCGCGAGTTCGATCTGGTGTGCAAAAAATTCCCGCAGCCGCGGAATCGGGTCAGCGCTTAAATCGAAGTCGCCGACTTCTCGGACATTTTTGCCGGCGACGTAGCAGATGATGACCGCCGCGTCGTGGTCGGCGACGAGTTTGAAAATCTCCTTCGAGCCGGCGGTGCCAGTGAGGTTCAAAATGTTCGCACCTGCGGCAAGGCTCGCCCGTGTGACGGCGGGCGAATAGGTTTCCACCGAGACAAGGATTTTAGCCGCGCGCAGTTCCTTGATGACCGGAATCAGCCTGGATTTCTGTGCGGCATTGCCCGCGCGCGCCGCGTGCGCGAGCGTGGATTCCGCGCCGACATCAATGATCTGCGCACCTTGCGCCGCCAGCACCTTGCCGCGCTGCACCGCAGATTCCGCCGACAGGCAGACGCTTTCGCGATACCATGAATCGGCGGACAGATTGACGACACCCATGATGGCGGGCTGCGAATTGAAGGCGAATTTTTTGCCGCCGATCGAAAATTCCTTCACGCGCGCGGCCGCGGCGGCGCGGTTTTGTGAAAGCAGTTCCGTGAGCTGTTCCAGCGAAAGCATGGCGGAAGCGTAAGCTGGCGGGGGTGGAGTTCAAGCTTTAGCTTGTTCGGGCGGCAGGCTGATGCCTGAACTCCAACTCGTCCCCTCTGGTTGCGGGATGGTTCGTGACCGTGGCCGCACGGAGGAATTGCGGGTGCAAACCAAGGCCAAACTCAAGGGCCGCGGCCGGTGATCCGCCGCCAATTTCAGCGGCTCACTTGATCAGTAGAAAAATCCCGATGGCTAGCGCGATGCGGTAGCAGCCAAATGCGTTGAACGTATGCGTCTGGACGTAGCGCAGGAACCATTTCACGACCACAAAGGAGACCGCCGCCGCGACGACCGTGGTGAACAGCACCATGCCCCAGTCTTCCTTCGGCGCGAGCGCGTCAGGATGATGCACCGCCTTGAAAATCTTCCAGCCGCCCGCCGCCAGCATCGTCGGAATGCCGACGAGGAAGGAAAATTCCGTCGCCGCCGGCCGGCTCAAGCCAAGCAGCAGGCAAAATACAATCGTCGCGCCCGACCGCGACGTGCCGGGACAGGTGCCTGCGATGAGTTGTCCGATGGCGACGGCGATGGCGATGGTCCAGGTGATTTGCGTGCCGGGCTTTTTGCCGCGCAGGAAAAATTCCACCGCAAGAAACGCCAGCCCGCCAACGAGCAAGGCGATGGCGATGGGGTGCGGATCTTCCGGCAGCTTGAAGCCTTTCTTGTCGAGCACGAAGCCCACCGCGCCGGTGATGCCAAAGGCGACGAGAATTTTTAACAGATAGTCAAACGTCTCTTTTTCGCGCCATTCAAAGATGAATTTGTAAATTCGCTGCGGGAACAGCGGCAGCACGGCGATGACCGCACCGCACTGGATGACGATGTTGAAAAGGTCGGACTTCTCGACGTGCAGCACACGCTCGACGACAAGCAGGTGGCCGGTGGAGGAAACCGGGATGAATTCGGTGATGCCCTCGACAATGCCGAGGATGAGGTTGACGAGCCAGTCGTGCATAGATTATTTGAGCGTGAAAGGGCCGGGCGGGGCAAGCGCGAAATTGCGCCGGCCAAATCTATCAGTGCGCCGGCACGCGCGGCGGACGGCCAATCCAGATGCCGGGCACGCCGTAGTTCCATTCCAATCCGGCGATGCCGGGGCGCTCGTTTTTGCCGGCGCGCAGGACGAGGCGGTCGGCGGGCTGCATTTTTTCCACCCAGGGCGCGTAGGCTTTGGCGTCGCCATTCTGCAGAAAAATTTCTTGGTAGGTTTTGAAATCATCCGCCGGCATCAGCGCGGGTTCGTAGCCGAGGATGTAACGCCAGTTGGCCGTCGGATTTTTGTAGAACGTCTGGTAGAAAATCCCCATGTCGGGCGAATATAAAATTCCGCCCGGCTCCGGCAGCCACCCGGCGAGTTCGGGATGTTGGGCCTCGGACAGATACGACCAGTCGAGGTTTTTGGTGTAGCGGCTGTTCAAATCCGCCGTCACGGCAAAGAAAGATGCGACCGCCAAAATCAACACCAGCCACAGCCGCCGCAGCGAGTCCACGGCAAATTTTTCGGCGAAGAGCGCGTCCAATTCCGTCACGACCAAAACCAGCAGCGCCGGCCAGCCCCAGTCTTCCCAGAAGCGGCCCACGCGGAAGCTTAATATCCAGCAGCCGCACATCAGCCAGAACGCGGGATTCTTTGTCAGCGGCGGCACGTCGCGCCGCGTGGCCGCGCGCAACGCCACCAGCGCGCCGACGAGAATCACCGCCAAAATGTCGCCGCCGAACGGCTGGAGTTCCGTCACTTCCGAGCGCGTGCTCAAATGCCCGCCGACACCATGCAGCGCCATGCCGAGCGCGTGGCTCAAATAATCCACCGGGTGTCCTGATGCGAGCATGGAAAAGCCCGTGCCGAGCAGCCACGCGCCGGCGAGCAGCCGCGACCAGCGGAATTTGCCCGCGAAAAAAATCGCCGCAATGGGTAGCAGCCACAGATACCAGACGCCGTGAATGAAAGTGCACGCGCCGATCAGCGCCGCGCACGACACAAAACTTTTCACGTCCGGCGGGCGGCGTTGCACCATCAGCAAAATCGTCAGCAGCGCCGCCGTCGTCAAAATAAACGGCCGGCCGATCAGCCAGCGTTGCGGCAAATCGGAAATCACCATCGCGACGAGCAGCGCGGCGAGCCACGCCTCCGGCCGGCGCAGCCACGGCAGCAGCGCGGCGTTGACGGCAAGGAACATCGCCACGACGGAGAACACCATCAGGCCTTCCGCGTTCCAGTGGAACACCTGATGCAGTGCGCCGAGAATTCCGTGCCAGCCGAGACTTTGGTCAATTTTGAAGACGTTGCCGACGACGAGGATTTCCGACCAAGGTTTGCCGCTGACGGCCTTCGCGCAATGCCGCATCGCATCGTCGCCCGGCACATAGCCGTACTCGATGATTTTCAGCGGAATGAACAGCACTGTCAGCGCGATTGTCAGCCACGCGGCCAGCGGCACATAACGGCGGTATCTTTCGGGCAGTTCGAGGTCAAACATGGCGTGCAGTTTCGGGCATCAAAACACTTTCGGCACGCCTTCGTCGAGGATTTTCAAATGCTTGGTCAGCCGCTGCTGCACGGCAATTTCCTTCAGCCAGCGCGGTGGTTCGGCCATGTCTTCAAACGACAGCTTGAACGTGCCGTAGTGCATCGGCACAAAAAATTTCGCGCGCAGATCCTTGAACGCCGTCATCGCCTCGTCCGGCCCCATGTGGACTTTGCGGAAGCTTTCCGGGTGATACGCGCCGATGGGCAGCAGCGCGATTTCCGGGTGCAGCTTTTCGCCGATTTCCGCGAAACCGTTGAAATACGCGCTGTCGCCGGCGTGATAAATTTTTCGTCCCTGATGTTCCAGCACGAAGCCACCGTAGCCGCGATGATGGTCGTGCAGCGTCCGCGCGCCCCAATGCGCGCTCGGCGTGAACGTCACCTTCCAGTCGCGCTGCGAAAAACTTTCCCACCAGTCGAGTTCCACGACGCGCTCGAAGCCGAGGTTCTTGGCGAGGTCGCCGACGCCCCACGGCATCACGCCGATTTTTGGATGGTCCAGTTTGCGCAGCGTGGGCTTGTGAAAATGGTCGTAGTGCGCGTGCGTCAGCAAAACCAGATCAATCGGCGGCAAATCCTGCACGCGCAGGCCGGAGCGCTTGAGCCGTTTTAGGAGAAAAAGCCAGTTCGCGAAATTCGGGTCCACCAGCACGTTCAGGTCGTTGAACTGGATGAGGAACGACGCGTGGCCGATCCACGTCACCGCCACCTGACCGTAGCGCAGACGCGGAAAAATCGGCGGGCGATGCGCGCCGGTGCGCTTGGTGAACCAGCCTTTCAGGATCATCTCCTGAAAAAACGTGCGCGGATTGAAATGCTTCGACGGCGTCAAATCCTTGAACGAACGCGGCAATTTGCGGCGCGGCGGCACGGGGCGGGTGGAGGATGCCTTCTTCATGCGATGATTTGACTGTAACCAAATGAATGCGTTCGACCAATTTCAAAATCATTCGCCCAGATTGTGCCGGAGCAGCGCGCTCAGTTTTGCCGGCGACAGCACGGTGACGACCTTGCCTTTCACGGCGATCAGTTTTTGCGCGCGAAATTTCGCCAGCGTGCGCGAAAACGTTTCGCCCACTGTGCCGAGTTCCGCCGCCAGCACGCGCTTGGTCAGGGATAGCTCGATTTTCACCGGCGCTTCGCCAGCCGGATTCGGGCAGCGTTTGACGAGCCAGTTTGCCAGCCGCGTTTCGACATCTTTCAACGTCAAATCTTCGAGTTGCCCGACCAGTGCGCGGAGATGCACGCTCATCGATCCGAGCATCCGCAACGCCAGTTCCGGTTGCCGCCGCACCAGCGCGAGGATGCCGTCCTTCTGCACCAGCAAAACCTGCGTGGCCTCCAGCGCCCGCGCGTCGGCGGGATAACCGCTCGGCGACGCCAGCGACGCTTCCGCGAAGGAATCGCCGGCGCGGAAAATGTGAATGATCTGTTCCTTGCCGGCAAGGGTCACGCGATGGACATTCACCGCGCCGCGCTGGACGATGTAAAATCCGCGCGCCGCATCACCTTCGCGGAAAAGATATTCACCTTTTGCGAGCGGTTTAACGGAAGTGGCGTCCGCTATTTTTTCCAAATCGCCCGGCGGCAAACCCGCGAAGAGCCGGCAACCGCGCAGCGTGCCGATGAGGACGGTGCGTTTGAGTTCGGCGGGCGATTCGGTCATGCCGGCATTTCAAACCACCCGGCCGCAAAAGTAAATTCTGCAAACGCTTTGATTTGGGTCAAGGCGCGCGGCGGCACTTTCTGCCAGAATGATTTCGTGAAGACGATGAATGACATCGCCCAGCCCCGACTCGCCCGCGAATGGCGGACACTGGCGGCGATGGTGGAGATTTTTTGCCGCCATCACCATCAGCCCGTGGCGGGCTTGTGCGCGGAATGCCGGAATTTTTTGGACTATGCCGAGGTGCGGTTGGAACGCTGCCGTTTCGGCCCGGAAAAACCCGTGTGCGTGAAATGCCCGGTGCATTGTTACCAGCGGGAACGCCGCGAACAGGTGCGCGTCATCATGCGCTACGCCGGGCCGCGGATGTTGTGGGCGTATCCGTTGCTGAGCGTGCGCCACTGGCTCGACGGCCGGCGGAAAGCGCCGGTGATTTAGCGGTAGGGCTGAACTGCTGGTCAGCCAATTTGCACCGGCACCGGGATGTGGTAAATTGCGTTGACCACAGAGCCACCGGTTTCAGTAGGCATCCCAGCCTGCAACCACTTCGTGAGCGCCGTGGTAAAAAAACAGCGCAGGTGTGATGCCTGCGCTGAATTCTTTGAGCAAATTCAGTTCCCTTTGCAACTCGTCGCCACCGGCACGGCGGGCGCGCCGAGCGGTTTAAATTTCGTGACCTTGATGCGGAACTCGCCGGGATCGGCGGACAATTTTTCCCAGGTGAACGTCCCTGGCCATTGCTCGGCAAACTGGTCGCGCAGCCGCGCCGGTTCGTGGCCGTTGCGGATGATGAAATGTTCGCCCGCCGCCAGTTCGGTGAACGTTTTGACGAGGAGCGGATGTTTGAGGGAACAGTCGAGTTCGCGCACGTCCAATACTTTGTCCGCGCCGATGGGGTATTCAGTGGTCATGTTTTTTGAGGTTAATGGTGAAATTATTATCCGGCAACTCCGGTTTGCTTAGCGTGAGCAGCATGGAAAACTGCGTCGTCGCCTTCGCCGCGTGCGGCAGATTCGGCGGCATATAAAGCAAATCGCCGGTTTTCAATTGGTGTGTTTCACTGCCCAGAGAAAAATCACATTCGCCCGATAGGATCTGCACGACCGCGTGTTGCGTGGACGTATGCTCGGTCAGCTCCTGCCCCTCGGCGAAACCGAACAGCACCACGCGCGAATTCGCCGTGCGCAGCAGTGTGCGGCTCACGATGCCGTTCGGCGCGAACTGCGTTTCCGCCGGCAACGACAGGATTTTCTGCGCGCCCGCCGCGATCAAAGGTTGTTCAGCCATGCCGACACTCTAGCACACCGGCTTTTCCCGGCCTTGATGCAGGTCAAAGTTTTGCCGGATTGATTTTTGAACCTTTCCGGCCATGATGGAGTCGAACCTGAAAATCGTTATTCCAAATTGGCGCGTCCGCCGTTTTGGCGTAATGCCGGCGAAAGGCAAACCATGAAAACTATTTTTCCACTTTTGATTATGTCCGCCTGCCTTTGGCTGGCCGGCTGCGCCACGCCGCCGCCACCGCCGGCGGTTGACCTTTCCGGCAGCGGCCCGCAGGTCGGCGAACTGACCATCATTTCCGCCACTTACGGTTCCGGCGGCAACGTGGCCGATGTCACCGACCGCGTGCAAAGGCGCCTGCACATGGACAACGGGGAGTTCTATGTGAGCCCGCAATGGCTCAAGGCCGATCCCAGCCCCGGCTGGAACAAGGAACTGATCATCAATTACGACTATGCCGGCCAGCGCGTCATGTTTCACGCCGGCGAAAATTCACGGGTCACCTACTGGATTCTCCTCGACCAGGCCCGCAGCCGCAAACCGCACCACGACGGCCCAACCTGATTCGCGCGCGGCGGGCGAAAACCAAATTGTGTTGCGGAAAATTCAGTCTAAAATTTCCGCATGGCTGAACTTGACCCGCAACTCGACAAATTTCTCCGCCAGCAACCGAAGCTCGGCAAGGGTGCTTACCTTGCCAGCACCGCCGTCGTCATTGGCGACGTGACGCTCGGCGCGCACAGCAGCGTGTGGTATGGCGCGGTGCTGCGCGGCGACATCAACCGCATCGTCGTCGGCCACCACTCGAACGTGCAGGACAACGCCGTGCTGCACCTTGCGGACAAGTTCCCGTGCGTGCTCGGCAACTGGGTGACCGTCGGCCACGGCGCGATTGTCCACGCCTGCAAAGTCGGCGACGAATGCCTCGTGGGCATGGGCGCGGTGATTTTGGACGGCGCGGTCATCGGCAAACAATCCATCATCGGCGCGAAGGCGCTGGTGACGCAGGGGACGAAGATCCCGCCCGGCTCGCTCGTGCTGGGCGCGCCCGCGAAAGTGGTGCGCAAGCTGACCAAGGAAGAACGCGCCGGCCTGAAATGGTGGGCGCAGAAATACGTGGACAACGGCGCGTATTGCCTCAAGCACGGCATCAGCGTGGGCAAACCGCTGGCGAGTTAATCCCGTAGCAACGCGCGTGGAAAATCCATTGCTCCGTGCTTGATGCGGAGAATTTCTAGCCGCATTTCCGCAAATCGGTAGAAAATCAGGTAATTTTCAAAGCCATCCACGCGCCACGAACGGATGTGCTTCAAATCCTGGCCGCGAAATTTTCGCAGCCGGCCTTTCAGCGGTTGCCGCGTCAGGCTTTCAACCGTGCTGTCTATGGCTTGGAGAAAGCGCAAGGCGGCTTCGGGATTGTTTTCGCGGATGTATTGAAAGTAGCCGAAAGCGTCCAGCTCGGCGTCGTGACGGACGAAGATTTCAACTGGCTTCAAGCGGCGAGGGCGGCGAAATGGCCGGGCTTGAATTTTTTCAACGGACTGCGGAGCGCGTGGCGCAAAGCCGCTTCCAGTTGCGGGTCGTTGTCCTCCTGCTCGATGAGTTCATACACGCGCAACGCCTCGCGGATGACCTCGTCTTGCGACAAATAGCCGCCGCCCTTCATTTTCCGGCCGACGAATTTTTGCTGATGCGGCGTGAGCAAAACTTTCATGTCGGAAAGCTAAAGGGTGAGGTCAAGGGTGTCAAAAAGTTTTCCGAACGCGCCGGTCTGAAATGGTGGGCGCAGAAATACGTGGATAACGGTGCTTACTGTTTGAAGCACGGCATCAGCGTGGGCCAGCCGCTGAAGTGGCGCGGATTTTTGAACGGCTTGAACGCCGCTCGACAAAACATTTCCGCCGCGTCCGGCGGCGGCGCTGGATAGGACGTGCGGGGGGCAATTTCCCGAAGCGCCGGAGGGTTTCCTTTCACCGGTCCAAGTCGCGGATGAAATTCCCGGTTTGACAGAAGGCAAAATGTCCGCAGAATGGTAGGCCGTTTCGGTTGCCAGCGTAGCTCAGTTGGTTAGAGCGTGGGACTCATAAGCCCGAGGTCAGTGGTTCGATTCCACTCGCTGGCACCATTCCGGTTCGGGCGCTTGGCGCAGTGGTTAGCGCTGCTCCTTTACACGGAGAAGGTCGGGGGTTCGAATCCCTCAGTGCCCACCACTTCAAATTTTTTCCAGGGTCCCGTCGCGGTGCAGCTTCAGCTTGGTGCCGCGCCATTCCACCGTGTTGCCGGCGAACGCCGCCAGCCAGATGGCCGCCGCCAGCCAATCCTTCACCGGCACCAGCCACGCGGGCGAAACCAGTTTGCCTCCCGGCGTGAACCGCCGTTGCAAGTTTTGCGCGAGGAGCATTCGCACCAGTAGAAAAACGATTGCCGCCAGCGGCGCACAGAAGGTTTTGCCGGCGGCGAGTGAAATGCATAACCACAGCAGCGGCCAGAGCGAGGCATTTGCCAGGATGCTGAAGAAATACGGCAGGGGCTGGCAGACGCGGATGGTGCGGGCCCAGCGGAGCTGATGTTGCCAGACCTGCCGCCAGTTCATCGGCGCGCCCCAACATTCCACGACGACGGGGCAGAGCGCGATGCCGTGGCCGTTTTTGACGATGCGTTGGCCGAGTTGATAATCGTCGGCCAGATGGTCGGCAAAGGCGGCAAACCCGCCGATTTGCGCGAGCGCGCTGCGGCGCACCAGCAGCGCGGCCCCGAGCGCAAAATCGAGCGGCTTCAGCGTCTGCGACTGCAGGACCTGGCTCCAAAAATCCGCGTTCACGGCGACGGCCTCCCAGCGCATCGCGGTGGTTGTCGGATTGGCGAGGCGGTAAAAGCAGTTCACCAGCGCAATTTTTTCAGCGCGCAGTGGCGGGACAAAATTGGCGAGAAAATCCGGCGGCACGCGCACGTCGGCGTCGCAGGTGAGGATCAAATCGTGTTGCGCGAGTTTTTCCAGCTGCGCGAGCTTGGCGGATTTGGCGTTGGTGCCGGCGAGGTTCTGGCAGATGACGAGCCGGGCGTGGGCGGCGGGGTTTTCAGCCAGGAGCGCGCGGACGATGGCCACCGCCGGATCATTTTCATCCGCGATGCCGAAGAGGATTTCCACCGGCCCGGCGTAATTTTGCCGGAGCCAGCTTTGCAACGATTCGCGGGTGGTGGCGTCGCCGCCTTTGATCGGCTTGAGGATGGAAACCGCCGGCGCAAAATCTGGGCCGGTGTTTTTTTGGTGCAGCGGAAATTTCCGTGCGGCCAGCCATTGCCAGAGCATGAGGCCGCAGCTCAACGCCGCGAGCGCGCCAAAAGTGTATTCCAGAAAAATCACCGCGCAGAGGAAACGAAAAACTTTGCGCTTTAGCCAGCGGATTTCACGTCGGGATGCTCGTCAATGACCAGCACGCCGTGCGGCGGGAGGTCGTAGGCGCTGACGATGTTCTGGCCGGTGAGGAAGTCGTGCATCGGCTTGTAGAACTGCACGCGCACCGGGGAGTTCTGGTGGTTGAGCAGGAAATAAACGCGGGAGCCTTCCTTTTCGCGCATGGAGACCTCGATGTTTTCCGGCACCTTCAACAGCGGGAACAGGCCGCTCATCTGGCGCAGCCACGCGACGAGGTCCTGGTAGAAATGCTGGTGGCTTTGGGTGCCGATGTAAATGGCTTTGCCCAGGCCGAAGGCGTTCATCGTGATGGCGGGTTTGCCGGCGTAAAAATCTTTGCCAAACGTCGCGAGAATCTGGCAGCCCTTGGGCTGGATGATGTCGCACCAGATGCGCGCCGGGTGCATATGGCTGGTCTGGAACGCGCCCTTGAACGTGAGCAGGTTGTCCTCGGTTGGCGGCAGCATGTCGAATTCCTGAACTTCGAGGCCGAATAAATCCGTCAGGTCATGCGGGAAGCCGGAGTCCGGCGCGATGTTGTGTTCGTCCACCAGACCGGTGTTGAACGTGCTGATCAACGTGCCGCCGTTCTGGACGAATAGCTTCAGTCGGTCCGCCTCGTTGCCGGAAAGCAAATGCAGCGACGGCGCGAAGACGATTTTGTATTTCGACAAATCCTCGCTGGGCCGCGCGAAGTCCACGAGGATGTTGCGGTCGTGGAGCGCATTGTAGATGAGCTGGATGTGCTCGCGCAGGTTGAAATGTTTGCTCGGCTGGTTCGGCTGCGACAGGAGCCAGTCGTTGTCGTGCGAGTAGAGGATACAGGCCTCGGCGGAAACCTTCGTGTCCTTGAGCGCCGGCGCGAGCACCTTGAGTTCCTCGCCGATGTGGGCGATTTCGTCGAACACGCGGCGGCTGCCGGTTTCGAGGTTGTGCGGCAGCACGGCACCGTTAAATTGCTCGGTGCCGATGCGCGGTTGCCGCCAGCGGAAAAATAAAATGGCATCCGCGCCGCGGGAGATGAGCTGGTAGGTGAACATCCGCAGCACGCCGGGGCGCACGAGGGAATTGACCTCCTGCCAGTTCACATTGCCGGCCTTTTGCTCCATGACCCAGAAGCCGCTGTCGCCATCGGGCGTGCGGATGCCGGATTTCTTGAGCGAGCGGAGCATGTCAATCTCGCAGGCGATTTCGGACGGCTTGGCCTTGATTGCCGCCGTGCTTTCGATGGAGACAAAGTCCAGTTGCTCGGCCAGGTCGAAATGGTCGAAGCGATGCCGCAGCGCGCGGAGGTTCGTCGTCACCGGCCGGTCGGGCGTGATTTCGCGCAGCACTTCGGCCTGCATCTTGACGAATTGCACAATGGTGTCGCTGCAAAAACGGTTCCAGTTTAGCACGAGCGCGGGGTTGTGGATGGTCGGCGCGGTCATCGGCATGGGCACCTGGTTCCACGTGGTGACGGTCTGGCCCCAATGTCGGAGGCCGAGGCGCTGGTTCAGCTTCTCGATGGTGTCGTATTTCGCCTCGAGCCACAGGTGCCAGTCGCGGCGGGTGTCCTCGTTGAAGGAAGATTCGGTGAAATGTCCGCCGAGGCTGTTGTCAATCTGCCACGCGACGAGCTGCGGATGGTTGCCGAGCGCGCGGGCCATCTCCTCGACGATGCGCTTGGAGTAGTTCCAATAAATTTCGCTGTTGATGCAGACGGCGCGGCGGGTGCCGGCGTGCTTGATGAGGCCGTGTTCGTCCACCGGCAAAATTTCCGGATGCTTTTGCGCAAGCCAGGCCGGTGGTGCGGCGGTGGGCGTGCCGAGAATGACCTGGATGCCTTTTTCGCCCAGCACGTTCATCACGCGCTTGAGCCAGTCGAAGTTGAATTTGCCTTCCTCGGTTTCGCAGAGGCCCCAGGAAAATTCGCCGATGCGGACGATGTTGAATCCGGCGGCGGCCATCAGCTCGGCGTCGCGCTGCCATTGCGCCTCGGGGTTTTCTGCGGTGCCAGCAAAGGGGAAGACCCATTGCTCCGGATAATAATCTACGCCGAAATACATAAATTGCCTTGGGTTGATTCGACACTAAAAGCAAACCGCCGCGCTGGCAATGAAAATCGCTCAACGCGGCGGCGGAAAATTTCCGGCGGTTTTATTTGCCCAGCAATCCGCCGAAACTCTTGCCGAGTTTGGTCGCGCTGTCGCCGAGATTTTTGCCGGCGTCCCTCACCGCGCCGGTGGCGGCGTCAGCGGCGTCCTTGCCGAGTTGGGTGGCGGCATCGCCCACGGCCTTGATGGTGGCGACGGTGATTTCGCGGAGAATCTTTTGTGTGAGGTCGCCGGCGGTGATGCCGTCCGGACCGGTGCCGAGATTGCTGAAATGGATGTCGGGCAGCGGCACGGTGATTTCCTTGATGGCCACGCCGGGTATGCCAATGATGTTGGCGTGCACCTTCGCGCCGATGATGAGGAAATCGTCCACCTCCAGTTTTTTGCCGGCCTTCTTTTCCGCCGTGGTGGCGGGGGTGTTGGGGTTGGCGGCTTTGGCTTGCGCGCCACCGGTGAAGGCGTTCACGTTGTTCATGATCTTTTGGAGGTTGTTCGCGCCGAACGGATTTCCGTCAAAGCTGATTTCCGGCGCGCGCACCTCGATGGCTTTGATGACGATCTTGTCGGACAGCAGCGAGCCGGGCACGAGGCGGACGGCGGCTTTGCCGACGCTGATGGCCATGGGCGACTTGGCTTTGTATTCGTCCGGGTTGCCGAGCACGAGGTTGTCCACGCCGCCGGAGCCGGTGAGGATGCCGACGTGAACCGCGCCGACGGTGAGCGTGGTCTGCGTCACCTTGGGGCCGACCGTTTCCATGCCGGCCTTCACCACGTTGCCGAGGAAAAATCCGACCACGATGACCGCGATGACTACGAGGGCGAGCAGGGCGATGCCGGTGCCAAGGAGAATTTTCTTTTTCATAGGCGGAAATAATTGTCAGGAGCGGGCGGCTTTAGAAAGGATTTTTTCCGCGCGCCCGGGCGGAAAAAATCAGGCCATCATCCTGCGCACCATGTCCACGAGTTTGTTCACGTCGTAGGGCTTGGCGACAAATTCATCCGGCTTCACCGCCGCGCCGGCGAAAACTTCGCCGTCCACCGTCCCGCTGACGAGGATGGTTTTCTGCTTCGGGTTCAGCCGGCGACATTCCCGGATCAGGTCCATGCCGCTCATGCGCCCCATCGCGTAGTCGGTCAGCACCACCGCCGGGGCGGCGGCGGTGAATTCCTTCAGCGCCTTTTCCGGGTCGGTGAACGTGCGCACCTTGCAGCCCAGCGGCGTCAGGATGGTCTCCGCCAGTTCCAGCAGCAGCGGCTCGTCATCCACCACGAAAACCGTGGGGACTGGCGTCGGCTGTTTTTTGGAAGCAGGCATAGGGATGCAATCTCAAGCAAATCTACAATTGTTGCGCCGCCATTCGCAAGCTCAAGATTTTGCGCCCATCTTGAAATTACCGTTGCGTCCCGCCGTCTGCCTGCCTAATCTGTGGATGGTTGATGAATTGGCTGTCAAACAAGGAACCGCATTCATGAAAAAAAAATCAGCGTCCATGCCAGAATCTTCAAAAGTCAGCGCCGCCAAAAGCCGCAGCACCAGCAAAACTGATGTAGCGCCGCCGCCCCCGCCGGTCAAAAGCTCTGCTACTGAAAAATCGGCGCGCGCCCCGCGCCGGCCGCTGCTGGACGCTGCCGTGGACTCGGTGAAAAAAATGCTCCAGCCGAAGGTCGCCGCCAAAAAAACGCCCGCCGCCCCGGCGAAGGTTGAGGTGGAGGCACCCACCGTCGTTCGCCGCAGCTACACGCGCGGCAAAAAGGAGGAGTCGTTCGAAGTGCCGCCGATCTTGCTCGAGGGCGATGCGCCGTCCGGCGGTTCCGCCAGCGGCCCCGGCGAAAAATATTCCCTCGGGGCCACGCCGCCCGCGCAGATTTTTTCCGGCGGCGAACTGCCCGAAAGCTACGGCACCAAGAAGCTTTTCCTCACCGCGCGCGACCCGCACTGGCTTTACGCGCATTGGGATTTGACGCGCGAGCAGCAGGGCGCGCTGAACACCGAGTCCACCGACGGCCATCTCATCCTTCGCATTTTCGCCGGCAAGATTGAAGGCCATCCGACGTATGAAATTCACGTCCATCCTGATTCGCGCCACTGGTTCGCGCACGTCGAGCGCGCCGGCCACTCCTATGCCGCCGAACTAGGCTACTATTCCGCGCTCGGCAAATGGCTGCGCGTCGCCGTCTCCAGCAGCACCATCACGCCGCCGGACGCCGCGGCGAAGGAAGATGCCGCCGAGTTTGCGACCATCCCGTTTGAATTTCCCTTCGCGCGTTTGATGCAAATCATCGAGGACGCCGTGCGCGACAACATTCCGCTCGCGCAGGACATCGAGGAGCTGCGCCGCGCCGGCCATACTGATTTGCCGCGCTTTGCGCATTCGATTCATTCGCCCGTCATCGCGCCCGGCCCGGCGCGCCAGTGGACGCCGGAGCAGGAAAAGGCGCTCGCCAAAATCATCAGCATTGACGAGACGCGCCGCATTTGGATGGGCTCGCTCGAAATCACCGAACTCATCCGCCGCCGCCTCGCGCACGCGGGCGACACCACCTCGCCGGTGACCGCTTTCGGCATTTCCAGTCCTGGTCTCGCTTCCAGCCCGACGAGTCCGTTCGGCGGGTTAAAGGTGGAGGCGGAAAAAAATTTCTGGTTCAACGTCAATGCCGAGTTGATCATTTACGGCGCGACGGAACCGGACGCGAAGGTGACGCTCGGCGGCCACGAAATCAAATTGCGTTCCGACGGCACGTTCAGTTTTCGCTTTTCGCTGCCGGACGGAAAATACGATTTGCCCGCCGTGGCCGTTTCCGCTGATGGCACGGATGGCCGCGCGGCCGAATTGAAATTCGTCCGCGAGACGCAGTATCTTGGTGATGTCGGCGCGACGCCGCAGGATCCGTCGCTCCAGCCGCCGTTGCCGGACAACCTTTGATTTTCTATGGACTCGCCCGAACGCGGAGCCTTGATGCTCGTCCGGTTCGTTGCCGCCGCGCTCATCGGCTGGGCGCTGGTGGAATTGGTTTTGTATTGGGTCATCTGCAACCACCACAATGTTCCCCTGGAAACGTTTCCGTGCCTCCTGAAATCCCTGCCGTTTGTCGCCGGCGTGGGGGTGTTCATCAAGGCCCGGGCGCTTGCGGAATGGCTGTCCGACAAGCTCGACCTGTAATTTTATTTGGGATATGCCCGGCTATCTTTCCATCGTCCTGCACGCGCACCTGCCGTTTGTGCGGCATCCGGAACACGAAAAGTTCCTGGAAGAAAGCTGGCTGTTCGAGGCCGTCACCGAAACCTACCTGCCGCTGATCCAAGTCATGCAAGGGTGGCGGCGCGATCAGTTGCCCGCGCGGTTCACGCTCTCGCTCTCGCCGACGCTGTGCTCGATGCTGCTTGATCCGCTGCTGGGCAGCCGTTACGCCAAGCATCTCGACGGGTTGATTGACCTCGCGGAAAAGGAAATCCACCGCACGCACTGGGACCGCCAGTTCCGCGACCTCGCGTGGATGTATCATCACAAATTCTGCCAGGCGCGCGAGACGTGGCGGCACTACGATGGCAATTTGATTTCCGCGTTCCGCCAGTTTCAGGACGAGGGACTGCTCGAAATCATCACCACCGCCGCCACGCACGGATTGCTGCCGCTGATGACCGGCCATCCGCCGAGCCTTCGCGGGCAGATTCTCACGGCGCGCGACCACTACCAAAGCTGCTTCGGGCGCGCCCCGCGCGGCATCTGGCTGCCGGAATGTGCCTATGCCGGCGACGTGGAAAAATATTTGCAGGAGGCCAACATCCGCTGGTTCATCCTCGACACGCACGGGATTTTGCATGCCAAGCCGCGTCCGCGCTACGGCACCTTTGCGCCCATCTTCACGCCCAATGGCGTCGCGGCCTTCGGGCGCGATTTTGATTCCTCGCGGCAGGTCTGGAGCAAACACGAGGGGTATCCCGGCGACCCGCGCTACCGCGATTTCTACCGCGACATCGGGTTCGACTTGGATTTCGATTATGTGAAACCGCATTTGCCGTCGCCCGACAACCGCGGGTTCACCGGCATCAAATATTACCGCATCACCGGCACCAGCGAGAAGCAGGTCTATCAGCGCGACCACGCGCTCGCGGCGGCGAGCGAACATGCGCGGCATTTCCTCGACGAGCGCGTCGCGCAGGCGCGGCAAATCGCGCCGCTGCTCGACCGTCCGCCCATCATCGTCGCGCCGTATGACGCGGAACTGTTCGGCCACTGGTGGTATGAAGGGCCCGAGTTTCTGGATTTTCTCGCGCGGAAATTGTGCCACGAGCAGAAGGAAATTTCCCTGCTCACGCCCGGCGAATATTTGCAGCGCCACCCGACGAACCAGGTTGCCACGCCGGGCGCGTCGAGCTGGGGCGAGGAAGGCTATTGGCGCGTCTGGCTCAACGAGACGAACGAGTGGATTTATCCGCATTTGCAAATTGCGCAGGAACGCATGACCGAGCTGGCGAACCGGTTTCCCAACGCCCACGGCCTGACCGCCCGCGCGCTCAAGCAGGCCGCGCGCGAACTGCTGCTGGCCCAGGCGAGCGACTGGCCGTTCATTTTGCGCGCCGGCACGAGTCCCGAATACGCCCGTCGCCGCGTGAAGGATCATCTGCTGCGGTTTCTGGCCCTGCACGAGCAGTTGACGCTGGCGTGCGTGGACGAGAAATGGCTCCGCGAAGTCGAGGCGCGCGACAATCTTTTCCCCGACGTGGACTGGACTTTCTGGAAGTGAACCAGCGCGGCGGTTCGGACCTCATTTTTTCTTAAGCGGTTTCGGCAGGGATGCGGATAACTGCAGCATGTGTTCCAGGGTGATGGGGATGTTGGATAATTCCGTTTCCAGCCCGTCCAGATTGGGGCCGACGCCGAGGATCACATGGCATTCCGGGCAGCAGAAACAGATCGCGCCGGCCGCGCCGGTGATCCCCAGATCATCCGCGGTGGCCATGTCGCTCTCTTCGACGCGCACAATGTTCTTGCCGCACTTGGGACATAAACGCTCTTTTGGCATAAATCGTGGGAATCGCTTTGGCTTAAGTCAATCAGCCACGCGGGTAGGACGTTGTCAAATCCGTTTATCGAAACCGGGCACTGCCCCGCCGTGGATTGGGCCGGCGGTTTATCCTAAAAAATAAGGATTTTTAATTGCCTTAAAAGCGCCGGTTGGCCAAATTGACGCAATGAAATCCCTCTGTTCCACCGCCTTGCGGCTGCTTGCGCTGGCCGCCGTTGCTTCCGTCCTGAACCTCCGCGCTGCTGATGTGTCGCCGCGCGAACATCTTTCGCTCGACGCGAACTGGAAATTTCATCTTGGCGACGACTGGACGGGTGCGCTCCGGCTCGACAAGGCCGGTGCCAGCGGCGGGCCGGCGGCGGAAAAATTTGGCGACAACTCCTGGCGCGTGCTCGACCTGCCGCACGACTGGGCGATTGAACTGCCGTTTGATCAAAATTCCGACGGCAGCCACGGCTTCAAGCCCGTCGGCCCCGGCTTCACCAAGAACAGCATCGGCTGGTATCGCCGCGCGTTTGATTTGCCGGCGGAAGATTCCGGCAAGCGCATCTGGCTGACGTTCGACGGCGTGTTCCGCGACGCGACGGTATGGGTCAACGGCTGGCTCGTGAAACGGCACGAGGGCGGCTACTATCCGTTCCGCGAGGACATCACGGACATCGTGCATTTTGGCGGCAAGAACGTCGTCGCCGTGCGCGTGGACGCGACGAAGTTCGAGGGCTGGTTTTACGAAGGCGCGGGCATCTACCGCCACGTCTGGCTGGACAAGACCGCGCCGGTGGCCATCGCGCCGGACGGGGTGTTTGTGTGGAGTGAATTCATGGACAACACGAATAATATCCCGGAAGGCCAAGTTAAAATCCATGCCAACGTAAAATTGATCAATTCGCATGACACGGATGTTAAGGTCAGGGTGGTAAATTCATTAAAATTCACGGACAGCCGCAGCGATATTGCACTTACTGACGATGTCAATATGGCCGCGCATTCAGAAAAAAATTATTCAACCGACACTTCCAGTGTGTATTTGCATCTGAAAAATTACGAGCTTTGGTCACCCGAAAACCCAAAACTCTACAAACTCACAACGGAACTTTTTGTCGGCGGCAAACTAGTTGATAGCAAGGAAACCACCTTCGGCATCCGCACGGTGGCGTTCGACAAGGACAAGGGCTTTTTGCTGAACGGCAAACATTATGAGCTGAACGGCACCTGCAACCATCAGGACATGGCCGGCGTCGGCGCGGCGCTGCCGGATGCGCTGCAAAGTTTTCGCATCGCCAAATTGAAGGAATTCGGCTGCAACGCCTACCGCACTTCGCACAATCCGCCCACGACCGAACTGCTCGACGCCTGCGACCGCCTCGGCATGATTGTCATGGACGAAAGCCGCCTGCTCGGCAGCGACGAGGAAAATCTCCGTAAGTGGAAAGACCAGATTCTCCGCGACCGCAACCACGCCAGCGTCGGCCTCTGGAGCGTGGCGAACGAGGAATTCAACGTGCAGGCCTCGCCGCAAGGCGGCAACGTCGCCCGCACGATGCAGGCTTTCGTGAAGTCGCTCGACCCGACGCGCCCGGTGACTTACGCCGCGCCGGAAGGCGACTCGTTCTCTGGTATCAACGGCGTCATCGAAGTGCGCGGCTGGAATTATCACATCGGGCAGGACATGGATAACTATCACGCCAAGCATCCCAACCAGCCGAACGTCGGCACGGAACAAGGCAGCACCGTCAGCACGCGCGGCATTTACGCCAACGACCGGCAGCGCGGCTACGTCAGCGCCTACGACGTGAACGCGCCGAGCTGGGCGCACACGGCGGAGCGTTGGTGGACCTATTTCGCCGACCGCCCGTGGTTGAGCGGCGGCTTCGTGTGGACGGGCTTTGATTATCGTGGCGAGCCGACGCCGTATTACTGGCCGTGCATCAATTCGCACTTCGGCATCCTCGACGTATGCGGTTTCCCGAAGGACAATTTCTATTATTACCAGTCGTGGTGGACGACGAACACCGTTTTACACCTGCTGCCGCACTGGAACTGGCCGGGCAAGGAAGGCCAGGAAATCCGTGTGGACGCCTTGAGCAACTGCGAGGAAGTGGAATTGTTCCTGAACGG
>Ga0265324_10000297_pt1 | contig 36970 bp, 30 predicted proteins | sample 41419metaG_FD_198634 | JGI IMG/M metagenome (GOLD analysis project Ga0265324, IMG submission 198634) | Rhizosphere microbial communities from Carex aquatilis grown in University of Washington, Seatle, WA, United States - 4-14-19 metaG | ecosystem: Host-associated > Plants > Roots > Rhizosphere...
CACCGTAGCTCTTGGCGACGGCGCCGCCGGACTTGGCCAAAACGGTGGTGATGGCGGCGGTCAGGGATGTCTTGCCATGGTCCACGTGGCCGATGGTGCCGACGTTCACGTGGGGCTTATTCCTGTTGAATTTCTCCTTGGCCATTTCCCTATAACCTCCTGTTTGACATCCTTATCGAGATTTCAGCGATTCCGTACACAAACCGGGCAAAAAAGTCCGGGTAAAATTTTGGAGCAGAGATAAATAGCAAAATTTCCGGGAAATTTCACCTTCTCCCCTGAGCTAATTCAGGCCGGTCCATTCACTTATGGGACCGACCGCCGAACGAACTGCCCCCTTGATGGAGCCCAAATCGGGAATTGAACCCGAGACCTCTTCCTTACCAAGGAAGTGCTCTACCCCTGAGCTATTTGGGCCTCACCAAGGAGGAAATGGAGCGGGCTAACGGACTCGAACCGTCAACAGCCACCTTGGAAGGGTGGTACTCTACCAATTGAGTTAAGCCCGCTTTTGCTTGGCTGATAAGCCGAAATCGGGGGCCGCTGGCTTCATTGCCCTCGTCACCGTGCACCTGCACGGCTCCTCGGGCGGCTTCGCCATCGACCCCCGCTTTCGACTTATCAACTCAAGCTTCTTTGCTTTTCTTTTCTTCGCCTTTCCGTTGCGGCAGGGCCCTACGCAGGTGGGGTCTTGTCGCTTGCCCGCGTTTGCGCTTTGCGCGGCGGGCCTTTGTCTGTTGCCCCGCGTGCGCGCGTTGCGCTGGCGGGGCTTTGTCTATTGCCCGCGGGCGCGCTACGCGCTGGCGGGCTTTTTCTGTTGCTCCGCGGGCGCGTGTGCGCTGGCGGGGCTGTGCTCGTGCGGGCGGCGGGGCCGCGGGCGCGAGTTTTAGGGCCTCCTGAATGGGTGGGGGCGGTTTCGAACCGCCGTAGGCATAGCCAGTGGATTTACAGTCCACCCCCATTAACCACTCGGGCACCCACCCTTTCAAGAGGTCCCGTTTTCCCTTTCGAGGATCCTTCGGGACTTTAGGAAAGCCAACGATAGGATTTGAACCCACGACCGCCTGATTACAAATCAGGTGCTCTACCAGCTGAGCTACGTTGGCCCGAAGTGCCTTTCCTATCCTTGGCCGCGCTGGCTATTGGCCAAATCGCATCCAAAAATGCCGTTCCTCAAAAGGGAGGGAGAAATTTAGCAAAAAGTCGGCCGGAACAGCAAGCGAAGTGAGGAAAAATGGGACGATAGGAACCGACGGGCGGAATTTCCGGAAAAAAGGGGCCTAGGCCGAACTCGCCGCAGCGCGTTCGATGGAGAGGACCCGCTCGATCAAGGTCGGATGGGAGAAATGGAAGGCGCTATACCACGGATGCGGAGTCAGGTTGCTGAGGTTCTGCTCCGAAAGTTTGATGAGGGCGGATCGCATGGCATCGGGATCGCGCGTCGCTGCGACCGCGAAGGCATCGGCCTGGTACTCGTGGCGGCGCGAGACGAGGTTTTGCAGGGGCGCGAAGAGCGGGCCGAAGGCGGAGAAAACGGCGATGAAGAGGTAGAGTCCGGGGGCGGGCGAGCCCGCAAAAGCGGCGGCCAGGGGCCGGGCGGCCGAGGCTGCGGCGGCAAGGTCATGGGCAGGGAAGCCGAAAGCCTGGTAGAGCGGAGGGAACCGCAGGGCCAGGGAGGCGACGAAGAGGAGCGCGCCCAGCAGGAATGCCTGCATGAGAAGCATGGTGCGGACATGCTTCAACCGGTAATGCCCGATCTCGTGGGCGAGCACCGCGACCAGTTCATTCTGCTCCATACGGCGCAAGAGGGTGTCGAAAAGGACGATGCGCCGGAAGCGGCCAAAGCCCGTGAAGTATGCGTTCGCATGCAGGCTGCGGCGGCTGCCGTCCATCACGAAGATGCCGGCGGATGGGAACCGCAATCGATCCGCGAGGGATAAAATGGCGCGGCGGAGATCGCCTTCCGCGAGCGGCGTGAAACGGTTGAAAAGCGGCGCGATGATGCCGGGATAAAGGAAGAGCAGGAAAACCTGGTAAAGGAGCGCGAAGGCTAATGCCCACAGCCACCAGCGCGCGCCCGCGAAGCGGAAGAATGCCATGAGCGCGTAGAGCAAAGGCAGCCCTAAGGCCGCGGAGAGCGCTAGCTCGCGCGCGGTGTCGCGCCAGAACAAGCCCCAGGTCATGGTATTGAAACCGTACTTGCCTTCGATGCGGAAAGTGGACCAGGCCGCGAAGGGCAGGTTGAGCAAGGCGGGTACGGCCGTGGCGCCGGCCAGGAACAGGACGCCGCGCGAGAGGCCGTCGCCGAAAGCGCGCATCAGCGCATGGTCGAATGCGGGTAGGCATCCGGAAAACAACAACCCCAGGCCGATGGCGGCCGACCACAAGCGCGCCAAACCGCCGAAGGCGAGCCGCTCCAGGGCATAGGCGCGGCTGCGTGCGTAACCTTCCGGCGTGAAGCGACCGGCGAAGGGAGCACGAGTGAAACGCTCCGGCAAGCGAGGATGGCGGAGGATCTCGCGGCGATTGAGGAAGTCCAGACCGCTTTCCAGCAGGAAGCCGCATGCGAAAGCGGACAGGAAGAGCGCGCGGATGAGGTTGGGATGCATAATTCAGGCGAAGATCAAGCTAAGAGCGGTAGCGCTACGACTAAGTAAATTATTGCCCATGCGATTCTGGAAAAATACAATCTGGGCGGGAATAGCCTTGGCGGCCTCAGCGGCCGTCTTGGCAGGGTGCAGTGCGGCTCCGGTGAAAATGGAGTGCCAGGAGCTCCAGACCCGTCTGAAATACGGGGATCTCAGCGACGATCAGAAGCGTTTCGCGGAGGACGAATTGGCCGAATGCGAAGGGCGCGCGAAGGCGGCCGAGAGCAAGGACTCCGCCTCGATAGAGGGCCTGAACGATCGTTTTACTCCCAAAGATTCCCTTACCCCCAAGGATTCCCCCTAGGCCCCGCATGATCGCCCCTCCCGAAATCCTCCCCAAGCGCCTTCTCGAAATCGCCGCCGACATCAATCAAACCGGCGGCGCCATCTATCTGGTGGGCGGCTGGGTCCGCGACTTCCTCCTCGATATTCCCTGCCATGATTACGACTTGGAAGTGTACGGACTGGACATGGAGCGCTTGTTCAATATCCTGATGCGACATGCGAAACCCAACCTGGTGGGCAAGGCCTTCGGCGTGATCACCATGCGCATCGAAGGGATGAATTTCGACTTCGCCTTCCCTCGCACCGAGAATAAGACGGGGCCGGGCCATAAAGGATTCGCCGTGACCGCGGATCCGACCCTGACGTTCGCGGCGGCCTCGGCGCGGCGGGACTTCACCATCAACGCCATGGGCATCCAGATCCCCGCCATGGAACTGATCGATCCCCACGGGGGCCATCGCGACTTGCGGGCCAAGCTGTTGCGCCACGTTTCGGCGGCCTTCTCCGAGGATCCTTTGCGGGTGCTGCGAGCAGTGCAGTTCGCCGCGCGCTTCGAACTGGACATCGCCCCCGAGACCCAGGAACTGTGCCGCCGCCTGCCCCTGGCGGAACTGCCCATGGAGCGCATCTTCGGCGAATTCAAGAAGCTGCTCCTCAAGGCCGTGCGCCCTTCCCTGGGCCTGGAGTGGATGCGCAAGCTGGGGCTGTTGTCGTACTTCCCCGAGTTGGGGGATCTGATTGGCGTGCAGCAGGAGCCCGAATGGCATCCCGAAGGCGACGTGTGGATCCACAACAACATGGTGATCGATGAGGCCGCCAAGCTGCGCCGGGACGAGTATGGCGAATTCGGCAACCTGGCCCTGATGCTGGGCGCCCTCTGCCACGATTTCGGAAAACCGGCGGCCACGGTCTTCTCCGAAGGCAGATGGCGCAGCCCCGCCCATGACGTGCGCGGCGAGGCGCCCACCCGGAGTTTCCTCGATCGCTTGACCCGCGAGACGGCCTTGGTGGAGGAAGTGGTGGTCTTCGTGCGCGAACACTTGAAACCGGCCCTGCTCTATAAGGCCCGCGCCGAAGTGAAGCCCAGCGCCATCCGGCGCCTGGCCTTACGGGTGGACATCGAGAAGCTCGTACGCGTGGCCCGCGCCGACCATTTCGGCCGCACCACTCCCGACGCCCTGGCCCGGCAGTTCCCCGCCGGGGAGTGGCTGCTGGAGCAATCGCGGCTACTGAACGTCCTGGACGAGAAGCCCAAGCCTTATCTCACCGGTAAATTCCTGCTCACCCTGGGGATGAAGCCGGGTCCGGAAATCGGCAAGCTCATCGCCGAAAGTTTCGAGCTCCAGTTGGAAGGGGATCTAGCGGACATGGAGTCGGCCCAGGAATGGGCGCGCGCCCGCTTGTTGGAATAGGATCGCTCCGGCCCCCGGCTTCAACCCCCTGTTCCTCAATCCAAAACGTATTGCCCTTCGTAGGCGGCGAACTTCTCCCGCACGAAGGCCCGGGCGGCGTCCGCATCCATCGCGAGCAAAGGCTCCATATCCCGGTTCCAGGGAAGCCTTTGCAGGCGGTCCGCGCGGGAAGAGTAACCTACGCGATACGCCTCCTCCGCCGAAACCATAGGGACCGGATTCAACTCGCGCGCGATCAGGAATGCGTTATTGTACTCCAGCGCCACCAGGGCATAACTGTTGGCTTTCCCGAGGCATTCGAGCATGGATAGGCTCTGCCCGAAGAAATGATCCTGCGCCCAACGATGTTCGGGATCCCATTTCACCGCGAACTTCAGAGGTGGCGGGATCTTCTCGTTGATCTCGGCGCAGATTAAGGAAGGGCGGTACTCCGCGAGCAGGCGTTCGAGCAGGAAATAATCAAAGCTGTCGATATCGAGATTGAGAAAGCCGAATTCCCTCGGCGTCTCGGCGGCGGCCAAGAGTCCGAGTACGTTGGCGGGCGTCACCCGCGCCCGAGCCAGGCGGGCCCCCGGAAATCCCGCATAGCGATAGGCCAGCTTGGAGAACTTGAACCCGTCCCATTCCGCCGCCAAGCCTTCCCATCCCTCCCGGAACAGCCGGTACGAATTCGACATGGCCTCTCCATCCCCAGCCCCAATATCGACGGCGAAGCGATGTCGGATGGGGAGCTTTCCCAGCAACTCCCCGATGATGGCATCTTCGCCGAAATTGGAATAGGTACGGGCCCCCGATCCCAAAGCCGGCCGCACGCGGCGCAACTCCAGGCCCAAGGCATCGAGACTGCGTTTCACCAGCCGAACGCCGGGGTCGAAAGCGGACATGGGAGAAGTTTACCCTTCCCGGACCGGCCGCCGCAACCCAGAATGGCTGCCGCAACTTGGACTGGCCGCCGCGAGCCGGACCCGCTGCGGCGGCTGCGATTCAGAATTCCAACAGCAGACCCAGCCGGCCCAACCAGCCGGCGCGGGAAGATTGGCGTTCGTAGGCCCCTTGCAGCAGAAAGCTCGAATGGCGCCCATTGCGGATATCGAACCCGCCTCCGGCCCGCCACAAGAGGCCCGCATGCGTGTCGGCGAAGACGTAGCCCACGTCCCCGGTCGCGATGGGCAACACAATCCGCCCGATAGGAAGGCGCACGATGGCGCTCCCCAACAAGGGGATCGCATCCCCGCCGACCACCGAACCCTGCCCCGACTGGACGCCGACCAAGGTCATGTCATCGATCTTCAGGTACCCCGCCGCCGAATAGGCGAACATCGCTCCCCGGAAATGCTCCCGCGAATTTGACCCCATCGAACCCGTCAGGACGAGGCTGGCCTCTGAGAGGCTCGGGGACAGAAGGGCGATCGCGAGAGCGCCAGCCCAAGCGAAGCGGATGAATTCGGGTACACGGATGCGGAAGGGCGGAAGGCCTCGGGCCATTGCTCCAAAAGTAACAACTCGCGCCCGAGTCAATGGAGAAAGTCGCACGGCTCCAGTCCCCCACGCTCACCGAATCGAGATTTGTCGTCGGAAAATATCCCTAGGTCCCAGTAGGCGAACGACCACTAGCATTAGCGCCAGTCGCAGCGGAAATGGCCGGGGGGCCGGGAACGGCCGGGCCGTGTGGCTTGGCCGGCGAATCAAGGCGGAGCGCGCTCAGGATTGCAAAGTCGCACCTAGCTAGGGAAAGCCCGCAAGCGCGAGATATCGATTACAGGGAAGGATTTGCGGGCGCCGGCAATCCTGAGCAAGCATTGACTCGCAGCACAGTCGAGCCTTGTCTGAGCCGGCAAAGCCACCCGGCCCGGCCGGGACCCACCCAAAGGCCTATTTAAGAGGAGAGCTCGTTAACTTTGACCCGCGCCGTCTTATGCGCAGGGGTCTCGATGCGGAATATGTCGCTCCGCTCGATACGGCGCCAGGCGCCGCCCTCTTTGCGCACCATGGCCCGGAACATGCCGATGAACAAAGCCATGTTCATGGACACGAAATAGAACGGGATGAGCAGCAGCTTGGAATTCTTGGTCTTCCCGTTGCGGGCGTAGCCCAGCCCGGCTATGAAGTAGAGCAGCACCTGCGCCGCGAAAAGGGCGTAGAACAGAGGGCTGCGATCCAGCAAGAGGGCGTTGGAAACCAACAGCACCATCATCAGTACGGGAGCGACCCAGCGCAGCAACTTGTGCGAGAAGAATCCGTATGCCACTAATCCCCGCATCGGATTCAAGAGGGGTATGTACTTGGGCAGCAGGTTGAAATTGGCCTGGCTAATGCGCACCTTGCGGTGGAACTCGCCGTAGGTCTCCAGCGAAGTCTCCTCGCTGCCGATGGCCTGGGGCTCGTAGATGGCCTCCTTGCCCGCCTTCAGCACGCGCGTGGTCACGAAGAAATCGTCCATCACCGTCTTGTCGACGGGGATGCGCTCGAACAACTCGCGGCGGATGGCATAGATGCCCCCGTTGGCGCCGATTACGATTCCGAGCTTGCCCTCGAGCTTCTTGATCTCTGATTCCAGATTCCAATAGATGCTTTCGCCCACGCCCAGGGCCGAATTCCCGGCATCATGCAGGATGAGCCGTCCGCATACGCAACCGACCGAGGGTTCCTCGAAATGGGTCAGCAGTTTTTGCAAGGCATTGGGCAGCAACATGGTATTGGCGTCGCAGAACACCAGGATGTCCCCGGAGGCGCGCGGCACCAATTGGTTGAGCACGGAAGCCTTGCCGCCGCGCTGGGAAAAACCGAAAAGCTTCACTTGGGGCGCATACTTGGCGACGATGGCGTTGGTCCGGTCGGTCGACGCATCCGAGCCAATCAGGATTTCCATGTTCTTGCGGGGGAATTCGAGATCGAAGGTGTTGCGGATCTTCTCCTCGATCACCTTCTCCTCGTTATGGGCGGCGATGACCATGGAAACTTTGAACTTGTTGGGATTGCCCTGCTTGCGTTTGAACGAGCAGAACAGACTCAGGACGGGGAGCGAAACCGGGTACAACAGGTAGGTGTGGACCAGCATGCCCGCTGTCACCCAGAACAGGATTTCCATCAAGAAGCGCCCTTCAGGAACTCCTCGAAGGAAACCTTCCGCTCACGCGCCCCGGAGGAGATGTATTTGAGCAGATTGATCATCAGGTCGGCTTCGGCATAGGACGAAAAGCTGCCGATGATCTCCCCCTTAGGGTTGAGGAAAAGCAAGGTGGGGAAGCCCTCTACGCCCCATGACAGGGACAGATCCCGCATGGCGACTTTCTTGCCCTTCCAAGTGACTTGGTCCTCGCTCTCGGCATTGAACTTGATGCTGACGAAGTTCTTTTCGAGTTCGGCCAGCACCGGTTTGGCCTTGAGGGTGGTGCTTTCCATCATCTTGCAGTAGCCGCACCAATCGGTGTAGACGTCCACGAAGGCGTACTTCTTGCCGGTGGCGGCATCCTTCAGACCCTTATCGAACGATTTCCAAACCAGGTCCTGGGAAAAGCCCAGGCTGGCTAAGACGCCGAGGAGCGCCACGGGGATGAAGATGCCGCGCAAGCTTTTCATATCACTTCAGCGCGCTTTCCAGCTTCTCGCTGATCTTGCTCTTGGGATAGGCGCCGACCAGTTGCTGCACCACCGCGCCGTTCTTGAAGAAAAGCAAAGTGGGGATGCTGCGGATCCCGAACTTGCTCGCGATGTCCGGGGCATCGTCGGTATTCAGCTTTCCGACCTTGACCTTGCCTTGGTAATCCTTGGCGAGCTCTTCCACCACGGGACCCACCATGCGGCAAGGGCCGCACCAGGGGGCCCAGAAATCCACCAAGACCGTACCTGTGTACGCGGCGACTTCTTGCTCGAAGTTCTCGCTGGTCAGTTCCTTCACAAATTCCGATGCCATGTTCGCTCCTATTTACCCGATGCTTTCATCTCGCCCGTCGAAATCGTCGCGGAAGCCTGGCGGGCCTGGAAGGCCTCCACGCGGGCGACCACTTCTTCCTGGAACCGTCGCCAGGACCCGGGGTGATCCATCAAGTCCTCGGTCTCACGGTGGAACTGGGCCGGTGTCACCTGGTGTTGAGCCAGGATGACGCGCCGGATCTGGTTCACCTTATCCAAGTCGTTGGCGTACCCCACGGTAGCGAGCTTCAATTCGACGTATAAATCTACAAACTTGGCATCCGGGGCGAATTCACCTTTCTGGCAACCCGATACGGCCAGGAGCGCCAGCGGTAACCACCGCAAGGCCCTTAGTTGGATAGTACTGCCGGTGCTTGAACGTGTCAATTCGAATTCCCCAACCCGGCTATGCGAATGCCGGAATCGCCGTTTCCCTCCACCCGGAAGAGCGGCGAGAGGAACATACAAAGGGCGAAATCGCGTTTGCATGCTTGTATATCTTTTTACCGAATCGTGACAGGCTCGCGGTCAAGCGGGGCCGCCGGCCCCGAAAGGGACCGCCGTCGCCCATAGCGCCCCTCAAACACCCAAATAATAATCCGAAGCCGTTTTCCCCGCCGGCAGGGCCGTAGGATCGGGAATGAGTTCCGTGGCCTCGGCATCCTTCAGGAAAAGGCCCCGCACGTACTCTTCGCGATCGAAGCGGATCAAATCGCTTACATCCTCCCCCACCCCGACCCATGCCACGGGAATCCCGAACTCGCGGCAGATGGGAATGATCGCGCCGCCCTTGGCGGTCCCGTCCAACTTGGTCACCACCAGGCCGTCCAACTTCACGATGCCGTTGAATCCCTGTCCCTGCTGGATGGCGTTCTGGCCGGTATTACCATCGATGACGAGCAGGCATTCGTGCGGCAGCGCCTCATCGTGCTTGCGCAGCACGCGTACCATTTTGCGCAGCTCCTCCATCAAGTGGCCCTTGTTCTGCAACCGCCCCGCGGTATCGATGATGAGGACGTCGAAGCCGCGGGCCTTGGCCGCAGCATACGCGTCATAGGCCACCGAGGCCGCATCCGCACCCTCCTGGTGCTTCACGATGTCCACGTCGGTCCGTTCGGCCCAGCGCTCCAGTTGCGCGATGGCCCCGGCGCGGAAGGTATCTCCCGCGGCCACCATCACCTTCAAGCCCAGTCCTTTGTAATAGTGCGCCAGCTTGCCGATGGTCGTGGTCTTCCCCGCCCCGTTCACCCCGATCATGAGGATCACGTGGGGCTTGGACTTCGCCTGCCAGGCCGGCGTCTCAGGCAAAAGGTCGCGCGTGGCTTCGGCCATCCATCCCAGCAACTGCTGCGAATCGATCTCCTCGCCGCGGGCCTTGGTGCGCACGTAGGCCATGATGGAAGTCGCCACGTCGATGCCGATGTCGCAGGCGAGCAGCTTCTCTTCGATGTTTTCGATCACCTGCTCGGTGAGCTTGCCCTTGCCGAACGCGCCCTTGACCTCCTTGACCATGCTTTCGCGCGTCTTGGTGAGGCCGGTGAAAATCTTGCCGAAAAAGCCCATTCTGAATCCTCGATGCTTTGGGGAATATAATTTCCGCGAGGCGCGCTGGATCTTCGGGCCGGCCGGTCTCCCGGGGCGCGTGGCCGGTTCAGCTGTTCACTTTCGGTACTTTGTGGGCTTTTCACGGCCTGGGGAGACGGCGCCCGCTCCGCGGGCGATGCTGGTATCTGGTTCGGTCTGGATGTGTACCGCTCCTCCTCGCGGGGCTCTAATGGACCAGGTCCTCAATAGCCGCGCTCGGAGGGTTCGGGGAGGGCTTTTCTTCGTCGAAGACACTGCGGTCGCTATGACGCCGTCGGGGATTGGCCCGGACCGACCTGTGCGGGCCAATAGGCTTCGCGGGCGCTTAAAGCCCGGTAAGGAGGCGGTCGGGATTGCCCCGCAACGAAGGCAAGCCGGAGAACTCCTGGGATATGATAAGCGATTATGCCATGAAAGAACGCGCGCCCCCGCCCCGATCGCAAAGCCAACCTTCCGATCTCCCCCACCGCGAAAGCCGTATCGGCTGCGCGACGCGTCCCGGATGGACCGCGCGGGTCCGGCCCCGCAGGGGGACCTACGAAGAAGCATCCCGCATCAGATCCCCGAACGCGTCGATTTCATCCTTCTGCTGCAACAACCATTCCCCGAAGATCACCAGTTGCTCCACCGGCAGATTCAGCTCTTCCAGGTACGCGTCCTGCGTGGGCGGAGGCGCTTCGCCGGGCAAGCTGACTATCTGGAAGCCGTGGCAGACGAGATCGGCCAAGTGCACGACGATGGTTTTTTTGTAGAACTCGGGGTTCTGTTCCGGTTGATGATGGCAGCCGATGGCGGCTACCAAGTCGCCGGGGAAATTCCACTGCTCGGAGACATGCTTCCCCAAACGGCCGTGATCGAAACCGAAGACCAGGTTCTCGGCTTCCGAGAGGGTATGGGGGCCGGCCTCGATGGTCCGCTCCACGCGCTTGAATTCCCCCGAGTCCAGTTCGATCATGGCGCCCAGGTCATGCAAGAGCCCCATGGAAAAAAGCTCTTCCATTTCCTGCTGGGTGTAGGTCCCGGTGAATTGGGCGATGTGGCGGGAAAGCAGGCCCACGGCGATGGAGTGGCGCCAGAAATCCCCCCACAGCGGTCCCTCGCCTCCGGCCAAAGACGCCGACAGGGCGATGCGGGAAATATTATGGTTCCCTAGCCTGACGATCGCTGCCTTGAGCGAGGTGATGCTGCGCGGGGTTCCGTAGAAGACCGAATTGGCGGCCTTGAGGACCTTGGAGGAGACGGCCGGTTCCTTCTCTAGCACGTGCACCAGGTCCTGCGCGGAGCAGGCGGGATCGCGCAGCACGGCCAGGGTCTCGCGGATCAGAACGGGGTTCTTGGGAACGCCGCCGTCGCGGCCGACGTACCGGGCGAAGAAGGCCTCCGGATTGCCGAAATCGCTTTCTGGCATAGGCGCGCCGCCGGTCGGGCGAAGCTCAGTTCGCTTCGATAAGGGAAAAGAAAGGCTCCGCTTCCTGGATATGCTTTTCGAGGTCTTCCAGCAATTGCTCGGCGGGAACGCCTAAACCCAGCAAGCCCTCGACTTCCTTGACCAGAGGCGCGTAGGTTTCTTCGGCCATGCAGCCGCTGCCTTTGAGATGGCAAAGGTGGTTGGCGTAATGAACGATGCAGGCCATGTCGAGCGCCGTTTTGTCTTCCAAGGGCGAATGATGGAATACGATGGGGCCCTTCAGCTCGTTGGGCATCTGCCATTTGTCCACCAGCATTCCGCTCACATCCGCGTGGCTCATGCCCAGGATGGATTTCTCGACCATGACCAGGGGCAATCCCTTCTCCTTGGCCGCGTTCAGGACGGGCAGGTAATCCTCGTTCGAGAATTGCTCCAGGATGATCTTCCCGATGTCGTGCAGCAATCCGGCGGAGAAGGCGGTCTCCATATCCACCAGCTTCTTCCGGCGATATATCTGGGCCAGCATGCGCGAAGCGATGCCCACCATGAAGGAATGCTTCCAGAAGGCCTTACGATCGAATCGGACCAGGCCGGGCTTCTGGGGAAAGACTTTCAGCACCGAGGCCGACAACACCAGGCTGCGGATGGTGTTGAAACCCAGGATGACGATGGCTGAGTTGACCGACGAGATGGTGCGGGGTATGCCGTAGAAGGCCGAGTTGGCCAGGCGCAGCACCTTGGAGGTGAGCGCCACGTCCCGGGAAATGAACTTGGCCACGTCCTCGGCGCTGGAATGCGGATCGTTCACGATCTGCATCACCTTCGCGGCGATGGTGGGCATGGTGGGGATCTGTCCCAGATCCTGGATGATCCGCTGGTAACGCTGTTTGGAATCCTCTGCCATATTACCGATCGCGATTGGGTTCTTGGGGTATCATAACACGGTGTAATGCCGAAAGAAAGAGCGGAATGCCGGGATGGCGGACGGGCTTTGACCGGGGCAAGCTTCGGTAAGCGGTCTAAGCAAAGAAAAAGCCGCCATACTTGGAGTATTGGCGGCTGTTGGGGGAGAGTGGGCGCGCAGAGAGCGCCGTGGGCTTACAGCTTGTTCTCGATGATATCCACTATGCCGTAGGCCTTCGCCTCTTCGGCCGTCATGAAGCGATCGCGATCGGTGTCCAGTTCGATCTGATCCGTGCTCTTGCCGGTGGCCTCGGAGAGCAGCTTGTTCAGCACGTTGCGGATACGCAGCATCTCCTCCGCCTGGATCTGGATGTCGGTGGCCGGGCCGTACATCTGGCCGGAAATGAGGGGCTGGTGGATCATGACGCGGGCGTTCTTCCAGGCGTAGCGCTTGCCCTTGGTACCCAGGGCCAGGAGCTGCGCCCCCATGGAGGCAGCCTGTCCCGAGACCACGGTCGCCACATCGGACTTGATCGCGCTCATCGCATCGATGATGGCCATGCCCGAAGAGATCACGCCGCCCGGGCTGTTGATGTAGAGGGTGATGTCCTCATGGTTGAGGGTATCCATGTACAGCAACTGCTTCACTATCTTCTCGGCGACGGTATCGTCCACCTGGGACCACAGGAAGATCTTGCGGGCCTTGATGAAGGACTCCATGATCTCCTTGCCGAGATTGGGTTCCTCCTTCTCCTTTTCCTTTTCCTTATCGTCCATCCGGAAGTCAGTCATGGGGTGCCCGTTAGGTTGGAGGTGTATTCCGCGATCCTACCACTTTTTACGATCTCATAAATAGCAAAATCGCGAGCGGGTATGCAACGAACGCGAAGGAAGCGTCGCGGCGAAGCGCGGTGACGGTATCAGATCGGAAACCAGTTGGTGGTGCCATCGGGATTGTCCTTCACGCCGAAACCCTTCTCCTTGAGGAGATCCCGGATCTCGTCGCTGCGTTTCCAATCCTTGCGGGCCCGCGCTTCCTTGCGCTCTTCGAGCAGGGCGGCCAGGGGACCCGGCAGCGCCGTTCCGGCGCGTTCGTCCTTCTCGTCGAGCTTCAGCCCCAGCGCTTGATCGAAGTCGAGCACGAGCGCGCCTTTTTCGCCGTCCAACAGATCTGGATCCTTCAGCATCTGGTTCAGCACCGCGAGCGCTTGGGGAAATCCGAGATCATCGCTGATGGCTGCCTGGAAGCGCTTGCGCCAGCCCAGAGCGTTGTCCGAAGCGAGGGAAGACGCCTTCGCCACCAGCGGATCGGTCTTGCGACGCAGGCTTTTCAGCGAGTCCCGCGCCGTGTCCATCGCTTCCCAGCTGAAGTTCAGGTACTGCCGGTAATGCGCCGATAGGCAGAAGTAGCGGTAATCCATGGCCCCGTAGCCCTTCTTGAGGAGAAGGTCCAAGGTCACGAACTCGCCCGAGGACTTGGACATCTTGCCGCCGCCACCATCGGCTGTAGGCTGTTCCACCAGCCAGGACCCGTGCATCCAATAGCGCGAGAAGGTATGGCCGGTCGCGCATTCGGACTGCGCGATTTCGTTGGTGTGGTGCACGCGGATGAGATCGGTGCCGCCGCAATGGATGTCCAACGTGTCGCCCAGGTGTTTCATGGCCATGGCCGAGCATTCGGCATGCCATCCGGGAAACCCTAACCCCCAGGGCGAATCCCATTCCATAGCCCGCTTCGAGTCCTTGGGCGAGAACTTCCACAACGCGAAGTCGCTGGCGTTGCGCTTGCCTTCGGTGACCCCGATACGGTGGCCTTCCTGCATCCCCTTGAGATCGAGGCCGGCGAAATCGGCATAGCGGGGGAACTTGGCGGTATCGAAATAAATCCCGTCGTCGGGGATGATATAGGTGAAGCCCTTCGCCTCCAGGGTTTGCACCAGAGCGATCTGCTCGGGGATATGCGCGGTGGCCTTGGTCCACGCCGAAGGCTGCTTGAGATTGAGGCGCTCCCAATCCTTATAGAACGATTGCGTATAGTACTCGGCGACGTCCCACACCGACTTACCTTCGCGCGCCGCGCCCTTCTCCATCTTGTCCTCGCCCGTGTCGGCGTCGGAGGTCAGGTGGCCCACGTCGGTGATGTTCACGATGTGCTTCACCGCGTAGCCGCAGTACTCGAGGGTGCGGCGCAGCAGATCCTCGAAGATGAAGGTGCGGAGGTTCCCGATGTGGACGTAGTGATAGACCGTGGGGCCGCAGGAGTAGACGCGGGCCACGCCCGGCGTCAGCGGCACGAAAGGCTCGACCTTTTTAGAGGCCGTGTTGTAGATGGAAAGTTCGGCGCTCATAGGGTGGATATTTAGGAAGAATGGGGGGAAAGTCAAGCAAGCGGGTGGGCCGCGGGGTTGGTCTAGCCTCGACGGCTATTCCGCTTCGGGAACCCCGACCAGGCTGATGTAGAGGATGCCGTGGGCCAAAGGCGCCGCCAACAACTCGTTGGCCTGATCGTCGTAATACCCGCCGATGCCGCTCGATCCCAGCTCCTGATGCACAGCCCAGAGATTGAGGCGTTCGCCGATCTGGCCCGCATCCATGCAGGCGTAACGATAGCCGCGATCGCCGAAAACCTCGGCTAGTGCCGCCAGATTGGCGGTATGCACCAGGGCGAAGGCGCATTCGGAAGCCAGATCCTGCCCCAGGCACATGAAATAGGTCTCGGAGCGGAAATCGCCCTGGCGCCGCTCCGTCAAACGCAAGGTGGCGGGATCCAATTCGTAAACGCCCGGCTCGAGCCCGGTGATTCCCAAGGCCACCAGGTGGAAGCCCAATTGACCGGGAGCCAGGCACCAGGGCGCGCCATCGGGGCGGAAGGCGTAGGCCAGCGCCTCGCGGACTTGACCGAGAGTAACGCCGGCGCCGGTGAACTTGCGGCAACTGCGGCGGCGCAGGATGGTCTTGAACGGGCTGTACCCGGACGGAAGCGGGAAGGCCGGGCCGCCGCAAGGGGCGCTCACGGGCGCGCGCGGCTTTTCCGAGCGGATGCGCTCGCAAGCGTTCTGCTGCACCTGCATGGGATCTCCGGCTTGCGCATGCTTGATGGCTTCGGCCGGAGGCTCGCCGGGATATTGCCCGAAAGCGGCGGGCAGGCTGCCGCGCGGCCCCACTGCTACGCCTAGCAGGGGGAACTCTTCCTTGGGAGTGAGGAACAAAAGCTCTTCCAAACCCGCGTCCAGAAAGCCGCCGAGCAAGGCGTAATCCTGCCCGGTGGCGCGGCAGGCTTCCAGGAGATTGCCCAAGGCATGCCCGGTGTCGAGCAGGATGCGCCGGTAGGCGCGCTCCTTGTAGCGCCAGGCGCTGCGGCCGTAGATGCCGGTGAAAAGAAAAAGCAGGCCCGCGGACTCGACGGCGGGATGGCCCAGGAAGTAATGCTTGAGATCGGCCCAGAACGATCCCTCCCAGACTGGGATGAGCGCCGACTTGAGGGAATGATAATGGTAGATGCCGTCGGAGAGGCCCTTTTGGCCGCGGGCGGCCACGTAGATCTCGGTAGGATAAAGGCCGCCGGCCGAAGGGGCCGCGCGCAGGAAGTGATCGTTGCCGGACTGATCGGTCAGGCGGGCGGTGAGGCCCAGGGTGAAGAAAAGCAAACGGGCGATGTTTTCGAGGCCCGCTTCGGGGCCCCCCGTTTCGGGCCCGCCCGCTTCGGGGCCGCTGCCCTTCGAGGCGGCCGTATCCGGCTCCAAATTCTCCATGGCCGTTTGCAGGCGCGTGAGGAGATCGATTTTCCCCTTGGCGGATATGGGCTTGAAGGCGGGCGGCTGGCGATCCCAATGCACGGGCCCCAGCTTATCGATGGTATGCGGATTGTACTTGGTAAGCTCGTGGTACCGTTCGGTGAAGCTAGCCAATACAAACCCCCGGCGGAATGTAACAAGGGCGGGGGTTTTTTGTACACTATAGCGGCTTATGGCGCAAAGAGTTGCCTTTCCCGCCGCCCTGCTGGCCGCTGCCTTAGCCTTGTCCGTTCCGCGCGTTTCCGCCTCTTCGTTCAATCGTAATGAAGCCCATATCGATTGGCGCACGGTTGAGACCGAGCACTTCCGCTTCCATTACGCGGCCCAGCTCGAGCCCGTGGCGGGCTATATCGCCGGCATCGCCGAAGGCGTGGCCGAAGCGAAGATGAAGCGCTACCAAATCCGCCTGCCGAACAAGGTGGAGTTCATCATCCGCGAGGACATCTTCAGTAACGGCTGGGCCAACTCGCTCCAGAACATCATGACCGTCTGGATCACGGACTGGGACTTCCCCATCCGCAGCACGCATAATTGGCTCCGCGACGTGGTCACCCACGAATTCTCGCATCTGGTCTCCATCCAATCCTCCAGCAAGCTTCCCAGCCCCATCCAGGGCCTGATCATCGGTTACCAGGACTATTACAACGAGGACGTGCAAGGCTCCGGCGCCACCATCATCCCCTTTACCAGCCAGCCCAACTGGTTCGCGGAGGGCGTGGCGCAATACGAGTCCGAGTATTCCGGATACGACGCCTGGGACTCGCACCGGGACATGATCCTGCGCATGGCCGCCCTGCATGGGAAACTCCTGAGTTACGATCGCATGGGAACCTTCGCAGGCACCAGCCTGGAATACGAACAGGGCCCCTACACCCAAGGCTTCGCTTTCGTAAAATACCTGGCTTCCCGTTACGGCGACTCCGCCATGATCCGGCTGTGGGCGGAGAACTCCCGCATCCATCGGCAGACCCTTTCGGGATCGATGGAACGGGTGATGGGCAAAGACGCGCAAACGCTCTGGACCGATTGGAAGAACGCCATCACCGCGCAATACGCCGATCAGGTCAAGGCCCTGGGCCCCTTGCGCGAAGGCAAGCGGCTGACTTCGGAGGGCTTCTACAATTATTATCCGCGCTGGGATCATAAGGGGGAGAACCTCTTCTTCGTCAGCAACCGCGGCCGCGACGATTTTCGCGGCTCCCTCTATTTGTATAAGCTTGGGGACACCGCCAAAAAGGAAGAAGACCGCCTCAAGATGCTGGCTTCGGTGCGCAGCACGTTCGACATCGCCCCCGACGACAGCACCGTGGTCTACCATTCGGCCAAGAACGTCGATAAGGACGGCATCCACAAGTTGGATATCTACCAGCGCAACGTGAGGCGCAAAGAGCCCTTCTTCTCCTTCGGGGACGATCCCACCGAGCGGCGCTACACCAAGGATGCCAACTCCGTGGACGCCAGCTACGATAAGGAAGGCAAGCGCGTGGTCTTCGTCCGCAACAAGCTGACCAATTTCCAGCTCTGCGTGGCGAACGTGCCGGACGCGCCCTGGTTGGTTTTGGGGCCCAAGGGCGAAGCCCTTGGGAAGGCGCGAGGGAAAGGCCGCGCCGACGTGGACAGCGAGGACGTCAAGGTCCTGTGGCCCGCGGACAGCGCCCTGGCCGGGCGTTTCGGCTTCCAAATCTATTCGCCGCGCTTCTCCCCCGATGGCAAGGCCATCGCCTTCTCCTATTACGACGGGACCTCGCGCAATATCGGCGTCATCAACGCGGACGGGACCGGCTTCCGCCCCTTGCTTGACCGTCCCTACGACGAGCGCGATCCCGATTGGGCCCCCGACGGCTCGGCCCTCTACTTCGCCGCCGACAGCAACGCCATCTACAACATCTACCGCGTGGCCCTCGCCCGCGACGCCGCGGGAGCCTGGTCGGCCGCGTCCCCCGAGGCCCTCACCCAGGTGGCCGGCGGCGCCTTCGCTCCCGCCATCGATCCCAGCGGCAAGAAATTGGCCTACGTCAATTACGACACCACCGGCTTTTCCTTGTACTTGCTGGAGGATCTGAAGCCCGCCGGATCGCCGCCCACCGCCTTGCGCATCCTGCATCCCAAGGACGAGAAGATCGAGCCCATCGAGTTCGAAGGCAAGAGCGAGAAGTACCTGGGCATCCCCAACCGTTATATCCTGAATCCCCTCCTCTTCGGCGAAGAGATGAGCGCCACCGATCATTCGGCCCGGCGCGGCGAGCCGAAATGGCTGGTGGGCGCCAACGGGAGCATAGACGATCCCATCGGGCAGAACGAGGTTTCGGGCGCTCTTTTGGTTGAACTCGGGAAAGGCCTGGATTACTTCGGCGCCAACGATGAGATCATCTCCCCGGACAAGGAATCGCAATTCTACCTGTCCTGGATGAACCGGGCCACCCCGGTTACTTTCGATTTGTCCTTCTCGCGCGGGAACCTGGCCAGCCATGATACCCTCACGGTAAGGGACAAGCTGGGCGGCGCCGCGGACACTTCGGTCAACCAGAACTACGCCCTCATCTACCGGACCCTCGAAGCCGGCCTCTCGTACAACCTTTTCGAGGCAGGCGCGGTGGACGACTACTCGCGCACCTCCTTCCTGCGATTGGCGGGCGGTTACACCTGGAACGATTTCAATTTCTACGACTTCCCTTTCGCCTTCGAGTATTACAAGGATCTCTACGCTTCCGGCGTTCTCAACCTGTACAGCTCGACCTATTCGGATAAGGAACTGGTCGCGCCGCACGGGCTGGCCGCGGCTATCGCGTACACCTACGACCACGCGGGCATCGTGCGGCGGGGCTCCTTTAGCGAGACCTTCGAGGTAACTCCCGAGGGGGCCGTCCTCACTCGCTTTCGCGATTACACCTTGCACGATCTGGACGCGGGCGCCACCTACGGCACCGGCCTGTTCTGGTCGGACAACGGATCGGTACTGGTTTCCGCCTTCGCCGGCAGCTTGCTGGATTGGTCCGTGGCCAAGGCCGGGGACGGCACCGATACCCTCGATACCTTTTTCGCCAAGGGGCTGTTCCTCCGCGGTTACCCCTACTTGCGGGACATCGAGAACCTCACCTTCCAGGGCGAGAACACCCTCAAGCTCAGCGCCGACCTGAATCAGCCTATCTTGCCTGACATCTACAAATCGTATTGGGTGCTGTTCGTGGAAGACCTGTACGTCAATCTTTTCTGGGAGGCGGGCCGGGCCTGGAATGGAAAGCTTTGGGACACAGGCCTGTTCGACAAGCGCGCCTGGAACCTGGAAGGGGCCCGGGACGGATGGTACCAGACCTTGGGCTGGGGCTTGAAGCTCAACTCTCGCATCTACAATAATTACCCGTTCCTCGCCTATTTCGAGGCGGCCACCGCGCTCTCCGGCGTTCCCGACGGCAAAGGCGGCCGGCAAGCGCTGGGAACCGTGAAGATCCCCATCGGCGGTCGTGGGACCCAGATCGACACCTACGCCACGCGCATCAGTTTCGGCGTCTCCTTCGGCTTCTACAACGGATTGTTGGGCAAACTGGACGCCGCCCGCAACCCGAATCGCCCCAGGTCGCCTCTTGCCCGCTTCTAATCGGAATAAGGGCCGCGCGCGGGCCTTCGCCTACGTCAACGGCCGCGTGCTCCCGGCGGAAAAGGCCGTCGTCTCCGTCTTCGATCGGGGCCTGGTCCTGGGCGACGGCTTGTTCGAGACCGTACGCGCCGTGGACGGCCGCCCGCAATTCTTTTCCCTCCACTTCAAACGCCTGGCCAAATCGGCCAAGCGCCTGCGCATACGCCTGCCCCTGGACGCGGCGAAGCTGGAGGCGGTGGTCCGCGAACTCTGCGCGATGAGCCGCCTGGACGATGCCACCGTACGCATCACCCTGACGCGCGGCCGTTACCTGGGAGGCCTGGCCATCGATGCTTCGCTCCCGCCCACCCTCATCATCACCGCCGCCCCCGTCACCGGGCTCCCTTCCGAACTCTATGAGCGCGGCGTAAAAGTGATCGTTTCGGACATCAACAAGGCGGCGGCCTCCGGGCTCGATTCCTCCATCAAGTCCACCAACTACCTGGCCAACATCTTCGCCAAGGCCCAGGCCGACCGGCAACGCGCCTACGAGGCCATCCTCCTCGGCCCCAAAGGCGAGATCGCCGAGCTCAGCACCTCCAACTTCTTCTGCGTCATCGGCGGCAAGGTCCTCACCCCGCCCTTGGAAACCGGCATCCTGCCGGGCATAACCCGCCAGGTCCTGCTCCGCATCCTGAAGCGCGAAGGCATCCCCCACGGCGAAGCCCATCTGTTCCCCAAGGACGTGAAACGCATGCAGGAGGCGTTCCTCTCCTCGTCGGTGCGCGGCCTGGTCCCCATCACCCGCATCGACGCCGCCAAGGTCGGCGAAGGCCGTCCCGGCCCCATCTACCGGCGCGTGCGCGAGGCCTACGCGCGCGCCTGCGCGGCGGGCTGAAGCCCCTTTCGCAAGATTGGATATTGCTTCCATGGATTCCGGGGCCCTGTTCCAGCAAAAAAGGCGCGGGCTCTACGTCGCCTACGATCATGCCTTGGACGCTGCGCCTTACGCTTCCTTCGCGCTGCATTTCGGATCGCTGTTCCGCTTGGAGCGCGATAATTCCCTGGCGCGCGAGCTGGGGGAAGAGGATGCCGAGGCCCATGTCCGCTGGTTGAGCGCGGGGCCCCTGGCCGAATGCCGCTACGCCCTGGTCCTATGCGGTTCCGCTACGCATCGGTCCGCCTTCGTGGATTGGGAGATCAAGGCCGCGCTCGACAGGCGCCTCGCCCTGATGGGAGTCATCTTGCCTTCCAACCCCGGAGGCTTGCGCGATCCGGTCCTGCCCGAAAGGCTGAAGATCAATTTCGACAGCGGCTACGCGATCGTGGCGCGTTCGGACGAGCTGCTCGACGGGCGCGTGGACTTGGGGTCGCGGCTTGCCTTCGCCTTGGAACGGCCCTCGGAGGCCCTGGACAATCGCCTTCCACTGCGCGCCCGCGACGGCTAAGCAGCGGCCTCCTAAATGGGTTCGGATTAAGGGCGCGGCCGCCCCTTCCGATACCTAATTTTCCCGGCATGGAATGGCTCAAAGGCGAACTCGAGATCCGCACTCCCGGCCAAGGGCTGCACGCCATCACCGACAAGGTCGCGGCGCAGATCCAAGCCTGGAAGGTGCAGGAAGGCATTTGCCATCTCTACCTCCAGCACACCAGCGCTTCCCTGCTCATCAGCGAAAATTATGATCCCACCGCGCGCCGCGATCTGGAGGAATTCCTGCGCCGCCTCGCCCCCGAGGGTCAGGATTGGCATGAGCATACCCTGGAGGGCCCGGACGATTCGCCTTCGCACATGCGGGCTTTGCTCACCGGGACCAGCGAATCGATCCCGGTGGACGGGGGCCGCTTGAGCCTGGGGGCTTGGCAGGGCATCTACCTGTGCGAGCACCGCCGGGATCCGCACCGCCGCACCATCCTGATCCGCTGCCTTAAAGCCAAATAAAACCAACCATAAAAAAGGATGCGGCCCCGGGGAGGGGCCGCTAGGCGGCCCGGGGAGGGCCTCGTTGGGTTGGGTTTGTGGGGGGTTAGTTGCCGGCTCGTGTCAGCATGACATCGACGTTCTTACCGGCGAGTTCGCGTTGGACCAGGACCTCCTTGCCGACGTCTTCATCATCGGCATCGTCGGAGACTTGGGCCCAGATGCCTAGGCCGGAAGCCCGGGCGTTTTGTTCCAGTTGGGCTAGGCCCGTTTCCTCGGGATGATTCTGCTTATCCCACCAGGCCAGGCCGGCCTTCATCAATTCCGCGGCCAGATCCCGCCCGTCGGGCAAGATCACCTTGCCAATCAGGGTGCCGTCCGATTCGGCGCCGGTGATTTCCACCGCGACGTCGCTCATGAACGCGTTGTCGGCTACGAAACGGCGGGCCGCCTTACCGGAGCCATGCGTCCGGTCGGCGCAATCGATGCCCCCGATCTTCAGGACGGATACCTTGCCGCCGGTCAGGATTTCGAGAGTGGCGCCGGATTTGATCCCGACGACTTTGGCCTTCAGGGTGGCGGCCGGAATAGCGGTAACGAGGCTGCACAGGAGCATCAAGGCCTTCATCGTTTCTTCCTTGGGTGCCGGAGCCCTTCGGCTTCCGGACGGGTTTACCTTACGTCTATCGGAGGTGGTTTTCGAAACCTTTACTCTTTCTTACCGTCCCATGAACCCCGGCCGGCTCCCTCAATCCCCGCAAATGCCCGCCGAATTCTTTTGGAATCAAGACACACGTCCGCGATAGCTCTAAAGAGTGGATGTCATTCATAGGAAATGGAAGATGCGGCGGGTGATACCCGTCACAAGGTTTTGCGACCTCTAAAACTGGCCAGCGAAATCACGACGCTCGGCGGGCTTGCCTTCCAGCACTTCCCGCACCTTGGCAGCCAGGGTCTTGGGGGAAAACGGCTTGGGCAAAAAGGCGTCTCCGAAGGTTCCGGCTCCTTCCCGATCCGATAGCTCAACGGGAATAGACGCCCGCCCTCCCATCCCGCCAAGTTGCTCCTCGCTATAGCCGGAGATGAATAAGACGTTCATCTCGGGACGGAGCGGCTTGAGATGCTCCGCCAACTCCTTGCCGCTCATGTTGGCCATCACCATGTCGGTCAATAGCAAGTGGATGGGGCCCTGGTGATGCTGGCTGATGAGGATGGCCTCGCCGCCATGCCGGGCTTCCAGCACCTGATAGCCATGCATACGCAGGATCTCCCGCACAAGGGTCCGCACGGCTTCCTCGTCCTCCACCAAAAGCACGGTCTCGATGCCCTTGAGGGATCCGCGCGCTTGGCCGTCCCTAGATTCCTCTTCGCGCGCCAAGCGCGGAAGGAAAACCTTAATGGTGGTTCCCCTGCCGATCTCGCTTTCCACCACCAGGGTGCCGCCGCTTTGCTTCACGATACCGTAAACCGCCGATAACCCCAGCCCTTGGCCGGCGCCCTCCTTGGTGGTGTAGAAGGGCTCGAAGAGGTGGGCCTTCGCTTCTTCGTCCATGCCCGCTCCCGTATCCGAGATGGCCAGCATCACGTAAGGGCCCGGTATCAGGAAAAGTTCGGAGCGGGCCGTAACCCCGTCCAGTTCCACATTGCCTGTTTCGAGGGTGAGTTGCCCGCCATGGGGCATGGCATCGCGCGCGTTGAGGGCCAGGTTCAGGACCACCTGTTCCAGCTGGCCCGGATCGGCCCAGACTTCGCCGAGATGGGATTCGAGCACGGTCACCAGCTCGATGTCCTCGCGGATCAGGCGCCGGATCATCTTATCCATTTCGCTCACGGCCTTATTCAGATCCATCGCCTTGGGGCTTAAAACCTGTTTGCGGCTGAATGCGAGCAATTGGCGCGTGAGCGTGGCCGCGCGCTCGGCCGCATTGCGGATCTCTTCGATGTTCTTCCGCTGCAAGGCCGCGTCGTTCGCGCCGGACAGCAGCAATTCGGCATAGCCGGTAATGGCCGTGAGCAGGTTATTGAAATCGTGGGCCACGCCCCCCGCCACCCGCCCGATCGCCTCCATCTTGCGGGAGTTGCGCAATTGTTCCTCGCTGCGGCGCAGGGCTTCCTCGGCGCGCCGGCGCGCGTCCACGTTGATGGCCACGCCAATCACCCCGGCCACCTCGTCGTAGCCTTTGAACACCGGGCTGAAATACGTCTCGAACCATTGCCCTTGCAGTTCCACGGTGGAAGTGAATTCCTCCCCCGACAAGGCGCGCCGGACGTTGAGGCGGACCTGCGGTTCGTTCTTATATATCTCGAAGGCGGATTTGCCCGCCGCCTCCCCGGCCTTGAGCCCCAGCGCTTCCAAGCCCCGGCCTTCGCAAAGGGTAAAGACCCCCTTGGCATCCAGGGCAAACAAGACCAGAGGCGCGTTGGAGATGACCGTGCGTAATTGCTCTTTGCTGCGGCGCAGATCCTCTTCGACGCGCCGGCGCTCGGTCACGTCCATAGCCAGCCCCAGCACGCCGTCCGGCCGGTCCCCGCTCCCGTCCATGGCCCGCAAATGCAGCTCAAAGGTATTCCCCGCGATCTCGACCGTTTCGTCAACCTCGCGGCCATCCAGGGCCCGGCGCACCGGCCCGGCCAAGGCCGGCGCCGGCGAAGGGCGGGTGAAGAGGGATTGTCCGAGCAGCGAAGCAGGATTCAGATCCATGGCCTCCAGGCCGCGGCCCTCGGCCATGGTGAAGGCCCCGTCTTTGTCCCAAGCCAGCATTGCGAGAGGCGCCTGGGCCAAGACCGAGCGCAGCACGCTTTCGCTCCGGCGCAAGGAGGCTTCGCTCTGCGCCAGGGAATCTTCCCGGGTCTTGCGCCCGGAGATGTCGCGCGCGGAGACCATGCGGGCCGGCCGGCCTTCCCAAGCCAGGGGATATCCCGCGGCTTCCAGATACAAGCGGTTCCCGTCGGCCTTAAGGCCAGTGAACTCGCGATTCGAAAAGACCCCGTCGCCGTCCCAGCTGGCATCGGGCAAAAATTTGGAAAGGGGCTGTCCCAGGCAGGCGTCCCGGCTCCGAGAGAACAAGCGCTCCCAGGCCGGATTGACCTCGACGACAAGGTCGCCTTGGAACAGGCCCATGGCGTCCGGCGCCTTGGCGAAGGCGCGGCGGAAGCTACCAGTGCGAATAGCGTCGATGCGGGAGGCGCCGTCGGTGGAAGCCGACGCTTCTTTCTTCCGCCCGAAAAGAGCGCTCCAGCTCGCTGCCATTCGTCACTCCCCTCAGAGGTCCGATAGTCCGGTGGGCGGTCCCTTAGGGGCCGCGGCGATGCGGACGGCCGTCACGCACGCATAGGACCCCTTATATACCTTATTCGTAACACCGATCCCAGGAAAACCCAATCCAAAATTCATATTCGTGAGATTGGTATCGATTCTGTTTCATTGGCAGGTTGACCGTGTTGCCGGACGCGGACGGGATTCCGATCCGGCCGCCATGTTTCGAAGGCTCGTGAAGCAAGATCCCGGTTACATTATGGGCCACTAGGGAATCAAAACTTGGGTGGGTCCCGGGACAAGTAAATTCGACGGTGGAATGCGGGGCTTGGGGGCGGGAAAAACGTTCAAGGCTAGAGGACCGGAAAGCATCCGGCCGGGTAGTCGGCGGGCTTCAGGCCAGGTGGCCGGTGGACATCAGCGCGGAGCGCACCTTTTCCAGCAAATCCCTGGGGCTGAAAGGCTTGGCCAGGAAAGCGGCCCGCGTCTCCATTACCTCTTGTTGCACCATCGGATTATTCGGGAATCCCGAAATGTAGAGCACGCCGATATCCGGACGTAGGAGCCGGATGCACTTGGCCAGCTCGCAACCGGTGAGGAATGGGTCCATCTTCACGTCGGTGAGGAGCAAATGGACGGGCTCCTTATAGCTATCCAGAAGGAGAAGAGCCTCATCGCTATGCTGGGCCTTGAGGACCTGGTACCCCTCATTCTCGAGCACCAAGGCAGCCAGGTTGCGGATGGAGTCCTCGTCATCCACGACCAGTATCGTCTTGGGAGTCTCGGACATGTGAACCTCGAAGTCCTGGGTCATTATACAGCTCCTGAGGGAACCTTTTCCTGAATATAACGTACGATTTTCATCCGAACGAAAGGAAGCCCGTTGCCTACGCGACTGCCTCAGGATACATTACTCATTCATCCTGCCGCTCCCTGGACCGGATCGGCCTGGCGTATTTGGACCCCCGGGAACAGCGGCCCGTTCCCGGCCGCTAACCTGACGGAACCTTTTCCGCTTCTCTCCTTATCTTACCAAGAGGCGACCCATGATCCCCGAAACCGAGACTCCAACTCCCCAATCCCGATCCGCCCGTCTCAAGATCCTCCTGCCCATCGCCTTCGTGGCCGCCGGTTTGGCCCTGTTCTTGGCCCTCTTTTGGCGCGGGGGACATGGCCATAAGGGACATGCGCGCTCTGCCGCCGCCGAAAGCAATCGCTCGCCGGTAGGCGGATCCAGGGACGAGGGTAACTCCCGTGTTACGGTTGGCGGTTCGGGCGGCGGTTCTCCCGTGGGCGGAGGCCCTTCCCGCACGGCGTCCGGAAAAAAAGGTGAAACCTGGTGGTACCACGAGGGGAAAACCCACAAAGGCGCCCCCGATGATGCCTGGTGGTCCCCCGAAAAGGGCGGAGATAAGGCCGGGTCCGGTCGCGAATCGCAGGTAGGAGGCTCTGCGAACGGAGGCTCCCGCGCCGAACGCGGTTCTTCTAAAGTCGCTTCTTCGGAGCCCCCCGATAATCAGCCGCCCCAGGAACGAGAAAAACCCGCCCACTACTCTTCCAAAAACCCCGGCGAAGTGGCCGGACAGAAAGGCGGCCCCGACGATTTTTGGTGGCGCAATTGAGTCCGGTTGCACCCGTCGCCCCCAAGTTCTAGATTTCGCGTCCTTGCCCGGCGGTGCTCCGGGCTGTCCCTCCCGCCAGGGAGGGTCGATTACGGGCACCAGTAGCTCAGCTGGATAGAGCGCTGCCCTCCGAAGGCAGAGGTCGCAGGTTCGACTCCTGCCTGGTGTACCACTTCCTAAGCCTTAGAACATTCCATGTCAACCGCCGGGTGAAAGGATAAATTTTTCCCGATATGAATAAGAATAAACCCGGTCGAAATGATCCCTGCCCATGCGGAAGCGGGAAGAAATACAAGAAATGCCATCTAGCCGAAGATGATCGCGCAGCGACAGTCGCTTATGAGAAATCAGGCCTAGCTCTGGGCGAAGTGCCGGTAGAAGATGAGGATGATGAGGAATACCCGGAATTCGAAATGGCCCGGGATACGGCTAAAGTGGATTCCGAGTTGGATAGCGTATTGCACGAGATTGACTTCCCTGACATGGTCCGATTGTTGGCTGAGTATATCTCCGAGGCGGAACTTGAAGCCGCGCGCTTCGTAACCGGATTTTTCGAGAGGGTTTGGGATGCGACGGAATCCCTGCAGGACCGGAATGCGTATCGGGATCTGTTGCACCGGCTTGCCCGCGAGCAGCCGGAAATCTTCGCTGAAATCGGCAGCCCGCTCTTGTGGGACATTATAGAGCAGACCGTGGCCGACGGGCGGCAGGATTTTCTCGGGACCCTGTTCGCTGACTATGCCGACTCGGCCTACGAAGATCCGATTCAATTTCTGGATGTAGCCGATGGCCTGGCTTTTTACGGACTCCTGGACGCGCTTCTGAGAGGGATGCGCAGGGGATGGCCCAAGATACGCGATTCGAAGCACCTCTCCCCCACCATCAAGGAACGATTCGCGCGAAGAGGGATCAATTACGAGGTATTCTCCGCCCTGGAAGCGGGAGATCCCATTGATGCAACCGAATTGGGCGCCAAGATACGCTGCTTCGAAAACCGGGAGGAATGGGAAATACATAAATGCATTGAATTGATATCCGTCACGGGTTTCGAAACAATTCAGAAGGAGGATTTTTCGGCAAGCCGCGAAGCCATGCGGCTGGATGCGGATTTGTTGGCTTCGTTCCGCTCCAAGGTCAATGACCTGACGCATGCCTTTCGGGCTTTTCTGCGGATGGAAAAAACCGTATCCTGGACCCATGCCGACATGGCCTCGGCGGAAATTTTGGACATCATCAATGGAATGGCGGAAGATCCGTTCCAGGAGGAACGGCCGCCGCAAACGGCGGGGAATCCTAAGGATTCGCCTGCTTTTTGGAAGGACGATCTCATCCGGAATTTATGCCCGGATTCGGATACCCTGGATTCCTATTTCAGCGAGAAACTTTTCGATCTTGTGATGCAGGAGTTCCGGACCTGCTCCCTGTGGATGAACATCTCCTACTGGCCGGAATTTCTTGTGCGGAATAAAGTGATGGATCAATCGGTTTCCCAGGCAATACGGGCATCTTGGGAATCCATCCTCGAAGACGTGGGAGATACTTTGGGGGATTTGACTATTCCCCCCTCAATGGAGGTGTCAACTCCTCCCGCGTGATATTATTTCGGATTTCCCCGCTCCACCTTGAGGTAGAGGCCTTCTAATCCCCTGGCAGCGGAAGAAGCGCCCGAGGCGAAGTAAATGCCCGCTCCTGTTGTGTAAAAGGATCCCGGAAGCGGAGGCTTTTTGAGAGGAGCTGGAGCGGTCGGTTCGGATCATCCGGGGCTTCAGGAATCTGATCCGGATAATAGGGATCATGAAGGATGGCCGCCCCGATTTGGGAGACCTGCAGCCGCAACTGGTGACGCTTCCCGGTAATCGGATATAGGGCGAGCCTGGCATAGGCTCCCGACCGTTTCAGGAGGCTCATCCGGCAAAACGCATTGGAAACCCCCTCCGCCAAATGGCGCCGTAAGGTGGGTCCGTATTTTTCAATGCGCCCCTCCAACTCCCAGGAATCCTCCGCGGGCGATCCCGAGAGCCAACGGACATTCGCAAGGTACCCCTTTTCCACTTGACGCTCCTTAAATAGTTCTTGGTATTGCCGCCGCTCGTTTTCATAGATGGAAAACAAAACCAGTCCAGCCGTGTGCCGGTCTATTCTGTGAACCGGAGAAAGCCCATGCAGGCCGGTCTCCTCCATCAAATGGTATAGGAGGCATTCCCTGACGAATTTTCCGCCCGGAACCACGGGAAGGAAATGCGGCTTGCAGGCAACGAGGATATGTTCGTCCCGGTAGAGGATTTGATGGGCGCCCGATATGCGCGGCTCTGCGGCAACTTCCCTGAAATACCGGATTTCCATTCCGGGCCTGACCGTAGTGAGGGCGAATGCGGTGTTTCCATCGCCGAACCAGACGCGGCCCTCCTCAATGCGGCTATTCCAAGTTTCCGTCCCAATGTGCGGAAAGCGTTCGGAAAGGAAGTCAAGCAAAGTGATGTTTACCGAAATTCCGCGAGGCACAAAAACGGAGGATGCCCTGGGCGAGATACTGTTCACGGGGTAAAGATAAACCATGGGTATCGGTTGAATTACTTTTCCGTCGATGTCCTCCAGTAACCGTCTCACCGCCGCCCTTCAACCCGGAGGCATCCTCGCGCTTGAACGCGAAGACGCGCATACTGGGCCGATCCCAAAGGAAGCCGAACACCTGGAAAAGGAACTGGAGCGAGCCTTCTCCGAGGATGTTGCGCTTTTCCTTTTGAAGCTTGCACTTGCCGATCCCTCCGTTCCCCTGCATCCCTCCTTGCACTTCTGGCGGTCCTTCGCCTCGGCTTTCCCCCGAAAAATATTGCTCCTGCCGGATGTGGAATCCCTTCGCGAAAAGGCACGCGCGCCCCTTCCGGAAGATGACATCCGTCTGATATTGGAAGCCACTCCTCCCATGTCAGGCTCCGAGTATCTGGGACCCGACGTTCTCCGCAGATATTGGGATGATCTTCATGAGGGTTACGCAAGCCGCATTACCGGTATCGCCCTTTCGGTGGAAGACTGGTTCAACTCCATTTCCGGAGGAGCGAGGGAAGTCGGACGAATCCATTTCCACTTGGTGGAAAACCGGGCGGGCGAATTCCCGTTCGCATTCCTGGCCACATACGGCTCCCACATCGGAACCAAGGGCCGCGCCCAACATCTTCCGTTACGCCATGCCCTGGAAGAGTTCGGCGGGGATGCCCGCAAGCAATTACAGGCCCTGAAATCCATCCACCGCGCGGCCCATGGCAGCCCTTGGTTGCAAAAACTCCTGGAATCGGGAGAGATATTCCATCCCTTGGCATGGACGCCCACTCAGGCACATCGCTTTTTGAAGGACGTGGAGGTTTTCTCGGAAGCGGGAATCCTGTGCCGTATTCCCGATTGGTGGCGCGGGGTCCGGAAAGGACCTCGGATGCGTCTGCTGGTCGGCGATGGCGCGGCAGCGGGTTTGGGAATGGATGCCCTATTGGACTTCCGTCCGGAACTGACCTTGGATGGGGAAGTCTTGAGCGAGGCGGAGCTGCGGCGCCTGGCGGAGGCCGGAGAAGAAATGGCCTTCATCAAGGGCAAATGGGTAACCGTGGATCCGGATAAAATCGAGCGAAGCCTGGACCTGTTCAAGCGCGCGCGTAAACTGGCCAAAGGCGGAAAGATGACTTTGGCCGAAGCCCTGAAGCTGTTGGGCGGCGCCGAAGGACGCACGTCATTGGGGTTGGAGGGTGAGGAGGTTGAAACCTCGGCCGGGTCCTGGCTCGCGGAGTTGCTTCGCAAAATGCACAATCCCGCCTTGGTCCGGAGCATCCATCCGAGCCCTTCCTTCCAGGGCACGCTGCGCCCCTACCAGCAATTGGGGCTCAACTGGCTGCACTTTCTCCATCACCTCGGTTTCGGCGCCTGCCTGGCCGACGACATGGGATTGGGGAAAACCGTACAGGTGTTGGCCTTGCTGCAAACTTTAAAGGATGCGATTCCACTCCCGCGAGGCGCGAAGACGCAAGAGCCACTCGGCGTTTTGTTGGTTGCCCCCGCCTCCTTATTACACAATTGGATTTCCGAATTCGACCGGTTCACACCCGGATTGAAGGTTTACGCGGCCCATTCCGCATTCGAGAAGAAATCAGATGGGAATACCGCATCATCGGAGTATTCGCATTCGGAGTCGGTAGCGGATGTCACCCTGACAACCTATGGGATGCTCGAACGTTTGCCGCGGATCAAAAAGCGGAAATGGAGCTTGATCATTCTCGACGAAGCTCAGGCCATAAAAAACCCATCCTCCCAGCAAACCTGCGCCGTTAAGGCCCTTGACGCCTCCCGGCGCATCGTCCTTACGGGCACTCCCGTCGAAAACAGGCTCTTCGATTTGTGGTCGATCTTCGATTTCCTGAATCCCGGCCTTTTGGGAGGCGCAGAAGAGTTCCGCAAGCGGTCCCGCCATCTCCAGGATAACCCGGAAGGCTATGGCCGGCTTCGCGGCATAGTCCAACCGTACATTCTACGCCGTTTGAAAACGGACAAGTCGCTGTTGCCCGATCTGCCCGACAAAGTGGAACGGAGGGTATTCGCATCCTTGGGGAAAAAGCAGGTCGCCCTGTATCGGGGATTGGTGAAAAAGCTGGAGGCTGCGCTGGAGGGATCCGCGGGCATCAAACGGCGGGGAATGATTCTGGCATTCCTCACCAAGTTCAAACAGGTTTGCAATCATCCCGACCACTATTCGGGATCGGGCGGCTTCAAGGAAGCGGACAGCGGCAAGTTCGCCGTGCTTCGCGAGATCAGCGAACCCATCCTGGAAAAGCATGAGCGCATGCTGCTCTTCACCCAGTATGCCGAAATCGCGGAACCGCTCGCCGAATACCTGGCAGGGATTTTCGGACGCGCGGGATTGGTTCTGACCGGCGGCACGCCCGTGGGGAAACGGCGCTCCCTGGTCGACGCCTTCCAGGGTGATGCCTATATTCCCTTCCTGGTCCTGTCCCTGAAAGCGGGCGGCACCGGGTTGAACCTCACCCGCGCCAATCATGTGGTGCATTTCGATCGCTGGTGGAACCCGGCCGTGGAAAACCAGGCGACGGACCGGGCCTTCCGAATGGGGCAGACCAAGAATGTAATGGTTCACAAGTTCATCACTCGCGGCACCTTGGAAGAGAAGATCGACGCCCTGATTGAAAGCAAGAATAAGCTGGCTCGGGACATACTGCCTTCCGGCAACGAGGATTGGATTACGGAAATGAGCGACCGGCAAATCGTGGAGATGTTTACCCTTGATGCGAGAGAAGCATAACATGGCGTGGGGTCGCAGCCGTTTTTACCGCAATAGGTTTCCCGCCTCCATGACCGTAGGCGAGAGGAAGGCGAAGGCCATGCAAGCCGCGGAAAAGCTGGGCCGTAAGCTGAACCTGGATCCGGTCCTCATCGAAGGTCCGCTCGCCGTCACCTGGTGGGGCAAGGCCTGGAACCGGAACCTGGAAGGATACGCCGACTATTCGAACCGGCTGCCGCGCGGCCGAAGCTATGCCCGCCACGGTTCGGTGATCGATCTGCGCATCGAGGCCGGATCGGTTTCGGCGCTTGTGCAAGGAAGCCAATCCCGGCCCTACGAAGTGAAAATATCCATCGCGGCCATGGATGCGAATTCGCGCGCCCTGCTTGTCGGAGCCTGTGCGGGGAAACTCGCTTCGACCGAGGCCTTACTGGAGGGCCGTTTCCCGGAGGACATGACTCTCTTGCTCACGGCCGAAAAAACCGGCCTATTCCCCCGCCCCGGTGGCATCCGCTTTTCCTGCTCCTGCCCGGATTCGGCCAGCCTATGCAAGCATGTGGCTGCGGCCCTTTACGGAGTGGGAGCCCGGCTTGATCGCGATCCCAGCCACTTCTTTCGCTTACGGAAAATCGAGTTGGATGATTTGGTATCACATGCCGTAAAGGAAGAAACGCAAAAGCTGCTGCAAGCGAAGGCTGCCGGGGAATCGGTGCTCATGGACGAGGGTGACGGGGAATTGGCCGCGCTTTTTGGAATCGATCTCCGCGCCTCCGCGGAGAAGCCGTTACCGGCGGGAACCGGCATTCAGGTAAGGGTTCCCGCGCCGACCATTACGAAGAGAAGCAGGAAATCCGCCGTCAAGGAGATCAAAAAGGCCCCTTCGCACCGCAACAAACGGGAGCGCAAAATTCCGGCGAAGAAAATCAGTCTCCCTAGGAAAGATCAGGACGCACTACAAGATTCGCTGCAAGCCTTGGAAATCCTTTCGGGCGAAGTTGTCCGATTGGAATCCGAGCTGAAATCGCTTTTCAAATAACCCCAAAGTATCCCAACGCCTGAAAAGCCCGCGCGGCATGTGGGTCCGAATCAAAAACTTTCTCAAAATGAATACTCCCGGCCAGGCGGACGGCAAATTCCGTTTGTGGGTGAACGATGCCTCACGGATCAGCAAAGACGGCCTTGGAAACTTCCGGACTTCGCTACATGGTTTCGACCGTGTCGCATTCGGAGGTTGGCACAGCGGACCGGCGGGGGACAACCCTTCCGTCGCGGCCACTTACTGGATCGATAATCCGCGCATCAGTTTGAAGGACGATTTCGCTTCATGGCCTGAATCTAGGTCGGTTACGATTCTGGGTTCCGCGCCGAGGCGAACGATCGAGAAGGGCGCTGCCCGGAATCGCCCATTGCTATTCGGCGAGGACCGTAACCATGGGAACGGATACGATTCCCGCGGCCGCCTCCACAAACTGAAATGATTCGCGGCATAACACGGCAAGCCGGAAAAGGCACCGTCCCTAAACCTCGTAGGTCGGCGTCGCCTCGTAGGGCTCCAATTTGCATGCGCAGTCGGCCGCGTCGTCGGCGACCTCCTCGGGAGCCACGCGCGAAAGGATCTTGAAGACATCGTCGTCGTCGCGCCGCTCCAGGTTTTCCGTCGCCACGTAAACCGACTGCTGCAAATGATGGGTCTTCGGATCCATATAGGCGTCATGATGCTGCATGCGATCGCGGGCGGTTATGCGCAGCCGCTCCAGCTCCTTGATGACCGCGATGTTGTTCACCGTGCCCGTTCTTTCCACGGCCCGCAACAGCTCGCGCGTTGCCATATAGCCGTTGTAATACACGTTCCCGGGAACCGGGATGCGCTCTTGCGGATAGGCCGTGCGGTATTTCCGGATGAACTCCCCGACTCCGGGAAGATCGAATTTGTGGTACCAACAGGTGGCGAAAGTCCCGAACAGGCTCCCCTTGGGAAGCCCGTAGATGTCCGGCCAATCTTGTTGGTTGAAGATCCAGGCCGGCTTTTCCCGCAGGCCGGAGTGGGAAGCCTGCGCCCGCAAGGCCTTCAGGTAGTCGCCGCAAAAGGCGGCTCCGACCACGTCCGGCTTCTGCCGCGTGATCTCCTGGAGGTAGGACGTGAAATCGACGGTGCCTTTGGGAATCATAAGCTCGTTCATGATATGGGCGCCCCGGGCTTCCGCGGCTTTACGAACGGCGCCGTGGATTTGGGGGCCCCACTCATCGTCGCTGGTCAACAACATCCACTTGTTGCCCACGGTCTGGATAGCGTACTTCACGATGGCCCGCCCGAAATTGTTTCCGTTCCCATCCCATACGAATTTGACGCGATGGCAGTGGGCTCCGGATTCGCTGGGAGAACTCGAATTGGTATCCAGGTAGATGGCGCCGTACTTTTGCGCGACTTGGGCGATGGCGTCCGACACTCCCGAGCTGACGGCCCCGATCAGGAAATTGCATTCATACCGGGAGATCATTTTTTCCGCGACCCGGGACCCGGTCGCGGGATTGGTTTCGGTGTCCTGATGGATCCATTGGATTTTCCGCCCCAGCAGCCCGCCCCGTTCGTTGAATTCGGAAATGGCCATACGTATCCCCAGCATTTCGCTGGCTCCGCTGCTTCCGTACTGGCCGGTCGTATCGGTCGTGATCCCAATGGTTATGGGCTTGTCCTTGGCGGAGGCGTAAACGCGATTAATCGCCCACGGGCCAAAGAACGCCGCCCCCAGGCTGGCCCCCGCCAAACGTAATGTGGTCTTACAGAACTCACGCCTGTTCCATTTGCTTTCCGTATCGGACATTGCCCCCTCCTCCAGGCTATTTTTAAATTTAAATCCGCCGATGTGAAAAGCTAACTTCCGAGTCAACGTGCGGCACTATGTCCCCTTCCTTATACCGGTCTTCTTCCTGTTGCCGCCTGATATTATCAGAGCCGCGACGACTCTCACGGATGAAAAGATAATCGCCAGCCTCGGAAGCCATGCGGATATCCTGGAGGATGCCACCGGCGGGTTGAACATACGGCAGATCACCTCTCCGGATTATTCCGCGAAATTCCGGATGAGCCGGGACGACGTCCCGAATCTCGGCTATACCCGATCCGCCGTCTGGGTACGCTTCCAGGTAAAGAATCTCACCTTTTCCGATCCCTGGATCCTCCAGGCCGCTTACCCGGATATGGATAACGTGGAGCTGTATACCGGCGAGGGATCGGATTGGGAGGTCCAGGAATTGGGCCAAGCGTTGCCGTTCTCCTCCCGGTTCATCATCAACCGCAACCTCCTTTTCCAACTTTCCCTGCCTTTCGGCAAAGAGAAGACTTTTTATCTACGCTATCAAAATGGCGGGGGAATGGCCCTTCCCCTCAAACTCTATTCCACCCAACGCTATCAGAGCCGCGCCTTGGAAGAACAGTTGGTCTTCGGGGTTTTCTTCGGATTCATGCTCGTCTTATCGCTTTACAACCTGATCCTGTACGCCAAAGTCCGAGAATCCGGATATCTCTACTACTTCCTGTATATAACCGGCTATGGGCTGTTCCAATTCAGCCTGTACGGACTTGCCTACCAATATTTATGGCCGACATGGACTTGGTGGGCCAACCATAACGTCCCCTTCTTCCTCGGGTTCGCCTTTTTCTGCCGGCTTCTCTTCACCATGTCCGTGTTGGATAGCCGAAAAAACGCGCCGCGATTGCACAAGGCGCTGAAGGGATTCCTGGCGGCGCCGATCCTTTTCGCCGCGTACCGGGGTTTGGCGCTCCTGGGCTGGCTGCCGCGCGGACTGGCTTTGGATCCCGGGGCGACCTTGGCGGTTTCGGCGTTTTACTTCTCCGCCTTCACGCTCGCCATTTTCATGATCAACGTCCGCTGCCTGTGGAATAAGGTTCCGGCCGCGAAGACCTTCCTGTTCGCTTGGATTTTCATGGTGTCCGGATTGATCCTTTATGCCTTGAAATCGTTGGGGGTTTTGCCTTCGAACATCCTCAGCGAATACGGAATCCTTTTCGGATCGGTCGGGGAAATGTGCCTGCTCTTCATCAGCCTGGGGGAAAGCATCCAAGCCATTAAGTCCGAGGCGCAAGAAAGGCATCGGCGCCAGCAGGCGGCCGTCCACGCCTACCAGGATGAGCAGATCCGTTCGATGCGATTGGAGCTGGAACTCCTCAAAGCCAACATCCATCCCCATTTCATGCTCAATTCGATCAACGCCGCGACCATGTGGATCAAGGAGGATCCCGCGACCGCGGAAAAATTGCTGCATGCCTTGTCCAGGGAGTTGAAACAACTGCTGAAAATAGTCGGCGAAAAGGTCATCCCTATCGATGAGGAAATCGGGATCTGCCGGATGCATTTGGAGGTGATGAGCCTGCGCCATGACAAATGCTTTACGCTTAGGCTCGAAGGCATCGAAGCCGGGGAAAGGATTCCGCCCATGGTATTCCATACCCTGGTGGAGAACGGTCTCACGCATGGATACGCGGGCAGAGAGGGAGGCGTATTCATCTTAAGCAGAAGCGAGGATGAAGCGAATATCCATTTCACCCTTTTCAATGACGGCGCCGCCGGCAATAAAAGCGCCGAATCGGGCGGACTCGGCCTGAAATACGTCCGGGCCCGCCTGGAAGAAGCCTATGGGCCCGGATGGCGCTTGGACTCGCGTGCCGTGGCCGGGGGCTGGGCGGTGAGCATTGCCATCCAAAAGAAGACGGACGCCGGGTTCGCCGCAAGCGAGCGCCTTCCGATCACCTTCGCCGAAGCGACTCGCTAGCCCGATGCGCGCGCAACCACCGGGAGAATCACGATGCGGATTTTAATAGTGGAAGATGAACGGGTGGCCGCCCGTGGGTTACAGCGCATGGTGCAAGACATCCTGGGCAAGGAAATAACCTGGATAGGCTGCGAAGCGTCCCTGGATGCATCCCGGTTCGCCTTGGCCGAAAACCCGGTGGACCTGCTGTTTCTGGATTTGAATCTCAACGGGGAAAGCGGTTTCGAGCTGCTGCACGGGGCTGTGGCCGGCTCATTCCATACCATCATCGTTTCGGCCAACGAAGATCAGGCGCTACGCGCTTTCGAATATGGCGTCCTCGATTTCGTTCCCAAGCCGGTTTCCGGGGAGCGCCTGAAAAAAGCCATCAACCGGGTGAAAGACGCGAACTATTCGGGGAAGCATGCGAAATACCTGCCCATTCGCAAACCCCAAGGCATCGCCCTAATCCAATTGGAGGACGTATCCTATTTCCGCGGAGACGGGAATTACGTCGAAATCCGGCTTAAGAAGGGAGTTTCGGAATATCACCGCCAAACCCTCGATTCCCTCGCCAAAGTCCTGCCGCCCCAGTTCTCGAGGATC
>Ga0265324_10000298_pt1 | contig 36891 bp, 27 predicted proteins | sample 41419metaG_FD_198634 | JGI IMG/M metagenome (GOLD analysis project Ga0265324, IMG submission 198634) | Rhizosphere microbial communities from Carex aquatilis grown in University of Washington, Seatle, WA, United States - 4-14-19 metaG | ecosystem: Host-associated > Plants > Roots > Rhizosphere...
ATACATGTCCAATCAAGGCGTGCCGTCTGGAGGCAAAACCGAGGAAATATAACCGGCGCTTTGGGGCGATGTCGCGAGTTGGCAATGGGTTTGGGACACGAACCGCTCCGCCAGCTCTTCCGCCGCGGCCCGTTCGGAATCGCAAACCATGACGTATCCGATGCGATCGGAGTTTTCCATGGGAATCCGGACCGGATCTCCGGGATGCTTCAAGATCTCGACGGAACGGATGCGCGGATCGGAACTGGAGGCGAGATGGACCCTGTCCAGAACGCCCGCGCTCCCGGCGACCACCCAGCGTGTCACGGCCACCCGGCCGAGGGCTTGCGGCGCCCGCGCCGGCGCCTCGCCCGCGTGGAGGGCGATGAGATCGGCATGCAGGGAACGGTCGAGCGCGAGCCCGATTAATCTCGGGATTTTGGCGCCCACCAGACGGGGATTGATTTCGATCAGGAAGGGGCCTTTGTCCGTCAGGATCAGTTCGGTATGCGCGGCGCCCCAGTCAAAGCCCACCGCGTCCAGGATCGAGAATACGTAACGCTCGATGGATTCGAAGCGGGGGCCGTTCGGCGTGAAACAGCCTCCGCGAATGGCGAAGGAAGGCGGATCGAAAAAGATCTTTTCGTTGACCCCGAGCAAACGATGCATGCCGTTCTCGGTCAACGTATCGCAACCGACCACCTGTCCCGTCAGGAAGCGTTCGACGAGCAACCGGTCGTTGGCCTTCGCTCCCAGACCGTAATCGACCCGGCTCGGCAAGAATCCTTCCAGCGGGCTCATTAGCGGATCGAGGTCTTCGGGGAAGCGCAACGCGACGATATTCTGCGAACCGTACCCGTCGCAGGGCTTGATCAGCACCGGCAGGCCCAGGCGCTCCACCGCCTCCCGCAAAGACTGGTTCGATTCCGCCAGCTTGAAGGGAGGTTGGCGGATGCCGCGCAAGGACAGGCGGCGGCGGACTTCGAATTTATCCCGCAAGAGCTCGGCGCTTTCCGGATTTAGGAACCGCAATCCGAGCCTGCGGGCGAGCCGGGCGGCCTCGATGAGGCGCGTATCGATCAAGCAGAGCACGGCATCGAACGGATTGCGCGCGTGCGCCGACAGGATCCGGCCTTCCACATCTTCGTATGCGAATGCGGGCGTCTCAATCTGTTCGCGCGCCTTCGCGATCAAGCCGGCGATCCCGGGTTGGGAACGGTAATGGCCGAGATCAGCGCTGAGGAACGTGAACTCATCCCCGCGATCCACCGCGGACTGGATGATGTCCGCGTCATTGCCTCCGGGCAACTCGATGATCAATAAATGCGCCATGTCGCTTCGCCTTCCGAGGAGATATTGTCCTTTATATCGATTCGGCCAGGCGGAATCCCATCGCATAAGTGCCTGAGGCGGGATTCCATCCATGCCGGCGGCGGGTCCGGGCCAGATCGCGGAAGCGCGCGAATCCTCCTCCCCGCGCCACGCGGTACCCCGCATCGATGCGGGTCAAATGATCTGCGACGTAGGTTCCTCCCGGGTAGGGAGAGTAGCCGTCGGCCACGTATTCCTCCACGTTGCCGGCCATATCGCAATTACCGAAAGGAGATTCTCCGCCTAGGAAGGCGCCAACGGGGGAAGTGCTAAATAAGCCGGTCTCGGCGGTATTGGCCAAGGCCGGGTCGAATTGTCCTCCCCAGGGAAACTCGCGCCCTTCCGGTCCGGCGGCGGCCCATTCCCATTCCGACTCCGTCGGCAAGCGGAAGGCGCGTCCGGTGCTTCGCGCGAGCCAGGCCGCATAGGCATCGGCGGCGGCGGGCGAGACGGTATAAACGGGATGGTTAGATCGTTCCTGCGGGAATCTTCGGAAATGCCAGCTCGTGGGAATTTCCGGATGCCCGGTGTCGATCAGGAAGTCGCGGTACTCCGCGTTCGTGACGGGAAAGCGAGCCAGCCGGAAGCGCCGTATCGAAACAATATGGTCCGGGCATTCCTTCTCGATCCAGGATCGTTCCAAACCCAGACCCACAAAAGTCGCGAGCACCTTTCCGACTTGGGACTCGGGCAGGCCCAGCCGAGCCTCCCCGCCGGGAATTTCCTTCATCTCCGGCGCGATGGTCGCGATGCGCGGGTCCCCCGCCAAGGCCAGTTGATTGCCGGCCGCGATGCGGGCGGCGAGGGATGAGGATGGCGAAGCCAGGATATCGCCTAAGCTCTCCCGCGAAGCGCCTGCCGATTGAGCGTAGGCCCGCGCCAATTCCCCTTCCAAGGGCCCCGCGACGTAGCATTCCGGCAGTCCTAGTCTTTCCCGATCGGTCAGGTTTCCGCACAAGCCTTTCGGGAAGCTCGGCCAATGCCAGCCAGGTAGGTCGGCGGAGCGGCTCATGCGGGTTCTTTTCTACTGGCCAAATCCGAACATGCTTCCGCCAAGCGGAGAAAGCGTTCCGCGCCGGCGTAGGCCTGGGCGTCGAAGTCGGGATCGAATGCGAATCCGGATCCCGTCCACGCCTGGTCGGCGTAAGGAACGTTCACCGAATCGGGCATGACCAGGCATCCGACATAGGCGAACAGGGCGCGCGCATGCGGCATCGCGATCGAACCCCCGCTCCAACCTGTCGAGGCGCTGCACAAAAGCAGGGCCTTGTTCCGGAAAGGATTCCCGAAGCGGGAATCGACATGCGACAGACGCGAAACCCAATCCACCAGGTTCTTGAGATAAGCGGTCGGCTGCCCGTTGTATTCGGGCGTGGCGACCACCAAGGCTTGGCAGGAGGCGAAGCGCCGATGGATGGCTGCCGCTTTCGCGATCGCCGAGGCGTCCGCTTCCAGGTCCTGATCGAAGAGGGGCAAATCGACCTGCGCTGGGTCCAGGACGTCCGGTGTGCAACGCCCCGCCAGGATTTCCATGAGGTAGGCCAGCAATCGTGAGTTGAAGGATTCCCGCCTGCGGCTACCGGTTACGAAGAGGACTGGGATCATGCCGCTACGGGATAAATCCCGCCATCGTAGGAAGCGGCCAGGAAGCGGCGGCGGGCGCCGTCCCAGGTGATCGAGGAAATGCCGGAAACGGTGGGACGTCGCATCGGCAGCCAACGGGAATGCACAACGTCGAAAAGAGCCAAGGTACCGCCATAGCTTCCCGTCAGCAGCGCGGTACCGTCATCATTGGCGCCGATGCATTTAACCGAATTCGGATGCGGGCTCGGGAAAACCTCCGCTCCCGCCGGCCCCCAAAGCCTGAGCGCGCGGTCGCGCCCCACGCTGGCGAAGCGGTCCCGGCCGAGGGCGCAACCCGCGTTGGCGATGCGCTCATGGGCCTTAGAAACCCGCTTGACGAGAGTCCAATCCTGGATGCGATGCCAGGCCAAGTCGGTGGAAGCGCATACCGAGAATAAGATCCCATCGCGACAGGCAAGGCCTTTCACCGCGTTTTCATACGGCTGTAAAACGTGTCTCCGCTCCAGGGCGCCATCGGAGCCGCATGCGAAGACGAGGATTTCCCCCGTATAACTCCCGACGGCGATATGTTCCGCCCCGTCTTTTTCGAATGCGACGGCGCAGTTGAGAGGCGAATGATGTTCATAAAGCGTGGCGCCTGTCTTGGCATCGAAAAGCTTACCGAGATGCCCGCCGGTGAAAACCTGGCCCTTCGCCGCGACCAGGAAATTGCACAGGCTCCCCGTTTCCGCCACGCGCGCGCCATCGGCCCGTACCGTTCCGGCATCGCCTACCGAGTAAATGCGCCCGTTCACGTTGAGGACGGCATTGATAGCCTCTCCCGCAGCCACCCCGCTTACGTCCCATGTCGAAGCCCGAGGGTCGAAGACGGCGTAGGTCGATCCGAAAGTCCCGATGGCAACGCGCCCGTCGGAAAGGACCACGGCCGCGCGCGCCCAACCGGCGTCCGGCAAAACCGTTCGCGCGGTTTCTTCGAGACCGCCCGGTCCCAAAATGCGCCATACCGCCAGGGTGCGATCGTAGCTGAGGGAAACCAGGATGCGCTGCACGGGATCCAAAACGATTTTCTTCACACCCGCCTGATGGGCTGATACGAAATGCGTTTTCCCATCGGCGAGGATCGCGATGCGCCCTTTGTCGTCGCCGGCGAATATCCAACCTTCCGGCCCGAACTCCACGCTGTCCGTCCGCACTCCCAGCTCGGTGATTTCCGCCGCGCCGCTTTCGGTATCCCACTTCCTCAGCGTTCCGTCCACGCTCGAGGAAACGACATGGCGGCCGTCCCGCGACCAAGCCAGGGAAAGCACGTTGCCGGTATGGCCGCGCATGATCTTCAGGCATTGGCCTTGCCGATCGAAAACGCGCACGCACCGATCCAGGGCGCAAGTCGCGATGCGATCGTCCGCGGGCGAGAACAAGGCCATATCGACGTCGTCCCCGTGGTCCGGGAGCACCATGCGCAACCGCATGGAAGGCACTTCCCAAATCCGAGCGGAATAATCGCTACTGGCGCTGACCAGCCACCGGCCGTCCGAGCTGAACGCGCACTGGTTCACCAGATGATCATGATGGGCTTGCGCCAAAGGTTCGCGACGGCGGGCATCCCACAGGATGATGCGGTTGTCATAGCCCGCCGTCGCGATCAAGTTGCCGTGCGCAGCAATGCCGGAGATGGGCCCGAAATGGCGCAGCGAATCTTCGTGCATGCTTGCGCTACGGATTACGCGAGAGTATCGAGTACGGTTCCGACGTCCGTCGCAGTGGCGGCGGGCGCAACCGGCGTCGGCGGAGCGGCCTGAGCATCCTTATTCGCATCGCCATCCTGATCGTGATGATGGTGTCCGCCGCGATGGCTGCGCATGGTTTGTTCGGCCTTCTGAGCGCCAGCCAGGTCGCCGTTCTGCAAAGCCTGTCCGATCTGGGCCAGCGGACCGTTGCCGTTGGAATTTCCCGATCCGTTGGATAGCTTCGCGTATGCCGCTTGGGCGGCTTTGAGATCGCCGGATTTCAAAGCCGAAGATAAGGCCGAGAAGCCTTGTTGTTTTTGCTGCCAAGCGTTGACGCTTGCGCTTTGTCCACCGGTACTTGATTGAACTCGCATTCCCATATTTTACCCTTTACCCCTGGAAGTACCCCTTCCTCTACCTATTATCGGCCGTTTCCTCACTTTCTTAAAGCCCTTCAGAAATAATCGAATCAAATTCAATTCGGATATTTATTTGTTTGAAATACGGATTTTTCATAAGATAATGCCTTATAGTGATTTATAGATTCTGTACCGAATCTAATTTGCTTCGTTTATCCGATTTTTGGGTTTAGACGTCATGCCATGAAACCGAAGGAAAATAATCCCACGTGAAACCGGAGATCTTCGCCTACCTCGATTTCCGTCTTTTTCTCAAGGACGCATTCGAAGCGTTGAAGGCGCAGTCGCCCAGGCTTTCCTACCGTACTTTCGCGAAGAAGGCCGGCTTTTCGTCGCCCAACTTTCTGCAGCAGGTCATCCAAGGCCAGCGCAGCATGAACTCCACCTATGCCGTTGCGGCGGCGAATGCCTTCAAGCTGAACAAGCAGGAAACCGATTTCTTCCAAGACCTCGTGGGTTATGGGCAATCCCGTAACTTGGACGAGAAGAACCTCTATTACCAACGCATTCTCAAGAACAAACGCCATGCCTCGGTCAAGGCGATGGACAAGTCCAAGTATGACTTTTACACCCACTGGTACATCCCCGTGGTGCGCGAGTTGCTGATCCACCCGGGGTTCGACAATCGAAATGAATGGATTTCCGAACGCATTTTCCCACGCATCACCGCCACGCAAGTTGAGAGCGCCAGGGCCTTACTGGAACGCCTCGACCTGGTGCGACAGGATTCTGGAACCGGTAAGTGGCATTTGACCGAATCGGTGGTCACCACGGAATCGGAAGCCACCAGCCTTGCCTTGCGTAACTATCACATGTCCGCCATCCAGTTGGCCCACGACTCCCTCAAGACCTTCGCTCAAGGGGAGCGTGACATCCGCTCGGTCACGATCGGACTCAGCGAAACCGCCTTCATCGAGCTTAAGACCCGGCTGGAAACGGTTTGGAAGGAAGTCCTCGACTTCGCCGGCATGCAAACCCAAGTCGAAAAGGTCTACCAGGTGAACCTCCAGCTTTTCCCCTTGATGCGGGAAAGAAAAGGCAAAGATGACTAGAATCGCGGGCATGGGGTCCGCTGCCGTGGCCGTCCTGATCGGGTTGGCGGCCTGCGCCTTCGACCGGATCTCGGGCGGCACCGGCGCGGGCAATCCGCCTCAGGCCGACGTGGCCCTTTCTTTCCAAGCCAGTTCCTCGGTTACCCCTGCCATTGCCGCAGAGGCCTTGGCCCGCGCTTCCGCCGCTTCGTTCGCCCATGCCGCGCAAGGCCCCACGGTGCGGAATCCCGACGGCACGTTTTCGGTGGCCGATTCGTCGGGTACGCCCCTCAAGCTCACCGCCATCAGCGTCAAGGTCGGCCGCATCGACTTCAAGCTGCCGGTCGGGTTGACCTGCGCCCAAGTGGTGGGCCTTCCCTGCGTCGACGACGAGGCTTCGGTCAAAGGCCCTTACGCGATGGACTTAATGTCCGGGCAGGCTGTCCCCTCCATCAACTTCATCAAATTGCCCGAGGGTCTCTACCATGACTTCGGATTGGAGGTCCCCCAGGGCGCGACGGACACCGGAACCAATATGTTCATCCGCGGCGAAGCCGAATTGCCGGGCGGCAAAAGTCCCTTCGAACTGCGCCTCGACCTCCGGGACGGCGTGGACTTCCTGGATTCGGCCGGCGTGCCGATCTCCGCCGACGCCATCAACCGTCTGGTTCTCTCGCTGGGCGTCGACGGATGGTTCGCCGGCGTCGACGTGCGCAGATGCCTGGAAGACACCAGCGGCGCCGTCGTCGAGAGCGGGGCGCGTATCCTGCTGGGCGATACGGCCTGCGGCGGAACCGGCCTGCGGATCCGCAGGAACATCGAAGCCTCCACCGACGTGGAGAACAATGAGGACGCCGGCAATCCCTGATCCCATGGTCGGCGGGATCGGAAGCGTTGCGGCTCGGCGGTCAACTATCTCGGGCTGACTTGATAGACTTGAATCTCTCCTCCGGTGGAAAAATTCCGGCCCTTCCCGAAATAGGATTTCAATAACGACCCTGCCTGGCCCAAATTGCGGAAATCGGAAAAGCCCGGTAACCTTTCGGGTATGGACGCAGGTTTCAGATCCAGAACCAGGGGCTGCGATTGGAGGGCTCGGTAAAATGCGATTTCATTCGGATATTTCTCTGGTTCGCGGAAATACCGGCCGTACACTTCGCTGGAAACGATGGCGTAACGCTTTCCTGCGATCGCCTTTTCATCCTGGTAGCTTGCGATGAAATCGAATCCTCGTTTCCAGACCGGGGAATAGGGCGTGTAATTTCCCGATAATGAATTCCCTTCGGTGATTCCCATCTCCCCCAGCCTCCCCAGGCCCAGGAGGCAAGTGTCTTGCGCTTCCAAATCGGAAAGCTGGACCAGGTCCCTGAGCAGCAAATTGGCCAAGGGAACCGCGCAGAGTAAAAGGAAGGCAAGGGTAAGGCCGAGCCTGGCCGCGCCACCGACCGGGCGGCGAACCTCCCAAACGAGATGCATCCCATAGGCTGCGCAGAAAAGCGGGCTGATGACCATGGGAACGGTCCACCGTTCCCAATGTAGCGGAAGACGGCTGAGGAATATCCAATAGACAAAGCCAAGGAATAATGGCGCGGCCTTCCACCCATAGCTGCGGATCAATCCGGCCAGCCCAACCGCCCCCAAGAGCGCCAGCAAGAACGAGGTGTTGGAACCGTAGGCCCGGATATAGTAAAGCGAATTTCCCAGCAATCCCAATCCATCATGGCCGGCATGCGTCGGCCTCGACTCGGAAATCAGATTCAGCAAGACCATGTGGGGCTTGAGGAACAGAAAGGGCGCCGCCAGGAACAGGACGCCGGCATAGATGAGGGCCGCTTGGTAGAGGGTCGGGAGGAGGTTTCCTTTTTCCCGGGCTTTTGCGTTCGCGATGGCCAAGGCGATTACCGACAGAGCGATCAGTCCGGGATACTTCTCCGCGCTGGCCAAGGCCGCGAAAGCGCAAGCCCAGAAAAGGTTTCTCGGAGTAGGAGCGGAAATATATCGAATCGAAAAAAGGATGACGCAGAGAAAGAGGAGGGTTTGAGGAATGTCCGGCGTGATGTAATGGGAATGGACTACGAATTGCGGGTAGAGCGCAAAAACCGCGGCGGCGAAAAGGCCGAAACGGGCATGGTATTCCCGGCCTATAAGGAATGCGAGGATGACGCAAAGGCTCCCCAAGAGGGCGACCCAAAGCCTGGACAAGCGGTAGTAAAAAGTCTGGTGACCCGGGAAAGTTTGCGGCAAAGGCGCATGGAACCGCGCCTGGCTCGCTATTCCATACAGGATGGAATTCGCATAAATGCTGGCATGATTCGGCCTTTCGAAATCGATCGGGTTTAGCGAATTGGTCTCGGCCATCCGGGCAGGAAAATCGGTGATGGCCGCTTCGTCCGGATGGAGCAACAATGGAAATCCCCAATCCGCTTTGTGCGCCCGCATCAGGAACGCGGTAGCCACGAGAAAGGACAGAACCAGCCAATCCGAACTCCGCATCGATCGCGAAGGGGAACCTGGACCTTGCCCCAGAAACATTTTGTGGAATGCCGCAAGCGCCAGTCCCAGAAAGGAGAAATAAAGCAGGACGATATTGTGGAACCAAGGAAGCCAATAGAGGACCAGGATAACTGCGGCCAGGATGGCAATCTTAATGAGATAGGCCCTCTCGGGCCGGATGAAGGATGGAAAGGAAAAAACGGTGCGGAAATTCGCAACCAGGTAACGGACTGAAAATACCAGCAGAAATGCCAAGGCCAAGGCCGGCAATGCGGTCGAGAGAGAGAAGAAATGCAGGATAAAACCGCGCGTGTCCTGCCAATGCAAGAGGATTAGGTTCGGCATCAGCTCGGTAGTCGCCCATGCTCCCCCGGCGGAATCCGATTGATAAAGGAAATAGACATAGCTTCCGGAAGGGTTTTTCCCATCCAGAATCCGTCCCGGGGTGAGTCCTTTCCCCAGGCCCGAAGCGCATGCGATGGAAAACTCGCTCTCGCCGACGCGGAGTCGGATCGGTTTGATCGAGCCGGATTCGGAATCCGGAAGATCTTTACACCAAACCTTCTCCATATCGCCTTGCCCCCGTGGGACTGGGGAGCCATTGCTTTCTTGATCATCGGGCCGACCCGAAAAGCCATGGAATGAGCGCTGGGAAAGCTGGGCGCAACCGGTGCATTCCATGGAGATGTTCTTTCGGACAATCTCGTAGCGCAAGCTTCTGAACAACTGAAATGTCCCCAGAGCTATAAACAGCATGCCGGAAGCGAGGACCAGCACAATGCAAAAACCGGGGGACCAAAATTTCGGCGGGGATGAACGAAAGGGGATCGGATTTGTGATTGTAAAACTCCGAAAAGGATGATGGTGGATGAAAATTATTAACGATGCCGGTTTAAGATCGAATACGTTTCAATCCGGCATCAAAGACGAATCAAAATTGATTCAGCCCTCCAATCGGAACCCGGGATTCGATTGGATTGTCTAAAAGGATTTTTGACTGAATTGAAACCGGTTCACTTCCACATGGTGCGGCAATTTAAAAACCGAAATGTCTCTTGTTTTAAATCATTCCATTCTACTTTCAGGTCTTCAACCGAAAAGGATCGCGCTTGGCCACTCGGAGAATCGTTGAAAACCAGAATACATCCTATGTCGGATTAAAAAAGGTTCCTTCTCTGTCTGTGTTCTTTCCCGCTTACAACGAGGAAGAAAACGTGGAGAGAATAATTCTTCAAGCGCAAAAGGTATTGCCGAAAGTAGCCGAGGAGTGGGAAATTATCCCGGTCAACGACGGCAGCCGGGACCGGACCGGGGAGATCATCGAGCGTATCGCTAAAGAGGATCCACGTGTAAGACCCGTTCACCATATCCGGAACCGCGGTTACGGCGGAGCCGTCATTTCGGGATTCAACGCGTCGCGCTTTGAATTGATCTTTTTCACCGATGGCGACCTCCAATTCGATTTGCATGAAATCCCGCTCCTGCTCCAGAGATTGAATGAAGGCGACCTCGTCCTGGGATACCGTAAAAGCAGGCAGGATCCGTTTTTCCGAAAAGTGAACGCTTTCCTATGGGGAAAGCTTGTGGGCTACCTTTTCGGTTTCCGCGTTCGTGATGTGGATTGCGCCTTCAAAATCGTGAAAAGATCCGTTCTCGACGAGGTAGAGTTGACGTCGGGCGGAGCCATGATCTCGACCGAACTCTTAGCCAAAGCCAGGCAGAGGAACTTTCGAATTTCCGAAGTCGGAGTGACCCATTATCCGAGGATTATGGGCTCGCCGACAGGCTCGAACCTTTCCGTTATTCTTCGGGCCTTCAAGGAATTATCGAGAATATATCCCGCGATGTATCCGAAAAGCCGGATGTCCAGCCTTATCCGGATTATCCCGAAGATCAAATTACGGAAGAGCCGTAAAGCCGCGATAATGGACACGTGGGCGAATGGAAATCCCCCATCTCCGGAACCTAGCCGTCGTGAAGCAGGTGAGACTGTGTCGGCCCTGACCGAGACCGCGGGCGTATAGCGGTCGCGAGCGCTTGCTCGCGAAATCGTTCCCCATCCTAGAAATGATACGCGGGATTGTTCCGCGAAAAATCGGATGCATCGAAGATGGGGTTCATCTTGAAATCATAATATTCATACTTCTCAAAAAGGCCGGCGTCGTCATACATGCTTTCCGATAGCGGAAGCTTGGTTTCGATATCGATGCGGAGGACCGTCCTGGCCGCATACGCATTGGGGACCTGGATTTCCTGGCCGGCCCTCGCATCGCGATAATCTTTCATACCCGGATTTTTCGTAAGGATGAGAAATGCCGAAACGCCCGCGCGCTCGGCGATGGAGTCTATGTTTTCCCCGGGCTTGACACGATAAGCGGAGAACGCGAATTCGGGAACCTCGATCGCAATCTTCCGGCATTTGCGTCCGTCGAATACGTCGTCGCCTTCGTCCCTGAGATGATCCGAAAACGCGGCGCCGAACCGGGATTTCGTTTTCGCGACGACCTCCGAAAAATACCAAGGGCCCGCGGAGAAAAGGGAATGATGTCCAGTGCGCATGACCGAACCCCAGGGATCGAGGCTCATCGTGACATAGGGAAACCCGGCGGGATGGACCCAGGCCTTACCGCTATTCTCTCCCTCCCGCCACAGTACTTCGGCGCCCTTCTCTTGCGCGAGCACGCCGAAATACAAGCGCAACGGTTTGCGGGATATCTTGACCCGTTCTTCGCCCGCCTTTATCTGGGCCCCGATCCTTTCGAAATCCTTCATCCGGAAACTTGCCGAAGAGAAATCGTGGCCGACCGCTGCGAGCATTTCGTCCACGAGCCTGGAAGCGTCTTGGGGCTGCCGGGAGTCCGGGGAAACAGCCCAAACCGGGGAGCAAGCGAGAATCAAGAGCATGAACCGGGATTTCCATGGCCGTAGTATTGCGAGTGAGGTATACGAACGCGTCAAAGCAAATTCCTTTGCAGCACGGGCTGGTAACCCGAAGCTTGCAGCGATTTGAGCCGGGAGTGCAAAAAGGCCATGGATTCCGGATTTCGATAATCGACGGGGTGGACGACAAGGCGCAGCCTCTCGGCCCTGAGGAGGCGGGAAGCGAACGCGATCGCCCGGGCGCCCGTTCTGAGCAGAATAAGCTCACGATTGCTGTCGCTGCCCAGGGAAATCACCGGCGATAATCGGCGCCGCCGCCCTTGCCACAACTGGAACAAGCTTTCCAAGAACAGGGGGTTCAGGCCTTGGAGAAACTCCCAGCCGGCCTTTTCCGCGATCCAGCACGGAGGGCATATCCCGAGACGGACTCCCAGGATTTCCTGTAAGCGCCGGAAACGGAACTCGTTCAGTCCGGCATCGAAATCGGCTCCCAAGAATTCGGCCTGGTTCTTATGGTACCAAACCCAGCGCTTACCGGAGCCTTCGGCGCAACGGTGGCTGATGCCATGGAAAACCAACTCCAATTCCCCGGAACGGATGCCATCCCGGAAATAGCGGAGGGGTTCCTTGCTCGCATCGGGATCGGCATCCGCGATCAGATGGCAGGTCAATGGAACGCCGGCCATGTAGGCGCGCAGACCGTCCACGAGCTCAGGAAGCCGCGCGCCTTCGGAAAGGCGCAGATCGTGAAAGCAAAGGGCGTAACGCATTACGCGCGTTCCACGACCCTTTCCCGGCAAGTACGTTCCGCGACACGTTCATGCAATTGGGCAAAGGTAATTAGAGCGTCATCCAATGGCGATGGAACCGACCGGGTCGGGGAAGGACCCAAGCCTACTTTCTCGCGGAGAAGCCCGGCGAGTTCAGCGGGGGTATCGAAATGATGAACGCCGGCGAATTTGCGTTCGGTACCGCCGAGAAATCCCACGCGGCGGGTAAAGATGGGAATGTTGCGGGCGAACGCCTCCAAGGCTGATAAGGAGGCCGTTTCGGTTCGGGAAGGGAGAATAAACGCGTCCAATCGATCCAGATGAGGTATGACGTCATCCACGAAACCGGTGATGGTTACTTCCAAATCCGGATGTTTCTCGCGCAATTGGCGTCCTGCGGTTCCATCGCCAATCAGCAATAGATCCAAAGGTTTTCCACCGGATTTAAGATAAAGTCCCGCCGCTTCGAACAAGTCTTCCAACCCTTTTTCCGGCGCGAGCCTGCCGCAAAAACCGATCGTCAATCTGTCCTTGCGCTTCAGGTTCCGATGGAAGGGCTCGGTCGCGAAGCGACGGTTTATGGGCGGAGGTATGAAGGTCGATTTCGGGCCGGCAATCCGGCCTTGCATTTTTTCCTTCCCGTTGAAATGAAAGAGAACCTGGCTGGCCGGGCCGGCGACCCATCCTTCGACCACCGCTGCGGCCAATCGGAATATCCATTGAAAGCCCGCGGGCACTTGCAAATGCTTCACCCAAAGCTCCCCATCGAAGCAATGCTTGGTGTAGACCATACGATACCGGCCCCTACCCAGGCGCGCGGCCGCGAGCCCCAAGGGTCCGATGGTATGGATCCAAACCAGGTCCGGTCGGAACTCGTCGAAAATCGAATGCAGACCGCGTGGCAAAGCGAATACGAAGCCGGCGGAACAGAGGGCCTTCACAGGCGGGAACACCCGGATTCCGGCGGAATGATTCAGGCTCCTATTTATCGACTCGTGAAGAGGAGGCGGAACCAAAGCAAGTGCCTGATCGCCATTCCGGCAGGCGCATTCAAGAAGCTCGTTGATATAGGTGGAAATGCCATCGAAATTGAAAACCGAAGTATCCGAAACGTGGATGATTTTCATGAACCCATCTGAACTCTGTCGTACCGTTGCGCCGAAAAGTGCGGCTTACCGGAAATCAAAGGAATATAGACTTCCCCGTTCCAGCGACTAGCAATAAAAGGTTGAAAGTGAATCAAATATGATTCGTAGTAATCGGAATATCCGACAGCATTAATAATTATTAATCAGGAGTTGATTCATTGACGCGTCGCGTTCCCGCCGGCATAGTGGAAGAAGTAAGTCAAGGAAGACTTACCATCCCTTCAAGGATGAAAGGAAGCCCAAATGAAAATCAGCAACGTATCGAACAATCCCGCACCGCAACCTTCGCCCTCCCCAAAGGCTCCGAGCGCCGCCGCGAAAGCGGCCCAGGAAGCGACGGAAACCGCCGCGCAGACCGCCAAAGAAGCTGCCGGCGGGGACGCCCAGGCGAAACGGCTGTTGGCCAAGGAGGACGTGCAGAGGGCGCAAGCCGCCTCACCCAAAGCCGACGAGGACGGCAAAGGCGGAAATGTCGATGTAGACGCCTAAGCCAGGCAAATAGAGGGTGGCTTAGACGGTTTGTATCCCGCTTAGGCCACCCCGGCGCCGATCAGCGCCCGTCTCTTTCCGATCCATCGCGATCCGACTTGCCGTCGTCGGAGCACTTCCGATGATCATCCTTGCCTTTGCGATCGTCGCGATCATGGCCGCCACAATCTGAAACCACCGGAAGGACGCCGAGCGCATTCTTCAAATCCTGATACACCACGGCCTGGGCGGCGGGGTCCAGGATCCAGTCCCTACCGGGCCCCTTTTCATCCAACTTGCCGCGCAAAGGGTATCCATCGGTCCGGATCAAAGCCTCGTTCAAATCGCCCCGGGCCTCATCGACGCGTCCCTGCTGAATATCTTCGATCGCGTCATGAAGCAACTGGTGCAAGCTCTGGCGATGGCCGCGCGCGTCGAAATGCGAAACCGGGAGGCCGCCGATGACGTTGATGGCATTGGAGATTTGCTGCTGGGCATAATCATCGGCGGTGATCACGGAGACCGAAACGGTGTCCGGTTGCGAGCTTCCGAACATATCGCTGACAGCCAGGGTTAAGGTGTACGTGCCCGCCAAGTCGGGAGTAAAGGAGACGGAGGCCGCGTTCCCATTGGCCAGCACGGCCGCGCTGCCGGCGGGAACGGAAATGAAATTCCAAGCGAAGCTCAAGGCCAGGTCTTGTGGATCCGTTCCGTTTCCGCTCAAGGTCACCGGAGAGCCCACCAGGCCGGATTGCGCCGGACCCGCATCGGCGGCGGGAGGCGCCCACACCGAGGAAATCGTCGCTTGCGAAGGCGCGCTCTGCAAGCCGGTGGCCGGATCAGTGACTATCAATTGGGCGACGAAATCGCCCGGCACATCCGCGTTGAAAGCCGGCGTAGCGACGTTGGCGTCGGATAAGGCGGCGCTGCTGCCGGCGGGCCGGGAAACCAGGCTCCATGCGTATTGCAGAGAAGCCGAAGGCGTATTGTCCGCAAAGGATGCGCTGCCGTCGAGGTGCACGGTCTGGGTGACGGTGATGGCCTGGTTGGGACCGGCCACCGCGGTGGGAGGAGCCAATGGGACGAAGGCCACGCCGCGCAATACTTCGCCGAAGGCGGCGGTTTTCAGGATCGTGAACGCCTCGCCGGCCGCGTCCGCCGCGGTCAGGAAGGACAGGTTGTCGGTAATGGAAACCAGTTGGTTCGGGTCCGCGCCCTGATCCACGGCCGCGCTCACCGTCGAAGTCACCGCGAAGAGGGTGACGGTACCATCGCCGTTCACTCGTCCGCTCAAGGTACGCAAACCGTCGGCGGCGGGATTCAGGGAACTCGGCATGCCGGGAACGCTATAGGGAACGCCCAGGTTCAGCCCGTTCTTCAGGGTATAGACGTTGTGCCATTTTCCGTCGGATTCCAGCACCCACTTTTCCAAGCCGGAGTTGGGATTGGCGGCGGCGGTCGCGACGGCGCCATCGCCTTCATCGGCCACGTACAGGGTCGTGGCATTGGCGAACCAGATTCCGAAAGGATTCATCACGACGCCGGTGGTGCTTTTGGCCAGGACGGTGGAAAAGCCGGGCAGGATGCTGAAGGTGGCGGCGGCGGCCGTGGCCGGGGTGGGCAAGGTGCCGGCGGTGCCGACCTGATATACGGTGTTGATACCATTGCTGCCGCTACCCTTGGTGACGTACAAGGTATTGTTGAAGACCGTCATGCCGCGGAAGTTGTCGTCCTTGCCGGACTTATCGGTTCCCAAACCGAGCTGGGCGATGGAGAATCCGAATTCAAACCCATTGGCCGCGCCGGGCGTGCCCTGCTGCTTGCCGACCACCTGGCTTTCCCCGTTGGCTCCCGGCGTCACGATCTGAACGCCGGTATTGTTGACCACGCCGACGGGCTCGGTGCCCGATCCGTTTCCGGCGTTGCCCACCATGAAATATTGGTTGTCCGGCACGTCGAAAATCGCGGCCCGGCCGTTGTTGCCGCTGTAGGCGTTGACCGAGGTAACTTGCACGCTACTGCTGGATCCGGTAGCGTCGAATTGGGCGACGCCGCGCGGGTAGATCAGCGCCACGGGATTGGTGGGATCGACATGGTTCAGAGTGTTGGAGTTGGACACGTCCAGCGCGTTGACGGGAGCAACGTAGCCCATGAAGGTGATGCTCTTGCCGTCGGTGGAAAGGTTTAAGCCCATTTCGGATTTGGACGGGAAGCTGGTGACCAACTGGGTAGTGGGTAAGGCCAGGGTGTTGACGGAAGTCATGCTGCCGCCGACCACGGCGCTACGGTCGAGGAAAATCGGCGAGGTCACGCCGAAACTCGCGTCCTGCGCTTCGTTGTTCCAGACCCCGGGATAGGTTCCGTCGGCGACGGCGAGTTTGCTCCCGCCGCCGGGAAGCTTTTGCCCGATCGTAACGGTGGACGCGTCCCCGGCATACACGCTGCGGCTGACGAGGAGATTTCCCGTGGGCGGGGCCGCGCCGACGAGCAAAGGCGCGGCGAGCAGGATGGAACCGAACGGTATCTTGGCCAACTTCATAGAGTCTCCCGAAAAGGTGGAGGATGATGATCCTAAGGATCGGGGGAAAGTCTAGGACCGAGGTGTTTCGGGGGGATTGCGGATTAAAGGGAACGAAAACGGGAAGCGGGATTTTAATCCCGGGGCGGATCGGACCGTTACTCGTAGCGCAAAGCTTCGATAGGAGAAAGCCGCGAGGCCTTGCGGGCCGGCCAGAAACCGAACACCACGCCGACGCCGGCCGAAAAGGCGAATGACAAGGCGATGGATGGGTAGGTGACCACGACCAGCCAGCCGGCGAACCGGGACACCAACCAGGAGGCCCCGACACCCAAAACGATCCCGATAACGCCACCCAGTACGGAAAGCAGGATCGATTCGATCAGGAATTGCCAAAGGATGGCGCGCCGGGTGGCCCCGATGGCTTTCCGCAATCCGATTTCGCGCGTGCGCTCGTTGACCGAAACCAGCATGATGTTCATGATGCCGACGCCGCCCACCAAGAGCGAGATGGCCGCGACGAAGCCCAGTAAGGAGGAAAAGGTTTTGGTGGTCCCCGACAAGGCGGCCTGGACCTCGGCGTTGTTGCGCAGGCGGAAATCGTTTTCCTTATACAAGGGCAGGTGGTGGCGATGACGCATGAGCCTTTCGATGGCGGCCATGACCTCGGGGATGGATTGCGGGGTCGCGCATTCGATGGCCATCTCGTGCAGGTACGGGGTGCCCAACACGCGCTTCATCGCCGTCTTGATGGGAACGAAAACCATGTCGTCCTGATCGCCCGAGCCCGCGCCCTTGCTGGGCAGGGTTCCGATCACCTTGAACTCGACGCGGTTGATCTTGAGGGTCTTTCCCACGGGGTTTTCCCCGCCGAAAAGTTTCGCCACCACGTTGGGGCATATCACGATGACGCGCGCCTCGAATTCGTTTTCCTCTTCCGTAAAGAAGCGGCCGTAGTCGGGATGCGCGTTGCGGATGGAGACGTAGTTGGGCGTCACGCCCTGCATCTCGGAAACCTTGTTCTTGTCCTTGTAGACGATTTCCACGTCGCCTTCCGCCTCGGGATACAGATCGGCGATATTGGGATCGGCCATGCGGACGGCCTTGGCGTCCTCCAGGGTCAGGCGGGTGTAGTTGCCCGCCGCCCCGCGTACGCCGCGCGAGCTGGGCGCGCCCGCGAAGAGCATGACCACGTTCGAACCCAGGCTTTGCAGGCGCGCTTCGATGGCCTTCTGGGCTCCGTTGCCGATGGCGAGCATGGCGATCACGGAGGAGACCCCGATGAGGATTCCCAGCACGGAAAGCCCGCTGCGGACCTTGTTGGAAGCCACCGCCCGCAATGCGGAAGCGCCGTACTCGCCGAACTCCGCCCAGGTCGAGGCCCGCGCTTTGCCGAAGGCGCCCTCCGTTCGCGCCGCAGGTCCCTCCGCTTCCGACTCCGACGCATCCGCATTCTCCGCCGGCGCATCTATCTCCGCGCTGCGGCCCGGCTTGTCCTCATCCGAAAGGATCATACCGTCTTTGATCTGCACGATGCGTTCCGCATGGGCCGCGATGTCGGGTTCATGGGTCACCATGATGATGGTGATGCCGCTTCGATTCAAGGCTTTCAGGCGCGCCAGGATTTCCTCGGATTGCTCCGTGGCCAGGTTGCCAGTGGGTTCGTCGGCGAAAATGATCTTGGGCCGGTTGATTAGGGCGCGCGCCACCGCTACGCGCTGCTGTTGTCCGCCCGAAAGCTGGTTGGGCTTATGCGATAGCCGGTTCTCCATACCCACTTCCCGCAGCAGCTCGCGACCGCGGTTCAGCCGATCGCCCTGCCCCGAGTACAACATGGGCAGCACCACGTTGTCGAGGGAAGAAGTCCGCGGCAGCAGGTTGAACATCTGGAAAATGAAGCCGATGGTTCGCGATCGCAGCACGGCGCATTGATCCTCACTCAAGGAGGAAACCTCGCGGCCCATCAGGAAATAGGATCCGGACGTGGGGCGATCGAGCAGCCCCAGGATCTGCATCAGGGTCGACTTGCCCGATCCGGAGGGACCCATGATGGCCAGGAATTCGCCTTGGCGGATTTCCAGCGAGATGCCTTTGAGGATCTCCAATTCCGAGCGGCCCATCTTGTAGACGCGGCGGATGTTCTCCAGCTTGATCAGCGGCGCGCGTTCATTCATAGCGAAGCGCCTCGATGGGAGACAGCAGCGAGGCCTTCAAGGCAGGCCAAAAGCCGAACAACACGCCCACGCCCGCGGAAAACGCGAATACCATGAGCACGGCGTCGGAGCTGACGATGGCGGCCCAGCCCGCGAAAGCGGAAAGCCCCAGGGAAACGCCCACGCCCAGGCACACGCCGAAAGCCCCTCCGAACGCCGACAGCAGGATGGATTCGATCAGGAATTGCATCAGGATGGCCTTGCGCGGCGCGCCGATGGCCTTCCGCAACCCGATTTCGCGCGTCCGTTCGCTGACCGAGACCAGCATGATGTTCATGATACCGACGCCGCCCACCAGCAGGGAAATGGCCGCCACGATGCCCAGCAACAAGGTAAAGGTTTGCGTGGTATCCGCCAGGGCCGATTGGATCTCGGCCATATTATGGATATCGAAATCGTCTTCCTTATAATCCGGCAGGCGATGCCGCTTACGCATCAAGGCCGTGATTCCCGCCATCGCCGCGTCGATGTTCCCCGCGCTGTCGCATTCCGCCCAGATGCTGTTCAAATATGTCAGGCCCAACAGGCGCCGCATGGCCGTGTTCAAGGGAACCAGCACCATATCATCCTGATCCCGGTAGCCGTTTGATCCATGCGCGGGCAGGATGCCGATCACGTTGAAGTTGATGTGGTTGATCTTGACGGTCTTTCCCACGGGATTTTCGTTCCCGAAAAGATTGTTCACCACGGTCTGGCCCAGCAGCGCGACGCAGCCCAGGCTCTGGTCTTCCCCGCTGCCGAAAAAACGGCCGTAATACGGGGAAGCGTTGCGCATCTCGCGGTACAGGACGCCGGCACCGGTAACCTGGGTGTTGACATTGCGGTTACCCCATACGATCTGGGCGCTGCCTTGCACGTTGCCGTCGACCCGCACGACGTGCGGCACGCTAGACAGGGCTTGCACGTCCCCCATGGTCAGACGGCTGACGCTGCCGCCGGCGCTGCGCACCCCGCCCACGACCGGGCTGCCGGGAACGATCATCAACAGATTGGATCCCAGGCCGGAGATACCGGTCTCGATGGCCTTGCGCGCGCCGCCGCCCAAAGCCAGCATGGCGACCACGGCGGCCACGCCGATCAAAATGCCGATAACGGAAAGCAGGCTGCGAATGCGGTTGGAGGCAAGCGCTTTGAGCGCCGAGAAGGCGTATTCCTTGATCTGGACGGGGCTGAAACCGGAAGACGCCTTTGCGCTGCCGGGTGGGGCTACGGTCGCCTCGGGCTTGGGGACGTTCGTCTTTGCCATAGCGGCTCCGGGCTCCAGCGATCCTTGCGGCGTTGCTGGAAAGTTTGCATTGAACTCATCGGAAACGACGACGCCGTCCTTGATTTGGATGATGCGCTTGGCATGGGCCGCGATTTCCGGATCATGGGTCACCAGCACGATGGTGATGCCGCCGGCGTTGAGCTCCTGTAGTTGCCGGAGAACCTCCTCGGCCTGATGCGAGGCCAGGTTGCCGGTGGGCTCGTCGGCGAAAATGATCTTGGGCCGGTTGACCAGGGCGCGCGCGATGGCAACCCGCTGCTGCTGGCCGCCGGAAAGCTCGTTGGGCTTATGCGTAAGTCGCTCTTCGAGGCCCATCTCCTTGAGAATGTTCCGCGCCCGATTCTTGCGATCGGAAGCGCCCGAATAGATCATCGGCAGCATCACGTTGTCGAGACAGGTGGTCCGCGCCAGCAGGTTGAACATCTGGAAGACGAAGCCGATGGTGCGGGAACGGATGGCCGCGCCTTCATCGTCGGACAGCCGCGACACGTCCATGCCCAGCAGGCAGTAGCTGCCGGAAGACATCCGGTCCAAAAGCCCCAGGATTTGCATGAGGGTGGACTTCCCCGATCCGGACGGGCCCATGATGGCGACGAATTCGCCGGCATGGATTTCCAGGCTCACCCGTTTGAGAACCTGTAATTCTTCCCCGTCGATCCAATACGATTTGGAGACGTTGTCCAGCTCGATGATCTTCAGGGAGAGCCTCTTTATCGCCGTCCGGACGTCAGCGGGCTCGCCTTGGGACCTTGCTGCGGAATATATTTGCCGCTGGCGAGGACGACCTTCTCCCCGGCCGCCAGGCCGGAAACGATTTCGATCTTGTCATTGTTTTCCAGGCCGGTTTTGACGGGCCGCGGCACAGCCTTCCCGTCGGGGCCGGGAACGGAAACTTGCTTGCCGCCGTCGGGCAAATCCTGCACCGCGGTCACCGGCAGCAACAGCGTCTTCTCCCTTTGGGTGACGATGAAGCTGATGTTCGCCGTCATCTCGGACCGGAAGAACGGCGGCGTTTTGCCCGGCGTGACTTTCACGCCGTAGGTGATGACGTTGGAGACGTTCTTGCCCTCGTAAAGGATTTCGGACACGCTGCCTTCCACCCGTTGCGCAGGATAGGCATCCAGGGTGATCCACGCCGGCATGCCGATGCGGATATGCCCGATATCGGCTTCATCGACCTGGCCCAGAACGATCAGATGATCGGACATGGCGAACAGAACCGAGGTGGGATCGACGGTTTGGCCCACCACCACGTTCTTCAGGATGATGACTCCGGACAAAGGCGCCACGATGGGCGTGGGCTTGTACGCATCCGCCCAATGCTTGACCGCCGCCGCCCCCTGGCTGCGCGCCGCATCCAGGATGGCCGCGCGATCACTGGAGCTCATCCACGCCAGCACCTCGCCCGCTTTCACCTTACGGCCTTCGTCGCCCAGCAGCCTTTCCATGCGCCCGGAAATGGGCGGCTTGATCTCGACGCGGTTAAGCGGAGACACCGAACCCGTGGCCGCCACCGTTTGTTCGATGGGTCCCTCTTCGACCGTAATCGTAGGTAGCTCCACCGGACGGCGTTTCATTATCTTGGCGGAGTAAAACCATCCGCCGCCGCCGAGCAGCGCCAGAACCAGAACCGCGATCAAAACTTTCATCATCGACTTCATTCTGCTAAAGGTAGGCCCAGGGATTTTTGCCATGCCGCTTCCGCGACGAGTACGTTCGCTTGCGCTTGGATGGCTTCACGCTCGAGGCTGATGCGCTCCGAAGCGATGATTTCCCAGTTGTCGTAAGTCATGAGCCCGCTGTTGTAGCGGATGTTGGCCTCGTCGTTACGCTGCCGGGCCGCTTCCAGCAAGGCAGCCTGCACCTTCGACTGATCGAAAGACGACGCGTATCCGGACCAGGCGGTTTCCAAATCCACCAAGGCCTGTTCGCGCACGGCGCGCAAATCCTGCTTGGCCTTTTCCAGGTTGCTTTTCGCCGCGAGGATCGCATAGCGGGTGTTGGTGGGGCCTTGGCCGAACAAGGGATAGCTGAGAACCACGTTCCAACTATTCTGCAACTCGGTGTAGCCGTCGAGGAATTGCGTATAGCCCGCGGACAGCGTTGGCCAATAATCGCTGCGGGCGATGTCCAGATTGGCTTCCGCGGTGCGCATCACGCTTCGCTCCACCAACACGTCCGGCCGGTTCTCGATCAGCGTCTGCCCATCCTTGGGCGGCTCGCCGGGAGGCGAGGGCTCCAGGCTATCCTTAGCCTGGAAGTCCGACGGCGTGTCCAATCCCAACTGCCGGTTGAGGGCTTGTTGCGCGATGCGCATGTCCCGGAAGGATTGCGACAAGTCGGCCTGGGCCTGCAGCAATTGCGCCTTGGCCCTGAGCATGCTGCCTTTGGATTCCCGTCCGGAGTTGTAGCGCAAGGTCACCAATTGCGCCTCGTCCTGGCGCATGGCCACGATGCGCTGCGAGACGTCGATGTTTTTGCGGACGAAAAGCAATTGGGTGAAGGCCTTGCGCAAATCATAGCGCACCTGGGTGGACGCCTCACGCTGACCGGCTTCGGCCTGGGACACGAGGGTCTTGGAGGTTGCGATGTCGGCGCGGTCGGTTTTGTCCCACAGATTCACGTTAATCGATGCGCGCGTCTGCCAATTGGATCCGTTGGAGGTGGTGGCGGGAACGCGATAGCCGTGATCCAATGCCAGTTTGGGGGCGAGGCCGTTGCGGGTTCGGGAATAGGCGGACTGGCTGGCTTCCAGGGCGTATCGGGACGAGGCCAGATCGGGATTGTTCCGTAGCGCGAGGGCGACGCAGTCCCGCCATGTTAAGGAGTCTTTGGGGAGGCTTTGGCTGAAGCCGGAAGAAACCGAAATAGCAATAACGCCCAAGGCCAGGCCGATTTTCATGTTCCGCTTTCGCCCTTCCGAACCCGATCCAGGGCTTCCATTTAACAATTATTGCCGCAGCGGGACAGCGGATACCGATATGGCATAACAGAAGGTAGGATGGTTTCAGAACTTTTGTTGCGGGTCCCGGTCTGCAAGGTTAGACGCAGCCGATTGGGTTGAAAGAGAAAGCGAATCCCATCCTGCCAATGGCGGATCGGCCGGACCGAGCGGGCGGATTTTCGTTTCGGGGATGAATTTCGTGCACAGCCAGGGCGTCAGTCCCAGCGCGGTGATGAGCAAAGTAGGCAGACCCAATACCGCGAAGTTACCGATGCTGATAATGCCGAGATGGCTGGTGAACAGCATGCCTGCGTACCCGGCCGTCGTGGTCAATGTGCACACGCCCACCAGCACGCCGATGTTGGAGTAAAGTTCCCGCATGCGGTGACGGCCCAAGCGCATATAAGCCAACAATATGTAAGTACAGAGGTTGACGCTGTAACCCTGCAAATCGGAAATGACGATGAGGTTATAGGCTCCCACCTTTATTCCGAGCAATCCCATCAAACCCATGATCCAAATCACGCCCACGATAAGTTCAATGCTGCAAATCAGCAGCAGCCGCCAATCACGTAGAATGCAAGCCAGGAAAAAGACCAGGATGAGCAGCATGCTGGCGAAGATCTTTTTGCTGTCGGCTTTGACGAGGCGCATGATGTCGCTGAACAGGAAAGTCGAAGAATAGGCGCTCAGGTGTTCCCCGTTGATGTCGAAATGGCCGTAGCGATCCTGGAATCTGCCGGCTTCAATGGCGTTGGAGGTATTGTAATTGCCGTAAATAAACCCGATCTTTCCGTAGGATCCATCGCGTTCGCGCAACAAGTTGAAGGCCCAATCCGGAATGTCCCGGGCGGAAAACGGGTGGGTCTGCGACAGATCGCGCAGTCGGTGGATCATCACCGAATCGTCGCCGTGGGCGCGATCGAAAACGCGGGTCCGCGCGAGGGCGCCGATGTTGTCGATATATCGCATGCGCTCCTGTTGCGCCTCCGAAGGCGGAACGAAGGTGGTCAAGGTGAGAAAGCTGCGGAGATAGGGATCCTTCTCCACCGTCAACCGGTGGAGCAGGGTATCGTGCAATGCCACCATGGCGGCCGAATCCTTGGCCAGCACCACCACCGGTTGGCTGCTGCTCCTGCGGCTGTTCAAGGCCACGTCGATGGGTCGGCCGTGATCCACGACGTCCTGGGTGTCGCGCAATCTGTCGAAGTCATATTCGAAGCGGAGCCTAGGTATGAAACAGGCAAGCACTACGGCGCCCACGCCAATCGCGGCGGCGGCGAACCTCACGAAATTCCGGCCGTCCTGCCGCCATAAAAAGGACGGGATCCTCAGGTTAAGGACGTTATGTCCGAGCGAAGGCCAGAGGCGCGGCCAGCGGCGGTAGGCGCGTTCCCAGAGAAAAATGCAGGCGGGCATGGTGAAAAAAGCGGCCGCGATGCTTGCGGCCACGCCGATGCTGGCGATGACTCCGAATTCGTAGAAGCCGACGAATTTCGAAACCCGCAGCGTCAATAAACCGGCGATTGTGGTGATGGCGTGCACCGTCAGGGAAAAGAACAGCACGTCCCAGGTTTCCTCGAGCGCTTCGATCCAACTGCGGCCCGCCCGTACCAGTTTCTGGGAATACCCCACTACGTAAATGGAAAAGTCGGTGCCCATGCCGAACAAAATCGCGATGACGAAGACCGTGTACAGATTCATGCGCCCGTAGGTCAGGGCCGTGGCAGCCAAAGTCAGAATGCAGGAAAACACGGCTTGCCATCCGATCACCACCACGGCGCCCAAACTGCGGAAATAGAGGAGCAGGATGAGAAGATTCAGTCCGACCGAGATGAAGGTGGCGATCAGGCCATTGCGGGCCAGCGAATTCACTTCTTCCAAGCCCTCGTACGGGCCTTCAACGCCGATGTTGAGGGCGGAACCGTAGCGTTTGCGGAAGGGATCCAACAGCACCTGCGTCCGCGCCAAAACGGTCTTAACGTAATCGATGTTATAACTCGGGTATTTCAGCGCCGCCTGGACCAGGCCCACGGTACGGCCGTCGCGGGTCATGCCTATCAGCCGCGAGCGCAGCGAATCGGGAATGCCGGCTTTGAAATCGAATTCGGCCGCGGCCTCCGGATTCTTGGCTTTGAAATATTCCGCGAAGGCGTCGGCGGCTTCATCGGGCAAGCCCAGTTGCTGGGGAATGCTGGCGTTGAACCAGGCCATGGGTTTCATGGCGGACGCGGTGTCGGTATCGTCCAACAGGTCGGCTCCGAGCGGGGTTTCCGTGCCCAGGTTCAATCTCAATTGGGATAACTTGGCCTCGATGTCCTTTAAGTAATCCGCCGGCAAGTACAGCAAGGCATGCTGCTTGAAGAAAGCATTGTCCCGCGCCGTTTGCGCGAACACCACGTCGGGCCAGTCCTTTTGCAGCCGCGCCTGGATCGAATCCTGGATCCGGGCTACGGTTTCCGGATCCTTCATCACGATGGCGATGGTGAAAAGATCGGAGTTCCCATAACGGGCGTCCACCGCCTTCATCGCGCGGACGGTCTCGGTATTGCGGGGCAGAAGCGACTGCAGATTCGCGTCCAGGCGGATATGCGATGCGCACCAGATTCCCAGCCCTGCCAGGATCAAGGATAAGAGGAGGATGGCGACGGGATGGCGGTAAGAAAGCTCGATGTAAGTACGGATAACATGGCGCACCCGCGACGACTGGTTGCCGGGGGGCCGGAATTCTGGATTCATTATTTCCTGAAACGGGAATGAGTGCCGATTCCCGGATGGGCTCTTTCTAAAAAGGACAAATTATAGAATTGGCCGAGGCGCTTTCGCATGCTCCCGCATCCTCGCGCTTTGCAGTGCGGTGGCCTCGGCCCGGCATAGCCGGATTTCGATTCCAATCGCGCAAGGTTAATGCGCTGTGCAGATGGATATCGTCAGGAAAATTAAGGTTTTCTCCGGCGGAAACAAAATGGAAACACGATGGAAAACTCGTTTCATCCGCCACTCTTAGCTTTTCAAGCAAATTTCAGGTAGGCAAGGATCCGACCTTGCGGAAAGGATGATCAGGTTTTCCCGGGTATTCGTAATACTCCGAACTTTCCGTAAAAGTCGTTCTTGGCGCTTTAGTGTTGGGTAACATACGTGTTACTACAGTGGAGTATCGGTAAGGAGCGGCTACCTTGACTTTGACTAACGGAGCGACAATTCTAGGTTTAACTTTGGATTTTACGCAAGCTGGCTTTCGCGAAAATATGAGCATAAAATCAACCACTTTCGCTCCGAATGCCCACGCCAAGGGCAAGCGCGCAACTCCCCGGGTTTTATTCATCGGCGGGTCGGTGAACCAGACCAAGCAGATGTTGGCCGTGGCCTCCGCCATGCCGGAGGCGGACGCCTATTTCACGCCTTACTATTGCGACGGGTTCATCGATTTCGGACGTCGCCTAAGACTGCTGGAAAATACCGTGCTCGGATATGCCTGGCGGCAAGCAGGCGTTGAACTCCTGGAATCACGGGGCGTGAAAATGGATTGGGAGGGCCGTAGCGGCGATTGGGACCTGGTGGTCACCGCCTCCGATCTGATCGTTCCGAAGAACATTCGCGCCTGCCGCATCCTGTTGGTGCAAGAGGGTATGACGGATCCGGAAGGCCTTGGCTTTCGCCTGCGCAAATGGTTTCCCTTTCTGCCTGTCGCCCTCGCGGGGACCTCGGGAACGGGAACCAGCCGCCTCTATGATCGCTTCTGCGTCGCCAGCGAAGGGTATCGCGGGCTTTTCATCCGCAAAGGGGCGGCGGCGGAACGGATCAGGGTCACGGGAATCCCCAACTTCGACGATTGCGAACGCTATCGGCAGAACGATTTTCCCCACCGGGATTACGTGCTGGTCTGCACCTCGGACACCCGGGAAACCTATAAATGGGACAACCGGAAAGAATTCATCCTCGATTGCATGAAGATCGCGGCGGGAAGGCAATTGATTTTCAAATTGCATCCGAATGAAAACCACGCGCGCAGCCGTCTGGAAATCGAGCGTTATGCGCCGGGAGCGTTGCTTTTTACGAAGGGCAGCGCCGAAGAAATGGTCGCCAATTGCCGGGTCTTGATCGTGCAACTTTCGACCTTGGCTTTCGTGGGTTTGGCTCTCGGCAAGGAAGTCCATGCCCGAGGGGACGTATCGGAATTACGGCGGCTGTTGCCGCTGCAAGGAGTGGACGCGGCCCGGAATATCGCCGACGTTTGCCGCGATTTGTTGGACGCGCCGCTCGCGAAAGTCCTGGCCCAACGCGATCGGGGCGGTGTCACGCATGCGCCGGAGACGGTGTCGGCATGAAATTGGTCGCCGTTATCCAGGCTCGTACGGGTTCGACGCGGCTCCCCAATAAGGTGATGCTCCCTCTCCAAGGCAAATCCATCTTGGAACGCATGCTCGAACGCGTGCTGGCCGCTTCGGCTTTGGACGAGGTGGTCGTGGCCACCACCACCAGCCCCGCGGACGAACCCATCCGGGCTTTGTGCCGCCGCATGGGTATAGCCGCGTATTCGGGTCATGCGACCGATTTATTGGATCGGCATTACCGGGCAGGACGCGAACGCGGGGCCGAGGCGGTGGCCAAGATACCGTCCGACTGCCCCCTCATCGATCCGCGAGTCATCGATCGGGTGGCCAATCGCTACCGCAGCGCCGCGGAACCGGGCATCGACTTCGTCAGTAACCTGCATCCGGCCTCCTATCCGGATGGCAATGACGTGGAAATCATGTCCATGCCCGTCCTGGAAACCGCATGGCGCGAGGCCGCGCGCCTCATGGAACGCGAGCACACGACGCCCTTCATCTGGGATCAGCCGGAACGGTTCCTGCTGGATAACGTCGTTTGGGAAAACGGGCGGGATCTCTCCATGAGCCACCGCTTCACCCTCGACTACCCGGACGATTACGCTTTCGTCAAAGCCGTTTACGACTGTTTGCACCGCGAAGGGGCATTCCCCTTTTCGCTGGACGACATCTTGCGGCTACTCGAAGAGCGGCCGGACATTTTCCGGATCAACTCGCATCTGGCCGGCGTGAACTGGTACCGCAATCACCTTACCGAGCTACGCACCGTGGGCGGCCATGAAACCGTCCGGTACGAAGGAACCTGATGAACGACGGCGATCCTTTCCGCGATTTGGAAACCACGGCCCTGCGCGTGCGGGAGCATATCCTGCGCATGTCCACCGACGGAGGGTGCTTCATCGGCGCGTCGTTATCGTGCGCCGACTTGCTGGTGTACCTCTATGGCCGCGTGCTCCGGGTTTCGCCCGAGACGGCCAACGACCCCGATCGCGATTACTTGCTTTTGTCCAAAGGGCATGACGTTCCAGCCTTGTACGGCACCCTCGCCGAGGCGGGTTTTTTCCCCGTCGAACGCCTGCGCAACCATCTGCATCCCGCGGACTCCATTTACTGGCACCCCAATCGCGCCCTACCCGGCATCGAATTCCATTCCGGATCGCTCGGTCATCTCCTTTCGGTATCCATGGGCATCGCGCTGGATATCAAATTGCGCGGCGGCTCCAATCGCGTATTCGTAGTCGTCGGCGACGGCGAGCTGAACGAGGGTTCCATGTGGGAAGCCATGCTGGTCGCCTCCGCCAAACGCATCGACAATCTCGTAATGATCATCGACCGCAATGAATTCCAAGCCAATATCCGCACAGAAGATTTGATTCCGCTGGAACCTTTGGCCGACAAGTTGCAAGCCTTCGGATTCCGAACCGTCAGCGTCGATGGCCATTCCTTCGGCGATCTGGAAAGGGGTCTTTCCTTGCGCGCCGAGGGAAGGCCAACGGCGGTTATCGCGCGCACGGTGCGAGGCAAGGGATTGCCCAGCATCGAAGCCCGCGCCGATCGTTGGTTCGTGAATTTCACGCATGAGGAAGTCGCCTCGCTCATGGCGGAGTTGCACGGACAGGCGCAGGCCCGCTTGACCTCGGAAACCCTGGTGGTACGATGATCGCCACCGCTTCGGCTCCCGCGGAAACCTACGAAAGCTTGCTGTTACGCTTGTGCCAGGCCGAGCCGCGCCTCATCGTCATGACCGCGGAGAACCGCGCCGCCATCCGCAGCCTGCCGGAAAAGCTGGGCGGCCGATTCATCGATGTCGGCATTTGCGAACAAACCATGGTCGGCATGGCGGCCGGACTGGCCTTGCGGGGCCGCGTTCCGGTAGTGCATGCGCTGGCGACCTTCCTGACCATGCGCGCCTTCGAATTCATCCGCACTGACGTCGGAATTCCGGGACTGCCGGTCAAACTGATCGGAGGCGTGGCGGGATTCCTTTCCGAGGCCAACGGCCCCACCCATCAGGCCCTCGAAGACCTGGCCATTCTGCGGAGCATCCCGGGCATGGAGATCGTTTTCCCAGCCGATGAAGAGGAAATGCTGCGCGCATTGCCCGTGATCCTGGCCAGCCCCGCCCCGACTTATATGCGGTACAATGCCCGGAAGGCCGCCGTAAGCCATCCCGCCGGGTTCGCGCTCGGTAAAGCCGAGGTGCTATCGGAAGGCGCGGATGTCGCCTTGCTCGTCGCCGGCTTCCTCCTGGAAGAAGCGGTTCGCGCCAGGGATCTTCTGCAAGCGGAAGGGCTCGGCGTCCGCCTGGTGAACCTGCGATCGATGGTCCCCATCGATACCGAAGCCGTATTGCAAGCGGCGCGCGAAACCCGATTGCTGGTCACCATCGAAGATCATTTTCAAACCGGAGGTTTGCGCTCCATCGTAGCCGAAACCTTGCTGGACGCGCGCGTGACCTGTCCCGTGCTGCCCATCGCCCTGGACAAGCATTGGTTCCGGCCCGCGCTCTTGCAGAACGTTTTGATCCACGAAGGCTTTACGGGCGCCCGGATCGCCGAAAGGGTCCGCCGGCATTTGGCCGTCCAGCCGGATATTCTTCCGTCAATCCATCCGACCGCCCATCCCGTCGCGCTCTCCTGAAGGAAATACCATGCCGAATCAGGTCGCTATGAACCCGGATTTCCCCTGCATCGAGCAATCCGATGCCTGGTACCAACGCGCGTTGGGCCTCATCCCCGCGGGAACGCAGACCTTGGCTAAGGGTCCGGGGCAATGGGTTCGCGGCGTAGCGCCCAAATACGTGCGGCGCGGCAAGGGCGGGCATGTCTTCGACGTGGACGGCAATGAATACGTCGATCTGAACATGGGCGTGGGGCCGTTGGTGCTCGGGTATGCCAACGAAGCCGTCGACGAAGCCATCCGCGCCCAGTTGGCCGATGGCATCACCTTCACCCAAATGCATCCGCTCGAAGTCGAAGTCTCCGAACTGATCGCCGAAGTGGTGCCGGGAGCCGAGTCGGTCCGCTTCAGCAAAACCGGCTGCGACGTCACCACGGCGGCCGTGCGATTGGCCCGCGCCTTTACCCGCCGCGACAAAGTCCTATGCTGCGGATACCACGGCTGGCATGACTGGTATATCTCGGTCACCGATCGCAACCTCGGCGTTCCCGAAGCCGTCCAGGATCTCTCCCACACTTTCGCCTACAACGATCTCGACAGCGCGGCGGACGGCATCGACGAGGACACCGCCTGCGTGATCCTGGAACCGACGGTATTCGAAGCGCCCAAGCCCGGGTTCTTGAAAGGCTTGAAGGAATTGTGCCGGGCGCGCGGCGCGCTGCTGATCTTCGATGAGATGTGGACCGGGTTCCGGCTGGCCGTGGGGGGCGCCCAAGAGCGATTCGGCGTAACGGCGGATCTGGCCTGCTTTTCCAAAGCCGTGGCCAACGGCATGCCGCTCTCGGTGCTGACCGGGCGTCGCGACGTCATGAGCTTGTTGGACAAGGACGTTTTCTTCTTTACCACCTTCGGCGGCGAAGCGCTGTCGCTGGCCGCGGCCAAAGCCACCATCGGCGAATTGCGGAAGCACCGGGTCCCGGAACGGTTGGAAACCTTGGGCGGCAAGTTGCGGGACGGATATAACGTTCTAGCCGGCGAGCTGGGCTTGCAAGGCTTCACGCGCGCGGTCGGCTACGGCGCCCGTTCCATGGTCGTGTTCGAGGCGAAAGCGGAGGCCGCCGGCCAAAATCCTTTGCTCCTGAAATCGGTCTTGCAACAGGAGATGATCAAGCGCGGCGTGCTCTGGGCCGGCTTCAATACCCTTTGCCTGGCGCATACCGAAGCCGATGTGGCCCATGTCCTCGCCGCCTATCGGGCTTCCCTGATCATCTTGCGGGACTCCCTGGCCGATAAGACCTTGGCCTCGACGCTGCGCGGAGAACCGGTGGAACCGGTTTTCCGCCGCACCAGCAATTTCAACGTCAAGCCCAAAGAGCCGGCGCATGGGTGAGTTGCAAGGAAAGGTCGCGATCATTACCGGCGCATTGGGTTTGCTGGGCCGCGCCCATTGCGCCGCCATGGCCAAGGCCGGCGCCACCGTGGTGGCCACCGATCTGGACAACTCGGCTTGCGAAAACGCCGCCCGGGAATTGTCGCAAGCGACCGGCTGCCGCAGCATGGGTTACGGCGCGAACATTACCGAAGAGCCGTCGCTGAAGCAGTTGCGCGACGTCGTTCTGGATCGGTTCGGGCGCATCGACGTTCTGCTGAACAACGCGGCGTGGAACGACGTGTTCCGGGACGGCGCCGATGCGGCAGAGCTGTCCAAGTTCGAGAATTACCCGTTGGAAATGTTCGAACGGGCCATGACGGTGAACGTAACCGGCATGTTTCTGGCCTGCCGGATCCTCGCGGCCGATATGGCCGAACGCGGTTCTGGGAGTATTATCAACGTGGCCTCGACTTACGGATTGGTGGGACCGGATCAATCCATTTACCGAACGCCCGACGGCTCGCAAGGTTTTTTCAAGTCGCCGGCCTACTCGGCGTCCAAGGGCGCGGTGGTGTCGTTCACGAAATTCCTGGCCGCCTATTGGGGCCATCGCGGGGTGCGCGTGAATTGCCTATGCCCAGGCGGCGTATTCCAAAACCAAGCGGAACACTTCGTGCGGAACTACGCGGCCAAGACCCCGCTAGGACGCATGGCCCAACCCGGGGAAATCGCGCAGGCCGCCGTTTACCTCGCCAGCGATGCATCGAGTTATATGACGGGATCGAATTTGATCGTCGATGGAGGCTGGACCGCATGGTGACGCCCCCCGCCCCCCTCCATCTGGAGCCGGACGAATTACACGCCCGCGCCACGCGCATCCGCCTGGTGTTGACGGACGTCGACGGCACTTTGACCGACGGCGGGGTATACTACTCCGATCGCGGCGAGGAGATGAAACGCTTCGATCTTCGCGACGGCATGGGCGTGGAACGTCTGCGCGGGCATGGCGTGGAAACGGCATTCATCACGCGGGAATCATCGCCCATCGTGCAGCGACGGGCGGAAAAGCTGGGCGTCAAGCTCTTCGCGGGATTGAAGGATAAACGCCTGGCGCTGCCCGACATCCTGCGGGAACTCGGGGTCACGCCCGAACAAGTGGCCTATTTCGGCGATGACATCAACGATGCGGCCATCATGGATGCGATCCGGCCGGGGGGCCTGGTGGGCGCGCCCGTCGACGCCCAGCCGCATGTGCGGGATCGCATCCATTTTCGCAGCGCCCTACCGGGCGGGCATGGCGCCTTCCGCGAGTTCGCGGAATGGCTGATCCGGCTTGCAGGATAAACGCGCAGCGCGGCCCGAAGCATCATCCTTGGAATAAGCGGAGGAGACACCTTGAAAACGAACGGTAAGGAACAACGGACGAGCATCAAGATCAGGAACCGCTGGGTAGGCGAAGGGCATCCCGTCTTCGTCATCGCCGAGATCGGCATCAACCACAACGGCTCCCTGGAGTTGGCCAAAAGGCTGATTGACGGGGCGGTTTTGGCGGGAGCCGATGCGGTAAAATTCCAGAAGCGCACTCCTGAGCTGTGCGTGCCGCGCGACCAGTGGGATATCGAACGCGATACTCCCTGGGGTCGGATGAAATACATCGACTACCGCCACCGCGTGGAATTTTCGGCGGTTGAATACGCGCAGATCGACCGCCACTGCCATGAACGCAACATCCTGTGGTTCGCGTCTTGCTGGGACGAGAACTCGGTTGATTTCATGGAGCAGTTCGCTCCGCCTTGCTACAAAGCGGCGTCGGCGTCGTTGACCGACCTTCCGCTCCTGAATAAAATGAAAAGCACTGGCGTCCCCCTGATCATTTCGACCGGCATGTCGACCCAGGAAGAGATCCTGTCCGCGGTCGAAGCCGTGGGGATGGACAACCTGCTGGTGGCGCACTCGACATCGGCCTATCCCTGCCCCCCCACCGACTTGAATCTCCGCATGATCAATACCCTGAAGGCCATGTACCCGGAATGCCCCATCGGATACTCGGGCCATGAAGTCGGTTTGGCGCCGACCTGGGCGGCCGTCACCTTGGGCGCCACTTTCGTCGAACGCCATATCACGCTGGACCGCTCGATGTGGGGCAGCGATCAAGCGGCGTCGGTGGAGATCGGCGGCCTTATCCGCCTGGTGTCGAACATTCGCGACGTCGAACGCGCCCTTGGCGACGGGATAAAAAAAGTCACCGCGACCGAGATGGCCCAACGCAAGAAATTGCGGCGGGTGAATTCCGAGGTCGCCGTGCCGGGTTGAAGGCGGCAATGCACGCGCAAGTTGTTTTTGTCTCCGTAATGTTCGTTACGTCCGTCCTTTTTATCGCGCTGGAGCGCCGTTTCCCCTCTACGTCGGGCCAAAAGTTTTTCCGCCAAGGATTCTGGATGGATCTTTTGCTCTACAGCTTTTTGCAAAACTGGATATTGGGGAACGTCATACAATGGATCATAAACGGCCTGGACGCGGCCGCTTCCGGTCGCTTGCACCTGGTCGGCGGTTGGCCGCTGCCGCTGCAAGCGGTTTTTTTCCTGTTGCTGCACGACTTTTACATCTACTGGTTCCATCGCCTGCAACACCGCCTGCCTTTGCTGTGGCGCATCCACGAAGCCCATCATTCCACCCCCGACGTCGATTGGCTCTCGGGTTCACGCTCGCATGCTTTGGAAATCCTGATCAACCAGACCATTGAATTCGCTCCCATCGTTCTGCTGGGGGCCCCGCCGGAAATCGGCTACTTCAAAGCCCTCATCGATTTAGTGTGGGGCATGTACATCCATTCCAACATCGGCGTCCGTTCCGGATGGCTGCAAAAGATCCTCAATGGGCCCGAGATGCATCGTTGGCACCACGCCACCGAAGTCGTCGACGTCAATTTTTCCACCAAGTTCGCGTTTTGGGATTGGATCTTCGGGACCGCCTATTTGCCCAATGCCAAACCCAAGGGCTTCGGGCTGGTGGACACTCCCGGCTATCCTCTCGGCAACTACCTGGCGCAGCATGGGTATGCCTTAAGGTTCCGGGCCAGGTCGTTGACGGCCGGCCACCCGGAAAAAGTCCCTACGCCTTAGGGATCCTTACGGCGCCTGAGGAATCGGGTTATCCGTCCCATCGATGATTTGCCGTACCGCATCCAGAATGGCGGCAGCGCCATAGGGTTTGGAAAGGCATAAAATGGAGCCGCCCGTACCGCGAAGGGCTGCGCGGGTATTTTCCACGAGGCCGCTAACGGCAATGATCTTTACCAGCGGATCCAATCTAAGGAGTTCACGAATGGCCGCCTCTCCATCGAGATTGGGCATCATGATATCGGTAACGACCACCGCGATTTCGCCTAGGTGCTCGGCATAGCAGGCAATGGCTTCGTGGCCATCGTTCGCACAAAGCACCCGGTAGCCATTCGACTCGAGGATGAGGGCCGTGGTGTCCCTGATTTCGGCCTCATCGTCGACCAAAAGCACAAGTTCCCCTCTGCCCTGCGGGCCTTGCCGAACGGTTGATTCGCCTGGTTGTCTTGACGCCGTCCTCCGGGCCGAAATATCCGCGGGGAAGTAGAGGTGGAAGGATGTCCCCTTCCCTACTTCGCTATACAGATTGAGAAAGCCATCGTGTCGTTTCACCATGGAGTGAACCGTGGACAACCCCAATCCGGTTCCCTTGCCTACCTCTTTGGTGGTAAAGAAGGGTTCAAAGATCTTGTCCTTTATTTCCGGGGGAATTCCTTCTCCGGTATCGGTTACCTTGATCAAGACATACGGACCGATTTTGGATTCCGAGTGCATGCGCGTATCGATCTCCTCGAACTGCACGTTCTCGGCCGAAAGCGTAAGGGTTCCGCCCCGCGGCATGGCATCCCGGGCATTGACCCCGAGGTTGAGCAGAATCTGGTGGATTTGGGTCGGGTCGCCCAGAAAAGTCCAAAGGCCGATCGGGACATCGGCGCGGATCCGTATGGATTTCGGGAAGGTTTCCTGGATTATCCGCATGACCTCGTCGATCACGTTTTGGGGCTCGATCAGAACCCGCTCACCCTCGACTCCGCGCCCGAAGGAGAGAACCTGCTTTACGATATCGGCGCCTCGTTTCGCGCTGGTCCGCATGGTCGCGATCAAACGTTGCGCGATCGGATCGGATACTTTCTCCTCCATGATTTCAAGCGCCAGCTGGATCGGAAGGAGAACATTGTTGAGATCATGAGCGATTCCGCTCGCGAGGTTCCCTATGCTTTCCAAGCGCTGGTTCCGGTTGATTTGTTCTTCCAGCTTTTTCCGTTCAGTGATATCGCGGGCGATTTTCGATGCGCCTATGATTTTCCCGTTGCCATCGAATATCGGGGAAAGCGTTACGGAAATATCGATCTTTTTCCCATTCTTGCAGACGCGCACGGTTTCGAAATTCTTCACCACCTGGCCGGTCCCGATTTTCGCCAGGATCCCTTTTTCCTCATCAAAGCGGGCCGGCGGGAACAGCATCAATATGGGCTTACCGACGGCCTCCTCGGCGGAATAGCCGAACATTTTTTCCGCGCCGGAATTCCAAGTGGTGATGACGCCGTCCAAGGTTTTGCTGATGATGGCGTCATCGGACGAATTGACGATGGCGACCAACCGCGTCTGCGCCTCTTCCGCCCGCATGCGCTCGGTGATGTCGAAATTGATGCCGGTCATGCGCAAGGGCTTGCCTTCCGCATCCCGCGACACCTCGCCTACCGCTCCGATATGCCTGACCGTTCCATCCGGCCAAATAATCCTGAACTCGGTTTGGTAGGGCTTTTCTCCGCGCAAAGTCTGTTGGATTTCCGCGTCTACGCGATCCCGATCCTCCGGATGCATACTTTCGGACCAAGCTTCATAGCTTCCCGTGAAGCTTTCCCGTTTGATTCCGTAGAGCTCATTCATGCGGCCATCCCAGACCAATTTATCCGCGGGTATTTCCCAATCCCATACCCCCATATGGGCGGCATGGGTGGCTAGCGCGAAACGCTCGTTGGACTTGGCGAGCGCGACTTCGCTTGCTTCCAGCTCCCGCTCCCGTTTCCCCCGTAAAGCCACCTCGGTTAGCAGAGCGTCGATGGATTTCGCCAGCCGGTCGGCCATATCGTTGAAGGTATGCGCAAGCCGGTTCATCTCCTCCAGCCGGCTGCCCGGCAGGCGCTGGGTCAAATCCCCACGCGCCAGGCCCTGGGTCGCCAAGGACATGCGCCGGAGTCCGCCCGTTACCATCTCCGCCAAGACCGCGGTCACGGCGAGCGATAGCATCAGAGCCATGGCGAAGACCATGGCCGCCCGGCTGTTGCCCGCTTCGACGCCGGACAGGTAATAGGATTCCGGCATCGCCGTCAATACCACCCAATCGGATCGCCCGCTCCGCTGGTCCTTGTAGGACGTGGTCTGCGCGAGCCAGGTTTCCCTATCCACCGGCTGATCGGAAATGATATCGAATCGGAACTGGACATCCGCCTTCAGCCGTTCGGGACTCGCGTCCGCTCCCACGAAGTTGGCGATGACCTTGGCCGCAAGGGGATCGTCGGTTTTCGCCGAAGAAGCGAGCACCTTTCCCGAGCGATCGATGAGCAGAGCGATTCCGCTTTGGGAGACGCGAAGGTTCCTGAACAGGAATCCGATGCCCTGGATGATATCGGTCCCGGGCGGCGCTTTTTCCAGATACTCATCCAATTGGAGAACGATGTTTTCGGAAATCTCCTCA
>Ga0265324_10000301_pt1 | contig 36801 bp, 49 predicted proteins | sample 41419metaG_FD_198634 | JGI IMG/M metagenome (GOLD analysis project Ga0265324, IMG submission 198634) | Rhizosphere microbial communities from Carex aquatilis grown in University of Washington, Seatle, WA, United States - 4-14-19 metaG | ecosystem: Host-associated > Plants > Roots > Rhizosphere...
CCCTGATCCGCACGGATCGAAATGTTTTCGTGCCGTGGCTGTCGCGCACCACTGATCGTTACCGGCCGCCGTATGGTATCATGTTGCAGGAGTCGCCACGGCGCTGCGTGTTCGGCGGAACGTGGAACCCGGATAACACCGGGCTGTTCGATGATCCTACCGGCGCGCGGCGGTACTGGCCCGTGACCTGCACGGAAATAAATCTGGAGTGCATACGCGAGACGCGGGACCAGCTCTGGGCCGAAGCCATCGCCAGATATAAGGCGGGGGAAAAATGGTGGTTGTCGAACCAGGAAGAAATTGCCGAGGCCGTCAATGAGCAGAGCCTACGCGAAGCCGATGATACTTGGGGTGAGCTGATCGACAGTGAGTTGCATGGCGTCACCAGAATTACGATCAACGATATTCTGTCGAAAATCGGTGTACCGATTGAGAAAAGAGACCGGCGCTGCGAACGCCGCGTTGGGCATCACATGCGCCGCATCGGATGGACCAGAAAGAAAATGCGGCCCAGCGCGTATAAATCACCGATCTGGTATTTCATCAACCCCGATTGCCTGGGGCTGGAGATCGAAGAGCTGGAGCGCCTCAATCAGTGACCGGAAATGTCCCGCGATCCCGCCGTCCTGCTGTACAACCCTTATGAAGTTTTTTTGTTCGAGGGATAATCGTCCCGTAGCAGACTTCGCTTCGGGGGCAGCAAAGATCGCAATTCGTTTGCCGACCATATCTGGCGTGATGGTGACTGATTTGTACCCGATGAGGTCGGTCGATCCCTTACAGAGTCCTGCATGAAGCGGTCGAGCGCAAGCAAGAACCACGGTTCCGTCAGGAGTTTTTCTAACCAGTTTTCCTGTCCATCCGAGGCCAACATTGTTGCGAAAGGTTTTAATTCCATGCTTCGCAAGCTCAAGCTGGGCTTCCCTCTGGACGTTTGACTCGCTCACGCGCAAAACCCATATCGTCTTGATTCAATTTAACGGGCGGAATAAACATGTCCACCTGTTTAAGCGCGTTGGTCACACGCTGGCAACACATTTCAAAGTAAAGCGGATTTTGCTCGATTAAAATGCAGCGTCGGCCGAGCTGCACGGCCGCGACTCCGGTTGTGCCGCTGCCGGCGAAAGGGTCGAGGATGAGCTGTCCATGCTCCGTAAAATCGGTAATCAGTTCGCGCATCAGCAGCAGCGGTTTTTCCGTTGCGTGTTTGACGGGCTGATCCTTGGCATCGCGTACGTTGTAATCACCGCGCGTTGCGGAGTTTGTGAGGTGCGTATAAACCCCACGTTTTCCCCCAGCATTCCATTTCGCGTAGCCGGAGCCGCACCATGCCGTCACCATCGATTCATAACCTATGGCTGGGCCTTGACCATTCATTTTCGGGGTCGCGTCCGGTTTCACCCAGACCATCGGTGATTTATATTTCAGGCCCTCTGACTCGATATCGTCGCGCCAGAAAGACACCTGCTCGGTTTGGCAGAACGCGATCAGCCAGCCCTGCACCATGCGTTTTGCGGCCGCGCAGGTCTTGCGGCGCATCGTCTCATCAAGGCTGGCGAAGTCGAGCTGCTGCCGATCCCCAGCGCCGCCGCGTTTGTTGCGGCGCGGCCGGTACTGTTTGTGCGCCTCTTCATCGTAGGGCGGGTCCATGATGAGATGGTCGATGGGTTCGTATGATCCATCGCGCTGAAGGTGGTAATGCAGAATATTGGCGGCGTCACCCAGATATAGATCGCACGGCCCGATGGTTTCTTTACGCATTTCGTTTCGCCCTCGCGTTCGCCTTTGCATAGTTAGGTTCGCGGCCTTCACGCGCCGCCAGTTTTATTTCAGCCCAGACGAACGGATTTTTGTATCCCTGCTCGATGCCGATTGCCTCCAGCTCTTCCCGCGTATCCGCGTTCGGCACCGGGATGCCGGCAGCTTTGCGTTGCTGCGCCAAGGCTGCTTTGTCGAGGCGCACAAGCTCACCCGGTTTATGCTCCACCTCCCGCCCATAAACCGGATAAATAAATCCGCAATATGGGCATATGGGGGCCGGCCGATGCACGAATAGGCATTGCGTACAATTCCTGATCTTGATTTTAACTTCGTTCTCGACTTCTTTTTTCTTTTTCTTTTTGCGACCTTCCAGCGACCACACGCGCGGCTCATCGGGCAGGAAGTGACGCCGCACGTTGCCAGCGTGATCGAGGATCAGTGCGCGTTCCTTGCCGGGATATGGCCGTAAAACACGGCCGACTTGCTGAATGTACAACGCTAGGCTCTGCGTCGGCCGCAGCAGGATCGCCGTCTCCATAGCCGGCAGATCGAATCCCTCGCCAAAGATATCGACAGATGTGAGGATAGTAATGTCACCAGCTCGGAAGGCATTAACAGCAGCCTTTCTCTGCGCGCGCGGCGTGTTGCCATCAACATGGATAGCTGAAATTCCAGCGTCTCTAAATTGCTGGGCGACATGTTCGGAATGTTTGATCGACACGCAGAACGCAACAGCGCGCTTTCCCGCCGAATGTTTCTGATATTCTCGGATTGCGTCACCTGTAATAGACGGCGTATCCATGAGGGATTCGTTTTGCTCTTTTGCATAGTCACCTGCCCGTGTATCGAGGTTGCTTACGTCCGGTATTCCAGGCTCAAAAACTTCATAGGGGGATAAGTATTTGTTATCGATGAGCCAGCGTACGCTGGGACCTTCTACCATCGCTGTGTAAATATTTCCGAGTCCCTTTCCGTCTAAGCGTTCCGGGGTCGCGGTGAGACCCACCACTCTGGATTTTGGAAAGTAATCGAGAACGGCTTTCCAGGTCGGGCTGCAAGAATGGGCGCATTCATCGACGACGATGAGATTAGGTGTGTACGGAAATTTCTCCAGGCGTCGGCGCAGCGTGTCGATGCTGGCGATCTGGACGGGCTGTGCCGGATTGAAATCGTACCCTGCTGCGATGCACCCATGTTCGATACCCTCTTTCTGGAACGCCTCAATAGATTGATCCATCAGCTCTTGCCGATGCACAGTGAACAGCGCGGAGAAACCCTTTTTTACCGCGCCGTGGATCATTTTTGACGCAACGCGCGTCTTGCCTGATCCGGTGGCGCTGACGAGCAGAACCGCGCGATTTGTTTTTAATTTTTCGCGCGTCTGATCGATCATTAAATCCTGGTATGGGCGATCCTCGAAGTTGTCAGACATGCTGCGCCACGCGGCGTTTGATCTCGAAATAAATCCGCAGCGCGGCCATCGTATCGTTCAGCGCGTCATGCGCGCCAACAATCTGTTCACCAAAAAAAAACTGATAAGCCTCGGCAAGTTTTGGAACCTTCGGCGTCTGGTGTAATCCGGCCAAGACCATTTTATCGGTCGGTGGCAGGTTGACGATATCGGCCGAGTTGCGCTGCGTACAAAAATGTTCACGGCCGTCGAACAGATCGTTAGCGTGAGAGATGCCGAGGCGGAGTTTTGCCATCTTGACTATGTTTACGTCGAACCCGATGTTGTGACCCACCAGAACGTCGCTGCGCGCGATCATGGAATAAAGCATGGTTACGGCCGTGATCGGTTTGACGCCGAAGCGATGCACACGTTCCTGCGTGATGCCGTGCGCCGCTAGAGCGCCAGCCTCGATGGGAACACCGGGGTTCACCAAAAAATTAATCGATGATTGCACGTTTGCGTTTTCGTCCATCATCACGGCCGCGATCTGCACTGGCCAGGGTTGCGCGGGATCGTCGGGTGGAAGGTCCATATTCGGAAAGCCGGTGGTTTCCGTATCGAATCCAAGAACGGCGGTCATTTTGTTTTCGGTTTTTTCTTGGATTCCACAGCCCAATCCGCGAGAACAACCGCACCGCTGGTGTGTTTTTCGATGAGGGTTGCCGTCTCGATATCGGGGATATTATAGCCGTCGATGATTCGTGCAACGGTTGACGGGTATTTGCCAATCGTTTCAGCAAAGTGCGACGGGCGGATATTGTTATCCCCCAGATAATTTGCCAGTTTTTCAGCGCCAAGTTTCATGCCCCTAATATCCTGTATTTCCGGGGTTTTGTCAATCGACAAAAAATGTGCTTGACGCGGTGGGGGATAAATGGATAATAGGGTCATGGCAAAAAAACCCTCACCCATCACCGCAGCCACGGCTGCGGTAAAGCAGAAAGTCGCTGCGGAACCGAAGCTGCTGAAGGAAAAGGTTGCTGAGGCAAAGCCGGTCGAGCTGAATTTTCCGAAGATCACCAAACCGGGATTCGTCGATAATATCCCGGATTATTTTTATCACAGCGATTGCTGCGATTCACCTTCCATCAGCAGCTCGATGGCGAAAACACTCATCGAAGAGTGTCCAAAAAAAATGTGGGCTAACTCCTATATGGACCCCCACAGGGTGAAAAAAGAGGAACGAAATTTTGACATGGGTCACGCGCTACATCTGATATTTTTGCAGCCGGATCAATTCGCGGCCGGCATACAGGAAATCGAGTTCGCGGATTATAGGAAAGACGAAGCGAAGGCGCAGAAGCAACTGGCATATAACGCGCAGAAAATTCCGCTGCTCACGCACGATCTGCGGCAGGTCTGGCTGATGCGCGAGGCGCTGTACGAAAATCCGATTGCACGACAGGCGTTTGAAAACGATGGCGTCTCGGAGCGCAGTTATTTTTTGAAGGATAAAGAAACCGGCGTCTGGATGAAAGCGCGCCTAGACCGTGAAATGTTTAAGCCGCGCATCATACTGGATTACAAATCCACCAGCAGCGCAAACCCAGCCGATTTCTCGCGCTCGATTTATAATTTTGGTTACTACATTCAGCAGCCCTGGTATCAGCATGTTTACCGCGAGGTGACGGGCGAAGATATCGACGAATGTTATTTCATCGCTCAGGAAAAAGAATATCCATTTCTGCCAACCGTGGTCGAGGTGAAGGCTGAAGCCATCGAGTACGGCGAAAAGATCATGCGGAAGGCGCTACGAAAGTTTGCCGACTGTCTGAGCAGCGGGAAGTGGCACGGTTACCGCGATCCCAACCGGCCGGATCAAGACGGAGTTATCACCCTTGACCTGCCGCAGTTTGCTTATTTTAATCTGGCCGAGCGCGAGGAACGGGGAGACTTTGAATGAAACAGGCGTATCTGAAAAAACGGTTTAACTCATCGTCGATCAAGCTGATAGAGCATGCCAATACCATCATCGATGAATATCAGGGCCAGGGCTATACGCTCACCCTGCGGCAGCTCTATTACCAGTTTGTCAGCCGCGACCTAATTCCAAATTCCCAGAAAGAATATAAGCGTCTCGGCAGCGTCATCAACGATGCGCGGCTGGCCGGCGAGATCGATTGGGATGCCATCGAGGATCGCACCCGTAACCTGCGCGGCCTTCAGACATGGGAATCCCCTGCTGAAATTCTCGAAGAGTCGGCCAACAGATACCGGGTAAATCCGTGGCTGGATCAGGATAATTATTGCGAGGTGTGGATTGAAAAGGATGCGCTGGTCGGCGTCATCGAAGGGCCTTGTAATAAGCTGCGCGTCGATTATTTTGCGTGTCGCGGTTACACATCTCAGTCGGAGCAGCGCGCGGCCGGGGAACGGATCATCAATAAAATTCAGGCCGGGAAGAGCGTCACTATATTCCATCTGGGCGATCACGATCCCAGCGGAATTGATATGACAAGAGACAACCTAGACCTAGACCGACTTACCATGTTCCTTCAGGATAATTTCGATCAAAGAAATTTCAGCGTTGAACGCCTCGCGCTGAATATGGATCAGGTTAAAAAGTACAAACCGCCTCCCAACCCGGCAAAAATGACGGACAGCCGTTTCGGTGGCTACGTCAATAAGTTCGGAAATAAATCCTGGGAGCTGGACGCGCTCGACCCAAGCATGATCGGAAAGCTGATCGAAAAAAATATTCGATCACTGATTAACCAGCGGGCATGGGATGCCACAACGGAACGTGAGAGCGCGCAGGTCGAAAAGCTGCGCGAGTTCGTGGATGAAGCAAGGGATATGGACTGATGCCAACCGTAAACTTCGCCAAGGCTGAAGCCACGCGCCGCAGGGTTCTGCTCTGCATGATCGGTGAGTCCACATCTGGCAAGACCTATAGCGCGCTGCTGATCGCCTGGGGGCTTGCGAAGGGCCTGAAGAAAGATGGCAAGCCGTTCCTCATGGACACAGAGAACGGCCGTGGCGCTGATTACGCCGACGATGACGTTGTGGGTGGATACATGTACGGTGAGCTGACGCCGCCGTTTACCCCGGAACGTTTCATTGAGGGGATCGGTGACGCTGAGAAAGCCGGCGCGGAGGTAATGATAACCGACACCTTCAGCCACGAATGGGAAGGTCTAGGTGGAATTATCGAGATCGCAGACTCGGCCAAGACCAAAGATGGTGGCGATCTCAGCGGCCTGGTGAAATGGTCGAAGCCAAAAGGCCGCCACAAAAAACTGATGCACTTCCTCGGTCGCAGCAACATGCACCATATTCTGTCGCTGCGCGCGAAGGATGACATGGAGCAGGTCGATCAGCTCGATGAGTCCACTGGCCGCACGAAAAAAACTATCGTGAACAAGGGGAAAAAATCGGTTCAGGAAAAGCGGTTCAAATTCGAGATGACCGTGCAGCTCATCATGGAAGATGGCGAGGACCGCGAGGGTTTTTATAAAGTCAGTAAATGCCCGAAAAACCTGCGGCACATCTTCAAGACCGGCAACCGGATATCGATGGAAACAGGCGCGGCGCTGGCCGATTGGGTGAACCGCAGGAAGCCCATCGATAAGGAGCTGGAGAAACTTCGGTTCGCTGGCGAGGCGGCGGCCGCCAAGGGCAAGGAAGAGTTTTTCAAATGGTGGAATCTCAAAGACGTAAAGCCGAGCTGGGCGAAGCTGAAACCGTTTATGGATAATTTTTCGTCGATATCCAAGACGGCCGACGATGACGCCGCGCGGAAAAAGGCTGATGAGGCTTTATCGGTCAAGACCGAAAAACAGGAAGCTCGCAGCAAGACAGCGCCGTTCGATCCGGCCAATCCAGCCATCGAGGAATAACGTGGCCGCCACCAAAAAAACATTGAAGTGCTGCGCGGCCGCAATTTTAATATGCGTTTCCGGTGTTCTCGCGTACCTGCTGCTGTTTATTATTTTCTGGCCGCTGGTGGCCAACCTGCCTGGTGGATAAAATGGTCAAGACCAAAGATTACGATGTGCGCTCCGGCATCGTGCGCCAGCTCTTATCCGAAGGCATTGAGAGAAAAAATATCAGGCATGAAATTACGCTCGATACGTCGAGCAGCGGCGGCCGCGCCGATCTTGTTATACTGACGGACGCCGCGATCATAGGTATCGAAATTAAAAGCGGCAGCGACACCATAGACAGATGCAGCGCACAGTTCGAGGCATACCGCACTTCCTTTGACGCCATACATCTTGTCATCGATGCGGACCTTTCAAAGAAAATTACAGAGAAATTAGATTGGGATGATATTATTTTTCACAGCGAAGAGCTGCGCTTCAGTAATAAGTGGAATGATAAACGTGCATTACCAGGCGGATTACGTTTTGAGATATCGAAGATCAACAGCAGCGAAACCAGCGCCATATCGATGGCACGGCTCCTGTGGCGCGCGGAAACCGAATTTGTTACTGGAAGCATTGGGCATAGAATTAAACGCCGTAGCGATGCCCTGAAGTGGATCAGGGAGAACGCTTGCCTAAAGGAGCTGCGGCCGCTAGTCGTAAAAATGCTGCGCCAGCGCATCCCAAATCTCTGGGAAAATTCGTTCTGGTCTAAATTCGACCAAAAAGCATAAGCAGGATCAGGATCAGTAGCACCAGGCCAAGACCGCCTGAAGGATGATAGCCCCAGCTCTGGCTGTATGGCCATGTCGGAAGTGCGCCGACCAGCATGAGGACAACAAGGATAAGTAGGATTGTTCCGAGAGACATTTTTTCACCCCTAAGTAAAGCGGCCGCGCACGGGTGTGCGCGGCCGTTGACTTAATCGCGCTTATTATCGCGGTCATTACCGTTGTCTTTTTCGTTCTGCTTGGGATTAACCGGCTTAGTGTTGTCCGGCTGTTCTTTTTGATCGGGTTTCGGATTCGTACTCATGGGTTTTCCTTTCAGTTAATCAGAACCGTGGATCGGCTCTGGGCGGCAGGATTCACTAAGCCTGTTGCGCGATCTGTGTTTTCAGATCGGCAATCGACTGAAGCATATTGCTCACATCGACGTTCTGCGGAAGGCCGGAAGCCTTCGCAGCGCGCAGGTCCGAAGTGACCTGATCGAGCTTGGCGTTCAACGCTTTTGCATTCTCATTGGGATTTGCCATTATATTTCTCCGCACACAGTTAAGGAACCGGAATCGGTTCCCGAAGCTGAGTAGGCTCCGCCGCATGATATTTTTTCGATGTGGTTTATTTCTGTAGGCGCTGCTGCGGCGCTGCACGGCCGCGCTGCGGCCGGAGGGCATGCCGGAGCCGCTGCTTAAATATCCTGCGCTGCGCGCGCCTGAATTTATGGCGGATATGAGCCATTTTTAATTCGGCCTAGACCAAGTTATGTAAAATCTTCATCACACCGACCAGCGCCGCGAGGCTGGCGCTCCAGCCGGCCGCCACGCCGATCTCGCCCCAGCCAGCGGAATACGCGGGGGTTCCCCAGATACCAAACGGCACGAATTTACCCACCAGATAGGCCACTGGCTGCGATACGGCCGCGATAGCGGCTGCCGCCGCCGCCAGCAGGATTGGGCCACCCACGGACGGCAGGAACAGCCCGGCGCCGTACAGCGCGGCCGAGCTGAGACCATAAACGATGACACCGCGAAACACGCCGACCGACAGCATCCCGAAAAAATCATAGGTGGTGCGGGCGCAGGATGACATGCCATCCCATTGTGCCTGGGTGAGCGTCGGCATCCAGAACGCCGGCCAATCCTTCTGCGGCGACGGCCAGCGGCCCATATTCTGGTACGCGGCATGTGGGATCAGCATGGCAATGAATTGCAAAATGAACAGCAATGCAACCAAAGGAATGTTGACGGCCGGGGCTGCCAGAAAAACATAGCCGAGGGTAAAACTTGCGGCCCAGATCAAGCGCGCGGAGGTGGTGCCGTATGCCGATGAGCCGACAGGAAAACCGTTCCTGAGCCAATGGTACGAAAAAATCAAAAATGCAGTCACGAAGAAGAAAATTATCATGGCGTTGCTACTGCCTGAAGTTTTGAAATTTGCTGGATATTTTCGGCGCAGATCGAGTCATGCTCGAACATCTGGCCGATCCAATGCGCGATCAGTTGATCTGCGGCACCGGGGGTTGTGGCGGGATGGTTAGCAGTTCCACCGGAATTGTCAGGCGCTCCACCTGGATTTTTTGCTCCGGCAGCACTTCCGGTTTGCAGGTTCCGCAGCCCGTCAACCATAGCAATGATAGCAGAAGGCAGACACACCGTTGGCTTCGCATGGGATACCTCGCTTTGTAATCTGGCAAGGTCCGTGGCCAGTTTCACGTTGTTGTCGTTTTTTTCTTTCAGCGCCGCCTCATTATCGATCATCTGTTTTTTTAACAGCGCCGCGTCCGCCGCATTTTGATTGGCGATGGCGACAGAATTTTTGAGATTTACGTTTGCCGTATCGAGGCTGGCGTTAAGGGCCGTGATAGTCGTCGCTCGATTGTGCAGAGCTATTCCCATCCATGTTAGGGTCACGACCAGCGCCAGGGTCGCAATCCCGATTAGAATCCACTTTGCGTCTGAAAAAGTTGGCACCGATGCTCCCGTTTCTAATGTTGTCATCGAGGATCGGTCCAATCGTGTAACCGATGATGACCCACATCATTGCCGACAAAACATCATCGGCTATGGCCTTACGGAGATTATCATCCTTGCCCCAGACGGTCAAATAAGAGATCAGGGCCGCCGTAAAAATAAGGGACAGGAAAACAACCCTGCGCCTGTATTTCCAGCGATCAAGCGACTCCTGCTGATCCGAACGGGGTGAGTTTGTAGGCTTGTTCATAGACCGAATCTTCATACCAGGCGTTAGGGGGGCGATTCGGATTTATGCCACTTTCATGGACGGCAATCGCCTGAGCGAATCCAATGTACGTCGCCGCAGAGCCGAAGTCGAGCGCCTGATCCGGCTGCCAGCTATTCCATTGGCAGATTGCATCGACGTAAGCCGGTGTGTTGTTTTCACTGGGCGGCGCATAATGATTCATCATCTGCGCGACGGTGCCGAATCCATATTTAACGTGATAGGTGTGCAGCACAACCATGATCGCGCGTATGCCGTAAACAGGGTCGGTGAATTTGCACCACTTGCCGTCATTCGGAGGGCTGGCCAATCCCAGAAAAGGATCGTGAGGGTTGTACTCCAGATTTCCGGGATTATTGTTTCTGAGGGCGGGCAACATTTTTTCTCCAGTTGTTATTACGTCCTGTGGATTTCAATGGCCGCGCGTATATCAGACTGAAGATCGCGGCGCAGATCGTCGATTTTTTTCCCAACGGTTTCATTCAGGTCATCGGTTTTTTTATTTCCGTCCTCAATCTTTTCATGGACGCGCTGCAAGCTGCCCTGAATATCCGCCTTGTTGCAGAAATTTTCGGTGATGTGGATTTGAAGGCGCGCCATGTCGAGTTCCGTATTTTTGATAGACAGCTCGATGCTCTTTATCGCAAGAAGATTTGCTTGCGCGGCTTTGTCTGCTGTATCTGCGCGGACTCCAACTGCACTAAGATCGGCCTTGGTCTCAGCGAATTTCTTATCCACATCATCAAACTTTTCCCCATTAGATTTCAATACCAATCCGCCGATCACCAGGGCAACCGCCCAGACAGCGGTTAACCCACGGAAAAACCAATCAAGAATTGTCGGATCAGTTGCTTGTTCGCTCATTTATGGGTTCCTTATTTATTGGAGCTTAAACCCATAACAGGAGACATACCCACTGCTGTATAGATTGTTGAAATAATAAATGTCGGCCGATTCCAACATCATTTCAACAGTCGAGGTTACGCCCACGTTGGCAGTGGTGCTGCCAAACTGTATCGGCGGCGGGGTGTTCGAGACGTTGTATGGATTCGAATAGTTTGGGTTCGGGGCCACCGCAAAATCACCGGCAGATACGCCCGTCGCTAAAACACCGGCCGTCACAACGATGGAGCCAGCAATCGACGGCACGAATGCCGCTACAGGAACAGCTTGCCAGCCTGACGTTACGCCGGTCGCCATACTAGGCAACGCAGTGAGGTTATTTCCAGGCGTGTATCGAACGTCCTTACCGTATTGCTTGTAACCGATCAGATTGCTGCCCGCGTCTGTCAGCGCCACGCCGACGAGCGCGGAGAAAGTATATCCGGCAGGAAGCGCCGGCGAGGTCGCGGATTTATCCAGCAAGCTGGCAACGGTGGTGCCGTTATAGATGATGTATTTGAACAACCATTGATTGGCCATCAACGTGGTGCTAGTGCCAAGTCCATTCGCGCCGGTCGATCCCGTGCTGAACGTGACGCTGACAGATTTCGCCTTGTGAATATTCCCGCTGCCATCTTCCAAAATAATTTCTTTGGCGGCCAGCGTTGCAGTTGTGTTCGACGCCCATTGCGCGATTAAGCCAGACGATGATCCAACGCACGGACCATCTGCAATCGCCAGCGCACCCATGTTGGTACGCATCGTCAGCGGATTTCCTTCGCTGAGATTATTGGCTACCTGAAAAAACGATGACGGCGTGAGGCTGGATGACAACAGGACATAGAACGTGCCGTTGTACTGAACCTGATATGAATCGGTAGCGACGATATCGCCGGCCGCGAGATCGATCAAACCGCTGCTGCCGTTTTTCTTGATCGTGATCGCGCCAGTGCTTTGCGCGTTAAGCGTGGTCGCGCCGGTATTCGTAAACCCGGCCGTGAAGGTGATGATGTTCCCGGCATTCAGCGTATAGCTGCTCGGCGTGGTGCTGCAAGTCTGCGCGTTCGCGCTGCCGCCCGTGGTGGCACCGGAGAAAATCTGCGACGTCGAAGAGAAAACCGAGATGATCTGGAATACGCCAGCGTTATAAGCAACGAGGGCAAATTGTCCCACCTGAAATTCGCCGCCGACGAGCGCCGTTCCCTTAAACTGAACCGGGATATTTCCAAGGCCGTTGGCGTTGATATTCGTCGGTCCTGAATTTGTGTTCGCAATCTTGATGAGCAGCATCATCCCGGTTTTGTACGCGGGCGGCACGGGTGCAAGGGTAACGGTGACGGTGTTCGCGCTGCCGCTGGTGTCGGCCGCATAAGTCAGCGCGCCGCTTTGGATGGCTTGCGTGACCTGCGAGGAATTTGTTTTCGAGGGTGAATATCCGGCCGAGGCGAGGAACGCCATCAGCTCTTCCTGGATTCGATTCAAAAAATCGTTATCGACAATGGTTGCGGCCGCCCCGTTCGCAGGATTTCCGCCCGTGAAGTAACCAGGCGTACCGGGTGATGCGGGGGTCGGAAGGCTGGCAACGGCGGTCGGTTGGTCAATTCTGAACAAGGCTACACCCCATGAAAACAGTGAGTCGGGATACCACGATTCTTATACCCTGTCACGCTGCAACGGCAAACAGTGGATTCGTATGGGCGGGCGCGTATTCCTTTACCACGCATTCCAGCACATCTGCCCCGGTTAAGGCATACAGCGGCTCACCAGCCGCCGACAGTCCGGCGCGGAAATAAACCACATTCAGATTCGGCGCGGTAACCAGCCAGGTGAACGCCCATCCCGGCCCATAGACCGGATCACCGGCTCGATTTATTCCGGCCCGGAACGGAGCAAAATTAGTGATCGTCGCGCCGGAAAAACCAAGGGTCGCAATCAGGGCGATAAAATAATTCGCGCTCTGCCCCCCATCGGCTGCAAATTTCGTGAGGACCTGTTGCTGCCGCTGTTGAATCGTCTGCCCCGGACCCGCGCATGGATCAGGCAGACCGAGAGACTCTTCCCACTCCGGCAAGAGCTGAACGGTTGTCGCGGGAAACGCATCTTTCAATAGGAACGCAGCCGCATCAGTTACGCGACGGAAACTCGGTGCCATGGCCGAGCAGAAATCCGATTGCACGGCGTCGGGATCGCGGGGCCATACGCGGCCTCGCGGCATGAGGCTCTGGAACGCGCTCTTGAAATCTGCATCTGAATATATAGGAGCGCCCATGTTACGCCCACGTTATAGTGCCGAGCGTGGCAAGATATCCCGTGGCGCTGGTGATATCGGCAAGAGGCGAGGTGATGACGAAATCGACGATCCCAGGAATCGCATCGATGGCCGCATAAATATCCGCCATCGCAATCGTGCCGCCGACATTTCCATTCGGCAGTTTTGCGCCACCGGGCGATCCCTCGCGTAGAAATACGTCCGTGATCGCAGCGGCCACGGCTTGCTTCATCGTGGTGTTGCTGGGATTAAGGCCAGCGATGGTGAAATTCTTTGGATCAGCTACCGGAGCGACGGCATAAACAAGCGCCGTGACGGGCTGCCGAGTCGGACCATAAATATAATTCGCCACAAGCAACTGATCGCCGGTTGCGGCAACATCGCGCGGCTCATTCGTGGCAACGCCGTTTGTACCCTGCGGGAATCCGCCAAACGCGGCCTCGGTTACATCGAGCATGGGATAAACCACAACCGTGCCGGCACCAGCTCCATTCGGAATAACCCACGCGCGCGTGACGCCGGGAATTTCCAGCGCCCATGTCACATAGTCCTGCGCCGCGCCGCCCTGCGGCGGGGCCGCGTATCGCTCCAGAACACGGCTGCGGAACGCATCTTGAGTTTCAACGTCAGCGCCGCCGACGAATGCAGTTGTCACAGTGCCGTTGACATTCACATTCTCAATGGCCTTTGAAAGACTCATAACCGATCCGACGAGCGTATTTCCGGCCGCGCCAGGTGTTTGATCCACGGCAGGAACCTCGACACTGCCGCCGCCGCCAATCGCAACATCAGCCGTCGAAATATATGTGCGGCCGTCACCGCGCACCAAAATTGTTCCCAGCGGAATATCCGTGCCAGCGATGCCTGTCAGCGTGGTGCCACCACTGGCAGCAACAGCACCCTTTTGAGTCACATTTTTCAGCGCGCCCCAGCCCTGCAAAAATTCATCAGTCGATGTGAAAGGAACCGCCTGAAGCGCAATCCAATCCAGATATCCGAATTGTAAATTCGTGAGACCGGCTTCGACTTCGCCAATCACTTTCAAGTTCGCGCGGCGCAGCAGACCATCGGCCCCGGCCAGAGCCACGTTGATATCGCCAGCGACTTGTTGCCGCAGCAGCGTGAGAGTTGGGCGTGAGTACGGCATTTAGATCAACTGCTCCCAAAGCAACTGGAACCTGAACGACACAGGTTTTGTACCATCAGTTTGATTGATAGTCACCACCAAAGCCAGAAAATTAGGCGCGTTCCAGGACGCGGCAACATCGATGCTGGCGGCCACGCCATCATCGATCAACCATTGCAGGGCTTCTTTCGCGTAGTTTTGCGCGTCATTCAGCGTTTTCGTGGTGGGTGAAACGCGGCGGTCTATCAGCCACAATCTCGACCCGATAAGGTCCACATTTCCATCCGGCTGCTGATCGGCCCACCAGCCGCGCCGATTCTGTGTCCCATCCGGGATTTCATCGTCGGCCGCAGCGAGTCGATCCGTAAACAGAGAAATCAGCACGGCGGTTTGCAGATCGTCGCCGCTGGCAAGCTGCGCCCCAGCCATAATCCAATCGCCGCGAGAGTTGGGAACGTCCCAGATGGTTTTTATATCGCTCATGGAATTTGCGGGGGATTAAGTGGTTGCGATGATCCTGTTGATCCGATGACGTAATCCGTGCGCGTGGTCGCCGTGTACACAGGCCCGTTGCCGTCAGCATCATACTTCAATGTCTGATTCGCGTGAATAACAACTATCTTCCCGGTCAAATTCAAGGTTTCCGGCGTATCTATGGTGATACCGGCCGCCGACATGATGATGTTGTTCCCTGAAAAATCAGCCAATTCGATCCCCGCGCTGTTCAGCTCGATGATGTTTCCGAACATATCGTAGAGCGCGACCGCGCCGTTACCGAGATCGCGCACGGTATAATTCTGGTTATTCGATGCTATGACGCAACCGTTCGACCTGTCGCCCGCAATAAATCCAACAACAACGTCAGTCGCCGGGGGATAATTCGAGGCAAAACCGTACTGTTGCATGACGGAAACATTATCCTTAATCTGATTGTTTCCGAGATTGATCTGCACGGTACGAATTAAACCACTGTCATCAACTTCAGTCGTTGTGCGGCCACGCCCCATAATTAAATAAATCTGGCGCTGCATGCGGCGCAGGTGATTTACGCAAACTTGGATCGGATCGATCATTGTCCAGACCCCGCAGGTAACGGAAGAATATTTATCGGCCCAGGCGTATTTACTGTGGCCGCGCCTGTCGCATCTGCAATACCTTCCGCGAACGGCTGCGGAACGATGATAATTGGTTCCGGCGTGAAGGCTTGAGGCGGATTCAGGATCAGCGATGCAGTGGTGCCGCCGTTTTCGTCGCGGACATACGTCACCTCATTGATGAGCCATGTTACATTGACCAATTTAAGCGCAGGAATATTAATCGGCACCAGCGTGTTCGGTTCCCATAATTTTCCTGTCGCATCACGCCAGCTATCGACAACGGCATGCAGCTCATATGCCTTTCCATAGCGCCTGTTGCTTTCCCACAGCGCGGTGTCGCGCGTGACTTGAAACGCCGGATTTATATCGCCACTTTGCACGATGATAATTTTCTGGCGATGCCGAGGAACGGTCGGGTCCTGCACCTCAAAAAACTGATTCATCGAATTGTTCTGCCCGGAATCCAAACTCTGCCCATCGCTGAACGTCGCCACAGATTGATATACGCAGACGTAATCGCTGAACCGCGTCATGTCGAAACGCACCTTGGCGGACTGCACATTCACGCCTTGCGTCAATCCGCTTCCGGCCTGTTTGGTCGATGCCTGGGTGAGCAAAATACTTCCGTCCGGCATATCGTAATACAGCAGTTTGTAAAAACGCGTGACGCGCTCGATGATTTCAACGGCGGTCTCGCCGTACATCAAATTAAACTGCGGCACGATGATCGTTGGCCCGACATTCTGCGCGACGGTGATACCGTAAGGCTCCGACAATTTCTGCGCGATCTGCAATGCGGTGCTGCTCATAATCTGCGCGTTGGGATACTCGGCCGAGCAATCCACAACGTCCTCGCTCTTGCTGCGCCCGGAAATACTGACGGTGTGCATGTCGGAATCAACCGACGCTTCATAGGTGTCTATATATCCGGTCAAGACCAAATCTTCCCCCAACTTGATCTGGCACTGCGCGCCAGGGCTGATCGTGATCTGCGACCCGTCTGGGTTGCGCTCCGTCATCTCGATCTGAAAATCGTTCGGCATGCGCTCGATGCCGCGCGTCACTCTGACGGTAGTCCAACCAGATATCTGCTGCTGACCAGAAATAATTGTGAGGTCATCCATCAGAAACTCAGGGCTTGAAATGTTACCGGCATGAAGGCTGGATGGCGCGGGTTCGCAAATCCAACCAACTCATCAGTTCGGACAATATCTTGGTAATACTGATATGCCAGCGCCAGCGACGGCATAGGTTGATTCATGGTGTACGTCCGCAGATCGGGTAACGCAGCGCCGCGCGTGGTTAAATCCTGCGCCACGGCCGTGCGGAGATTTTGCAGCGCGATAAACGTCTCATCCTGCCCCTGGTTACCAGCGATCAGAATTTCATTATCGAGAATATCGCATACGATGTTTTGCAAATTTTCCGCATCATTTTGCGAGGTCGGCTGGTACTGCGACGAAGCCACGGCCAGCGCGACGGCAGCCGTCCTGCGGCACAAATCTGCCACGGCATTCTGCACATTGTTTTGCGCGAGGCCAATCACCGAGGTCGAGTTCACCTCTGCAATCGCAAAATCATTCAGCTCCGTAAAAATACGAATGGCATCGGCCGGGTTCGCAATCGATGCCAGCAGCGTGTTCGCCAAAACCTGTACGGCGGCCGCGAGATCGGATGGTTGACTCATAACCCCTCCAAAATCGTTGAAATATTTGTGGCAGCACCAGCGATATTACCGCGATCCGCCGTGGCCGTATTTATCAGGTTTGCAACCTGACTCGCCACCTGGCTGGGCGGTACATAACTTCCAACGATGCTTCCAACGCTGCTGCCTGTCTTGCCACCAAAAAATCGCCCGAAAGAACCAACCATGTTGGCACCGAGGTTATAAATATTCGTGGCTTCCTTGCCGAGCTGCACGGCTTCACCGACCCAGCCGGAAACGGTTTGATATGCCTCGGTCACGGGAGCGACGGCCGCTACAACCTGTTGCTGCGCGCTGCTGAATTGCTGCGTGACCTGAGAAACGAAACTATCGCTCATCGCCTGGTTCGCCAGCGATCCAGCATTCACAACAGCCATGCCGGTGTTCGATCCGTTGCTGGGATATAAACGCTGCCCGGATTCACCGAAACGGAAATTTATTTCGATCACGCGGCCGTGGCTTTTATGCTCACGAAAATTACATTCCAAAAGGCTGACAGTCAGCGTTCCATAAGTCGGATGCACCAACGTGCCAGGGCCTTTTTGCTCCGCAGCGGCTTGCATCGCCGCGCGCTGCGTTATCACATCGTCGCCAACTAGGAACGCGGAAAATTCGTATTTCCGTCCCTTGCGGCCGATATCTTCCTGCCACGGCGTATCCCTGAACGGATAAACGTGTTCCGCATTCCTGCGGCCAACGCCGGTCTCAGCGGAATCCACAAAAAATGGTACGCCACGCCAGCTTGCTGGATAGAGCTGGTTGAAATAACTGCTCAGGGTTGCAAGAGGATTCCCAAGCGCAAGGATTTGATCGAGTTCACTCATGGCACGGGCTGCAATCCATAATTGATGTTGACGGGCATCCTAACCCCCGGCGCTGGCTTCGTCACCACCGTGGTGCCGGCTGGCGCGCCGTTCAGGTTGATCTCAACCGTGCTACGGGCATTCTGCCCCTTCATGGCCGGCGTACCCATCAGCGCGCTTTGCACATCGTCCTGCGACATATCCCCCGCAGACCCACCGGACAGCGACGTATCATACGCGGCACTCGACGGTGTTTTTGGAAACGTAATGCCCTGCGAAGTCACGATCATCGGATTATCGTTTGACGCGACAGGCGACGGAATTGAAGTGCGCTTGCTGTAATCATCATATGATTCCAGCATCGACTTATTCGATCCGAAATTTCCCAGATGTATGCGCCACGGCAGAGTGGCAAGCTCCTTCATCATCTTCCATATTTCCTGAATCAGATCACGAAACGGCTTCCATTTTTCATACAGGATCGTGCCGCCAGTTATCAGTATTTCTGCCAACGCAATGATGCGACCGAAGGGGGTTGCCAGCATCGCCTTGCCTAAAAATCCGATGGCAGCAACCATCGTGACGCCGATTGCCTCCGCCAGAAGATCAAACACCAACTTCACGTTGTCGGTTTTCACAATCCAGTTTGAGAATCCCTGCACAATCGGCTGGAACATCGGGATAATGTTATCGGTAAGTTTTTTCTGGAACGTGGACAGCGCAAGGTTCAGCCCGTCGAGCGCGCGGTTATAATCTCGCACTTTTTCGAGCTGGTCATCACTGGCGACGTACCCAAGTTTTCCGACCATTTTTTGCCGCTTGCCATATTCATCAGGCCCGTACATCAGCATGGGCTTCATGAATCCGAGCTGCGCTCGATCCAACATCTGCGACCGCGCGATTGGGGAAAACTGCTGCAACTTCATCGCCACTTCGCGCATCATTGAGTCCACACCCTCAGGGGTTTGGACTCGAGTCCGAATATCTTTAATCCCAATATCTGGGCGCGAGAAAAACGCCAGCATCTCATTGTTGCGGCCGAACGAAACATCTTCCATGTTTTTGGAAAAATTCTTCAGGCCAGCCGTCATATCTTCGGTCTTAATCCCGAATGCTTGGCCGGTATTCATCCAGCCTTGAATCGTTTTCTGGCTGAGGCTGGTTTCGTAATTCGTTAATTTTACCTGCTTGGCAAGATCACCAAAATCGGCCGCGATCCCGGCGATACCAGCCACGCTGCCGATCCCGGTAAGGGCCAGCACAGGTCCCAAAATTCCATTTACAGCGCCCTTCAGGTCACTGGCGGCGTCAGCCGTACCCTTGAAGGCGTTTTTGAGCTGGGTGAACCCGGCATTGCGTTCCCACTGGTTCTGGGAACCCGTCATAGCCTTAAAAATCGAGTTCACCTCGCGCAGCTCTTTTTGAACCACGTTCAGTGCTTTGGGATCGAGCGCGCCGCCGCCCGCCGCCGCGCCACTGCCGGCCTTGCTGCGGGTCTGTCGAAATGCGGCGTTGATACGGTACAGTTCGGCGCTGACAGCGCGCATCGATTTCAGCGCGGGATTATTGTCGGCCGAAATGACGAAATTAAACCTTTTCATTTCAGCCCTCTTTCAGCATTTCCCTAATCCGGTTCGCCTGATTTCTCCACCAGACCAATGCGCTTCCGGTTAAGTTCCACGCCTCTTTAGGACCCCAATGAAACGTAAAGGTTAGGTCTGCGACGAGTTCTCGCCAGTTTCCTGGCCAATGTCCAAAAAATCGGTGACGATCTTCGACGCCTTCGCCAGATCGCTGCCGAGCATATTTCGGATCACGTTTTCGTGGTTGTTCGAGACCAGCGCGATCAGCTTGATCGTGCGCGCCATGTCGTTGCGCTTGCCGGCATCCTCGGCCATGTCGAGCTGGGCCGCCGTGGGTTCACGCAACGTGATCTCACTGATCGTGCGTTCCTTCATAACGATTGGCTGCTTCAGCGTGATCGTTACTTCTGTTTTCTCAACTGCATCGACCATATTACAGAACCTCCGTTACGGAGCCTCCTTCGAATCGTACCTCGAACGTGGCTTCCATTGATTTGACTTCCTGCACGTTGACGCACCACATATTCCGGCCCACTACCTGCTTGCCGTTCGCAAGAGTCAGTGAAACGGTTGTGTCCGTCATCTGATTGAAATCCTGAACCGTAAGATTGTTGGTGTCACGCAGGACGCCGGAAATAAACGGCGCGACGGGCAATTCTTTGTACCCGTGAACCTGATCCTGCCCGGTCAACGTCTCGCGCGTCACGGTGCTGGGCGACCAGGTGAGTTCACCCTGAAGCAAATAGGTGACTCCGTTAAACGTGATCGAGGCTACGCCAGCAAGCCTGTTAATTGGATTATCAGCCATCGCGTTCCCCTTACGTCAACCTGAATTGAGCCAGCAGCGCGAACACATCGAGCTGATCGATAAGCGCCGGATCGAACAGAACATCGACGCGGTACGGATACTGCGCGTTCTGTTCAACGATCAAACCGGCGATAAATTCGGCGCTGTTCTGCACCTGGCCATTGTATTCCATTTCCTGATACTGCGCGATCAGGCTGGCCTTGATGGTGCTGGGCGTGACGATGGCCGAGCCATCGGCAAACTTGGTGCCATCTGCCGCCAGCTTCACGCGCGCGTACTGCGAGGTGATCGAGCTGCGGAGCTGTTGCAGGATCGACGCCAGATTGTACATTGTGTTGATCTGGAGATAGGAGTCGTCCGGCTGGCCAAACTTGTTCTGCTGATAGGTAGTGATCGTACCTTCCAGCGTGACAACACCAGCGTCCGAAACATCGAACGTCGAGATGCCATCGAACAGCAGCGTGTTGCGTTCCGTCTTGGGAAAACGCGAGGTGAGGGGCGGCGGCAGCATGGTGCTGAGGGCCAGCGTGTGGATCGGCCGCGCGGGGTCGGCGCGGAGCGCGGGCGCGGCGGTCCCGGCGAAGTCGGCCGCGATCAGCCATGCCGGTGTCGGGGAATCATAGAAACCCATCACCGAGGAATGCTGATCGTTCAGGCCGGTGCCGAATGTCACCAGCGCGCCGAACGTGCCACGGTACGCATACCAAGCATGGCCATAAAGCATTTCACCCCAGCTCCAGGTGCCGGCCGTATCGTTCAGATATGCGGTAACGGCCGTCATAGAGGTGGAGTCGGTAAATGCGGAAATCACGAAATCATATTGCTGGGTGCTGAGGTTCGCCAGCGCCGTGGTGAGAACGGGGTTCGTAGCGCCGCTGGCCATCGGCACAATCGTGTAGGCGAGACCGGCAGGATCGGCTTCGCCGCCGCGCGCACCAAGATAATTCGTGCGGAGATCGATATCGTTGCCGCCGAGACCTTTGTTTTTCGCGGTGATATCAACCTTGCTGGTGGTCATACCATCAACGGCAGCCGTCACGGGCAAATTCGTGTTGGCAGTGATCGCAGCGACAACCGCCGTTGCAACCTGTGCGGCGGTCTGGGCCGAGCTGATCGCGGTCTGGACATTTACGCCGCCGATGTACAAATTCAGCGTTCCGTTTCCGGTCGGTGCTGAAGTGAAATTGATACTGCCAACGGCGAGAACGCCGGCACCATTATCGGAGACGGGCAAGAGCCACAATTCACCGAAAGGATCAGCAGCGCGATACGCCGCAACCATGAGTGCAAGCTGCGAACCGGGGCCGCCCTGCGTAATCGCATCTGAAACACCTTGGGAAATAATTGGAACATTCGGCACGGCCACGCCGGATGAAGTGATCGCGCCGATGATGACGGCGCGCGAAGTTACCTGCCCGGTGTTGGCCTGGGAATTATCCAGCTCGGCAAAAAACAGGGGAAGGCGAAGGTTCTGCGGAATGTTATTGAAAGGAACCGTCATGCTCTACTCCCCTTTTACCTTCCGCGCCTCGGCGCGTTTCACAGCCTGAGTCGGCTGCACAACAGTTACATCACCATCCCGGACGCGGCGCAACCAAAAAGGTGATTCTGTCACCTCGACGCCTTCGCTCGGCACCAAAGTTTTCAGGATCGGATCGCGTATCTTCAGCCCAGGACTCGGTCGAATAAACATGGCGGATACTCTAACCTCCCTCCAGCGGAATTACAAGGGTTCCTTCACTTCTGCCGTCAGGACCTTCGGTACGCGGCGCGGGCTTGACCGAATCAGGGAACGGCGGATCGGGATATGTGCCGGTCGGATCGAAACGATTGAGCGCATCCAGCGTGGCGTTGATCTGCGTAAGCGGCGTGGATGGGATCGCGGGGTATTGGTTCTGATCCTCAAAAAATTCGAGGCCGATATCCATGCGATATTCCGCAATATGTTTTCCCGTGTTGCTATCGATATCGCCGGTCGTTGTCACAAAAACAAACTGCTGCACTTCCAGCCGCAAATTATAATTCGTCAGCAGGGCTTGCTCGACCTGCCACACCAATCTATCGGTCGCCTCGCGCACCTGGGCCTTGGTGTTCGCCATCAAACGGATCAGCAGCCGCAGCGTTGCAACCGTGGTAAAATTCGGCTGCGCGCGCGACATGGACGTTTTATGTTCCGTTTCCCAATTTATCAGTACGGCGGGCAGTTTTTCTTCGCCAACTGGCCAGTCATATTCGTAGCAGTTTTTTTTCGCGTCGGTATCGGCCGCAAGCAGCGCAGCGAGAGCAAGTTTTCTGAGGCGAACGCGAGTCAGCATGGTTACACGTTTGCATAATTTTCGGTGAAATTCAGCATCAGCTTCAGATGCCCATGGCTATCGGGCCGCACCTCGCGCACATCGTATGTGTCGCCGCGCAGGATGATCTGGTCGCCCTGCTTCGGCGGCACGATAAACTCGATCTCGCGCGCGCCAAAAACAGGCATGGTCACGGTGACGATCTGGCCGTCCTGCGATACATTCTCGCGGTACGCCTTATCGAACACGCCATCGATGGTGAATTTTGCGCCCTGTTTTGGCACATAAACGGGTAATGGATAACCTTGGTTTACTTCACCAAAGTTATCCATACACGGCTTCAAAACGAGTGTGTCGAAGTCAAGCGCCATCGCCTTTAAGCGGCGGTGCGCGCCGTCCCTTTGTTCGCGGGACGCACGGACTGTGCCGCGTCCTCGGTAACCTTCACGCCAGCACCGGGCAGAGCGTGTGACAGATCGGCAGAATCGATCTCGGCTTGGGTAAGTTTCTTGGCCGAGGGATCGACAATGAAACCCTGCTTGAGCAGACGTTCACATTCTTTTTCCGCAACCTCAACTTGGCTGCCGGGACCGTGGACGCGCAGGGGCATTCCACGCGCGACACGGGTATGAATGGAACGACGCGGAGCAACCGTGACCGTCACCATTTTCTCTGATTCTGCCATTTTACTCTCCTACAGGTTTCCTGAAAAACTTACGGATCGACGTTGGCCGTGACCACCGCGCTGAGGCAAGCGTTCACTCGCGCCGGGATCGGCAACGGCGAGGATTGCATCAGGATGAAACGCTGCGCCGGGTCCGGTTGAGTCCAGATTTTCGGAGCATACGGCATCGTGGCGTAGTTGAAATCCGGGTCCATGATGACGCCGAACGCGCGGACGCCCATGAGCTGCGGGGTCGTCAACAGGATCGTGCCATCCGGGATCATCCGGTATTCGTGGTTCAAGGTGCCGCCTTCGTTGCCACCATCGACGTACCAATCATTGTACACCCAGATGCGATACGAACCCCACATGCCCTTCAGGATCGCGCCATGCTTGGCTTCCGATGCCATCTGGATTTGGTTCTTCTGAGGATACGCAAGTTTCGACGTATCGCTGATGATCGCATTGATGATCGACTTGTCTTGCGTGAACCAATAGAACGGGGTCGGCGTCATGATGATATCGGTGACGGTCGCGCCCGAAGATTTCAGAACGAGATTCTGCCACTGGTCGATATCGAGAGCCGGGGTCGCGGCGGCGTTGCCGCTATCCCACAGTGCGGTGCCGGTGAGCGTGACCGTCAGCGCGGCGTCACGGCCGAAGTCGATAGTGACGGCCGGAAAACCATCACCACTCATCGTCAGCGTACCGTTGACGAGTGATTGTGCGGCCATCCACTCCATGCGGCGCTGAATCATGTCGATCTGATCCGCCATCTCAAATTCGAGATTTTGCATCATACGCATGACGGGGTTCTTGTCGCCGCCGATGCGCTCACCGATCATACGGCGAACGGGCCGGCGCAGATCGGGGGCGCGCTTATCTTTGATGTAGGGCGGCTTGAACGTGTTGGTCTGAATGCGGCGTTGCTCGACCAGTTTACCTTCGACCATAGGCGAGACGAAGGGGGCGAGACGCCGTTTGCCCACATCAACGTCGATGCTGACAAATTCCGTGTCGCTTTGTTCGATCATCGGAAAAAATTGGTCCAGAAGAAACGTCTGGGCAACTTTCAGATTGGGAACGACCTGGATCAGATCATTGGTGTCAAAAATTGACGGGAATTGATATCCACTCATGTTTCGTTCCTCTTGTCCTGGAGTTACACTTTACTCTTCTGGGGGTTGCACAACTTAGCTGGGATCGGCGGCGCTCACTGAATCCTTCAGGAAGATACTGAGTGGACGCAGAACCGGGGCCAGCGTGATGACGGTCCAGCTCGAATCAAACGTGATCGCGTTCTGGTTAAACTCGCCCGTGAAATACAGGCCTGCGTTTACGTCGCCCGCGCTCGGATCGGTCTGATCGACCAGAATCGCGGAGGGATTTTCGCTGCCATCGGTTGCGGTCTTGACGCTGGGAATATACTTCCCGCTGCCGGCCGCCACGGTGACATTGAACACATCGCCCGCAACGAAAGCAGGGCTGCCAGCCGTGATGGTGAAACCGATATCGTCGGCGTATGCAGAGCCGGTCACACCGGAGCTGAGTTTACGGCCCGTGGGATCGATCACATCGAACGCGGTTGCGGCCGTGAATTTTACGACATACACGCCGACCTGCGTCTTGTTGCCGACGCGGGTAACGGCGCTCATCGTGCCAGCGCCCGTGTTGCCGCCACCGGCTACGGCCGTGGCCGCGCCCAAAGCGATCTGACCCATGACGGTGCCGCGAGGCAACGGGGTGACGCTGTTTACGGTCGAGCCTGAAAGAACAGTAGCAATGCCCTGCGTGACGCGCGGGAACACACCTGCGATCAGTTGATCGGGCAGGTAGCTGTTGTCAAAATTCATCGGCTGTTGGGGAACGTCGCCGTTGGGGGTCACTGTAACCATGTTCGCTCTCCTAAAAGGTCTGCTTGAACTTTTTGAAGGTGCTGCCCGATTTTCACCGGGCAGCAGCCCCCATCTCTACTCAGGCGGGTATTACTGCAATGCCTTGATCGGTTCCTCGCCGCGCTTGATGCGGCCAGCGTTGACGATGGCCAGAGCCTTTTGGCTCGAACTCATTTTTCCAACCTGATCTTCGCTTGTCGGGAACGCGCCGCCCTGATCTTCCGGTGCATCGGCTCCGACATTCGCGCTCGGCACATGCTTCATGCGTTCGTCGATGCTGCGGCGCGCGGGCGCGGCGGCCGCGACCGGCTGATCCGTGAGCGTGGCTTCCATGATCGCAATCGCGCTGTCGGCCGAGAGATCGGTATGGAACGCAAACTGCGCCGCAACATGCGGGCGGCCAGCGGCGGCTTTGCTCTGGAAAATTGTCGCGCAACGCAGACGCTCTTCGAGGGTCGCGGCCAGAACTGCATCACCGGACTCTTCGGCGCGCGCCTTGGCTTTCTTGGCGTCCTTCTTTTTGTTTTCGTCGCGGTCGTCGTCCTTTTCTTCTTCCTCTTCGGATTCCTCGCCGTCCTTGGCTTTCGCCTTCTTCGCCTTCTTGCCATCTTCCTTGTCGTTGGCGGGCGGAGTTTCGGCGCGGTCCTTTTCGTTTTCGTCAACCTCTTTCGCGGAAGCACCTTTCGCGCTCGGCGCGGCGGCGGTGGATTTGACGAGATGGGCGTATGAGGAAGCGGACTGATTGGGCATTACGATTCTCCGATTAGAGACCAGATATAGGATCGATTCGCAGTCGAAAATCTATAGCCGGTATTCTTTAGTGTCAACTTATAAGTTTTAACATCTCGGAAAACGCCTCGCACGGTGCGTTCACTCCGTCCGCAAAACCGACCTCAACACCAGCCGCGCCGTAAAAACACGCGGCCTCTGTTTCACGCACCTTTTTGGCCGATATTCCGCGATTTCGCGCCACGGTTTCGACGAATAATTTACCAGTTTCGTTGACCATTTCCTGGAGCTTTTTCAGGCCGTCGCTGGACAGCGGCTCGATCTCATTTCCGTCCACCTTCCGCGCGCCGTAATGCACCATCGTGACTCGCATTCCTTCTTTTTCGAGTCGCGCCGATTGGTCAACGTGCATCGCCACCACGCCGACCGATCCCGTCATACCCGTGCGCGGCACGGTCACAACATCACACGCAGACGCAATCGCGTATGCCGCGCTGCATGCCATCTCGCTGAGGATCGCCATCATCGGTTTTTCGCCGCGCATGGAATAAATTTCATCCACCAGATCGAAACACCCAGCGACTTCACCGCCGCCGCTATCGATATCGAAAACGATTCCTTTGACCTGAGCATCGTTCAGCGCGGCAGAAAAATTATGCCGGATCGCATCGTAACCCGTCATCCCACTCATGGGATAAAGATATCCGTTTTTATGCACCAGCGTTCCAGTTACCGGAATAATCGCCACGCCCTGCTCGATATCGTAACCGACTTCTTTTGGTCCAGCGTGAACATTCGACGCGATGGACCCTTGCAACTGAATCACGGTTCCGTCCGCGCGCTCCAACTGCGAAATTCCAAAGCGGCCGGAAAGAACAGACACGATTATTTCGGCTTTCTCCGGCAAGATGGCGACCGGCACGTTGAACATGCGCTGCGCGATATGCGGTAAATGGATCATCCGATTTTCTCCGTCTGTACCGTCTCATCGCTTTCATGGCCCCAACTCGGAATCGGCAGACCGCGCTCTTCAAACGCATCGATCTCTTCCTTGCGCTGATCGATATTTTCTTCCCAATCCGTGCCGTGCAGCGCCGACTGATCTTCAAGCGTTGTCATGCCGGCCTCGATGCCGAGCATCGACGCCTGGATTTCCTTCGTCGGATCGACGGTGCCGCGCGCGGGGCCGAGCCAGCGGCACGATGAATACGCGCCACGGCATTCCGCAAATTCCGGCGCGCCGGCCGGCAGCGGCAGATTATCAACGTCAAAACTCTCTTCCGCGAAACAGGAGAACACCGGATTCGCAAACCCGGACGCGAACTGCATGCGGCGGCGCTCCAGCGTTTTCCACGCCTCGACAATCGCGCCGCGCGCGGAGCTGTAATTCGACTTCGACCAATCCGACGAAATTTGTTCGTAGCTGAGACCAACGCACGACGCGATGTTACGCAGGAAGGTAGCCTGAAAATCAGCGAAGGCCGAGGACGGATGCTCTGCCTTCACTGTCACGATCTCTTCGCCGGGGAACAAGTGCGGCATGCGCGCGCCACCGAGCGCAATATTTTTCTTGTTATGGAATGCCATGCGCTCCGTCTGATATGCGTTCAGCTCGGCGGAATTTCCCAGCGCCGATGCAACAATTTCAGGATCGAACGGCGACTTCACATACGCGCCGAACAGCGAGTTGATGATGGCCTGGTCCAGCTCCGCGCCGTCATACTGCGTCAGCATTTTGAGACGCTGCATGACAGGGTTGAAAATACCGATGCCACCGCGATGCTGCCCCGCGCGATCCGGCGTGTAGTGATGAATGACAACCGGACGGCCCCAATCCGTTTCGCGCGGCAGAAGGTCCCACATCATGGCATCGCCAGCGTTGAACCAATCGCCCTGGTGCGCGCGGCGAATATAATACGCGGTCGGCGCACCCAAATGATCCACCATCACGCCGCCGCGCATGAGCTGGTTATCATATTGATGCTGCGGGTTCGACAGGCGATCCGGGTCAATGACTTGAATCGCCGTCGCATAACGCGCCTTGCCTACGCCGATCCGTTCCGGCTGCCACAACACCGTCGCCAATGAATCGCCGTCGATCAGGTGATGCCTGAAAGCCAAATAGAACATTTCGCTGGCGGTTTTCGTGCGCTGCGCGTCACAATACCGGCCCGGATCGTTTGCCCATGAGCGATAATGAGATTCCAATTCACGGCCGTATTCCGCAGCCCAAACCGGATCGAACGCTTTGTTCCCGGTGTACGCGGCCAGCGCGCGGTAATCCGGCTTCGCAATCGGCCGGAAAGAACCACCGATGATGTTATCCAACGTCCGCGTGACCGCGCCACTCGCCCAGCCATCGTTGCGCGTGATATCGCGCGAACGGCTCACGATCCTATCGCGCCAAATATTTATCTCGGCGTCGGGCGACCACAGAAACGGATTCCACGTTCCCATGCGCTGACTGTACATATCGGCGGAGTCATAGGGCGTGGAGCCGCTGAGACCATTGCCGCCAGCAATCGCGCTTAACTTCGTCGCGGGCGCAACCTTCATCGGCGCGCCGCTGCTGTCGAGAATTTTAACCTCGCCGTCCATAACCATTCCCCGAAGTGAAAACCGGCACTATAGGCGAACGACCGCAAGGCGTGATGCCGAGCTGAGTCTTTAACTCCTGAATATACCCGCGAAGCATCCCAATGTCAGCATGCTTATAGGTGACCATTTTCTGCCCGTCGCCCTGCATGTAATTCACCTGCACAACCTTCGAGCCTGTCATCAGATCGTGCATGGCTTGTTGCGCGTCGGTCAGCCATTGCTGCAACGTCGCGGTCGGTACGCCGACCAAATCGGATTGTGCGGTGTTTATCATATCAAGGTAACCTTTTTCCCGGTGACCGAGCTTAATTGAGACTCATATTTTTCGACTTCGCGCTTCATTATGTCGCGCAACGCCGTAAAATATTCAACTTCGCTGATGATTCCTTTGTCCACTAACAATAAAACAATAGCGGAATGTTCGACCATCGCGGAGTTTATTCCAACACGCAGATGTTTCGGTTCTGTTGCATGATCCCCCACAAGACCCATCGATGCCGCCACGCCACTTTGCATGGCATGACAGAGATTCCGATATTCAGTTTGGAGCGCCGCGCTTTGCGCGCGATCAGCATCACTTAAACCTTCGCCAAATTTTGCCATCTTCAGCTCCCTACCTCTTCATTGGTTCCTTCCCACAAAAATTGGGAGACCGGAAAATAATCACCGCAGCCGCAGCAGAAAGTCGATCCATAATACTTCGGATTTTTCGCGTATGTCTCGGCACACGCCATTGGCATCCGAGTATTCGTGTTGCATTTCTTGTGGACGTAATTTTTTCTCAGCGGTCGCACATGACCATTTTTTCTGTCCTCTTCCGGCAATGTCCAATGATCCTTTTTTTGACCGTCAGGCAATTTTTCATCGGTAGGAGCCGAGCATGACGTATCCAACTGCGGATCGCGGCCGCTGACAGTAACTTTTGATGGTCTCGGTTCGCCGGTCATGGGAGCATGTCGCTGATGGATTTCTTTTTCGGTTGCTGCGTGATGATCTTAACACCCGAATCAGTGGCCGGCTTCCCGGATTCCTTTTGAACCTGCTCCAAACTCGAAATATTTTCCACTGGAATCAGAAAACTGTTCTCGGCCCAAGGCGCGGCCCAGGGCGGCGGACGATCCCATTTTATCTGCGAAACCCCATGTAAATGCGCGATTACATGCGTCATAACCATCAAATCGAGGGCTTCATTCCGCGCCCCCTTGTTGACTTTCTGCCACTTTCCAAGCGGATCGCGCACCTCGGCCACCAACTGCTCGAACCACGGATGCGGCGGCGCTTTGTTCGCCAGCGATTTTGGAAAATGCACATACCACGGACCTTCATCGGCTTTCTGGAGCTGGCCGTTCAGCTCATCCTTAAAAATATTCGGGTTGAACATCGCAACCGGCACGATACCTTTACTCGCGGCGCGCTGTTTATTTCCAGATGTGTCGGGATAATTCACGCTGAGTTTCTTCGCCATGACGCTGTTCGCGCCCTTCATCGGCAGCGCGGACCACGCTTCCTTGTCATTTATCAGGCCGTAATTTCGCACCAGACCACGGTCTTTCCAGCGCATCCATGCGTCATACGCTTGTCGCGTCACACCTGGCAGACCGCCTGAATCCCAACCTATCCCCCTTATTGGCATCGCCAACTGCGAATTTTCCGCCAGCGGATACGCGCGGCGCAGCAGCAGGTCGATCATTTCGTCCCAACATTTTGGATCAGTCGCCGGGTCGCCGTGAACCCTAAACTTATCCACCACCCAGCTTTCCGCGCCTATGCCCCAGCCGCGCACCAACACATCAAAATGCGCCACCTGAATATCGAAGGCAGCCGTCAAAAAACGGACTCCTTCGGGAACGGTTTTCAGGTGCAGCATCTCTTCACTGCGCGCCGCAAGGTCATTCGCCGTCACGCTGCCGTACGCGCGCGGCGGCGTATATGGGATACCGAATTGCTTGACCATGACCTGCTTCAGCGTCTCATCCTCGCCGCTGACTTCGTATTCGCGCTCCGCCTTCACCTTGGCGCGCGCCAGCGCGCCGATCCCGCCGAGGATAAACGGCGACATGGTGCCGACGATCCAGAATCCGGCCGTGCTGCGCTTCACACGCTCACCAGTTATGACTCCTTCAACCGATATCGACTGCCCGGTGCCTACCCAAACGCCGGTTTGATTCATCTCCAGGCGCTCACGATCCGTGATCGCGCAGCCGTTCACGGGACACATCAGCACGGTGGTTTCCTGAATTTCATCCAGCGTTCCATCGACCGGATAGTGCAAATCCATAAAACGATCAGCCAGCGGGCAGGGCGACGAATACGCGGAGCAGTGCGGGCATTTCCAGTACCAAATTCTGCGGTCGCTATCGGCGTACACGCCCATCACGCCGTTGCTCCAATCCTTGTCAGGATTCATGCCGCGCGCGCGATCAGGATGGCTTGTCACCAGCATTTTTGATTCATTACCGAAGGTCTGCCGGCGCACATCCAGCATCGGCTTTACGTTGCCGAGGCTTTCCGGGTATGCGTCGATTTCGTCAGCGACGATGCGCGGCGCGGATTTATTAATCAGGTTGGACGGCGTGGCCGACAGAAATTCGATCTGCATCACGCGAAAATTTTTGAAGTGCAGGCTGTCATCCGTCGATTTTCTACCCACGGCATCGCACAAAAATTTATGATTCTGGATCATCGGATTGATGCGGCTTTTTACATACGCCTCTAAGCTGTCATCCGTCTGCATGAACCACAAAAAATTACCGGGGTTCGCCTCGATGGAACGCATCAGCCAGTTTTCACCGATGGTAGTTTTTCCGCTTTGCCCAGGCCCAACAATCGCTATCGTTTGAATGTTGAAATTATCCAGCTCATCCATCGGCTCGATGAGGTATGGAACCATGCTGTTGTCCCAGCGCCCAACGTGGCCACCACCTTCGTTATACAGCCAGCGGTACTTTTCAGAGAAACTGGAAACAGACAGGCGCTCTTTCGGCCGGAAATATTCTAGGATTATATTTTGATCTGCATCCCACATTTACTCACCGGGTTTTTCCGGCGCAAAAATTGCCTCGCTGTCATTCACAAACGCGGAGCGCGCCTGGTCCATATTATCCCGCAACATGCGGATCACATCGTCGGGCAGACCCATTTTTTTCCCTATAAGGTTCGGCATCATGTCGAGCTGCTTTGCCAGCCGCGCCACAAGAACGCTCATGCGCCCGATTATATCCTCGCGCTCGACCAGCACACCCATTTTTTTATCCAGCTCTAGCTGGAGTAATTTTGTTTGAACAACCCCCTTATTGTCGCGCGACAATAAATCCTCGCGGATTTTCTGCGCGCTTAACGGCAGATCATCTTCCTTGGTTCCTACATTTATTTGGCGCTTCAGCGCGCTGGCGGTCGGCTGACGTTCACCGCGATACCATGTATTCTTTTTCAGCCATTCATCGACATGCTCCCAATTAAATTCCCAGCCGTGTTTTGTACCGCCAGTTTTCACGCGCGGAAAATCTATATACCGAGCCACGGTTGCGCGGATCGTTTTTCTGTCAACGCCATAGCGATCCGACGCCTCCAGCAAACTTCCTGTCAGCCGAACCTCATCTTCAGGGCCATATGATTTTCTACTGCGACGATTCATTTTGCGGTTGCCAAAGCACGATCCATAGATTCGCTCATCACAGCATCCACATTTTTATCGACGATTTTTTGCGCGCGGTCGAAGTAATGGAGCTGCTGATGCACCACTTTTGGATCAGCAAACCGGATCAAAATTTTGAGGCGCTTACCACCTTTGCCGCCCTTCAATCTCTGGAACACGCCACCGATGCGCGATCCATTTTTCAATTTTATCTCGCCGGAAAAAACTGTGGGCTGCGCTTTTAGCGCCTTTATTTTTCCGCGTGGGATATTGCCGTACTGGTTCACGCCTATGCCAATCGGCCGCAGCATGGCGACATGCGAAGGGCCGGCCGGAATTTCTGCGCCGGTAAACTCGTATGGCTCCAGATATTCCGCCTGGATATCTTTGACAAAAACCACAGCCTCCAGCCGATTTTTATTTGATGGGATAAATGAAACGCCGCGCTTCGTGAACGGCGTTGCTGTTGGGAATGTTTCGCTGATCTCTTCCGCTTCGCCTTCCACCACCATTTTTGCGAGACGATTAAGCGTCAAGGATGCGGCGTACGGCATCTGTTTTGTTGCGAAGTCATTTAGCTCCGCAGCAAACGCATCGAGGTTAGATTTTATGCTGATTTCAAAATCGCTCATGCCGGTGATTATACAGAATTTTTGTCGAAAGACAAAATATCGTTCCCGCGCGCGGCGAGGAAAAGCACCAAAAAGAACACTAACTTTTACGCTAACATCATCACTGCTAGGTCAACAAATAGGTCAACAGAGAAGTTGTTGATCTATAAAGTGAATTTCGGAAAGTAATGCTGAAAGTATTTTTTGTTGACCTTCCAAACGCAAAACTCTCGTAATAGATTCAGAGTCACGACTCCATAATAGTACGTTACTACGGGTACAGACTCCTTATATAACTTCAAATTATCTAATAGTGGAACAAACATTAGAACTAATATACTTTCATTATAAATTACAACAAGTTACAACATGTTGACCTTTGTGTTGACCTATAGTTAAAGGTCAACGTGAAATGTATATAAATCATATAGTTATATATAATTACAAATAAATTACACTATAAAACTAGTGGTACAACATTGAAATATATAATGAAAGTATTTTTATAAATCACCTTTTCAGCTCGGAAGGTCAACGTGGTTTCCTGAAAAATCAATGACATAGTTTTTCTGGTATTTTATTACCAGAATTTTGTCGGATCAATAACCACGGGAAAAACAAAAAATGGCGGTTTAGAGCCAAAAATTAGTTAACTGCCTAAATAATAGGCAACTTGTCCACGAAATAAAATTGCGCGGCAGTCAGGATTTTCGCGGGCGCGAAAGACCCGCGTCGCTTGCGGGGCCGGGGAAGGACCCTTTTGTTTATATATATCAATGTCTTAGATGGTGTGTGCCTAATAAATAGGCAGACGATTGATGATGTATCAAGTAATGATGATAGTATAAGTGATTGATATCATTATATAAATAGAGATTGTATTATATACTTGACAATGAATACACAATATAAACAGCTTTATATTGAATAAAGAAATGTCATTACTTGATGATGATATCAGCGCCATGACCAGCCGCAACACGTCACAAGATATCCCCCAGCATGGCAGCACGGCAGCACCATGACAGGCGGCGGCAGCGCATGACAACGCATAGGCGGCAAGCATAGGCCCGTGGCGTGTATATATAACAAGGTATGGCGGGGGATAATCTGGGGATAACGAAAGATTGTTGCGTTTTTTGTCTATCGACAAAATACCGCTTGCAACGTGTTAGTGATGGTGTTAGTTATCATGTTAGAAGATCAGAACGGAAACGAGGCCACAAAAATGCAAATCGATCAGATCAAACCCGGCGACTTAGTTACATGGAATGAGGCGAGGGCTACGGCAATATTCCGGGTTGTGAAGATTGACGGGAATATGGCGCTTATCCGCCGCGCGGCGCGGGTAGAATATGAGAATGGGAATCACTGCAAAGCCTTAATCGAAAACCTTGAACACGCTTGCGTGTAAAACAAAAAAGAAAACTGGAGTCGAACATGAAAAACTTAGCGCAATTTAGGAAAGCCTTGACGGTAGGAAGCCGCTGGACTTTGGAACACGCCAGCGAAGTTGCGGCGGATTGCCGCGCCGCTTCGCCGCGTGAAGTGGTTCACGTTCAAAGCAATGCGGTTGCCTTCAGCATTCCCGGCGTTGCCTATAACGGTAACCCATATCAGACCGCAAGCTGGCTCTATTTTGATGGTGCTGGCGGCAAGGCGAAGTTTTGGGAATTTCCGGATGAAAATACCGCCGTAAAATATTTCAAAGCAATCGACGGCACAGAAGGAAAGAGAGCTGATATAGCGCGAATGATTTACCGCCGCGCGGTGGATCAACGGAAAGACAAGTAAACCCCAAGCAATGGAGTCGAACATGACAACCCCAGCAGAAACTATCGCCGCCCTTGGCCTAACGATGAAAGCGCATTTTGTCGCGCATAGCCAGAGCCGCAACGCGAAGCCGGTTAAAAAAATTGGCGACCTGACTCTTAACTGGAACATTGTAATTCTGAAGGGTGAAAGGACAATTTTAACCGTGAAATATTCGACGGGAGTCGCACACGCGCCAAGCTATACGCAAGGCAGCATGACGAATGACGAATGGGAAGCGGTTAAAGGCGAATGCGAGACCGGAAAAAAGCACATGATAAATGGGCCGTTTGGTTTGCGTAAAACCGGCGTGGATATCCTGCCGAAAATAGAGGATGTTTTTTACTCGCTGGCGATGGACTCCAGCGTGCTGGATGAAGCGAGTTTTGAAGAATGGGCTTCAAGCCTAGGTTATGACACAGACAGCCGAAAGGCAGAAGAAATTTACCGAGAATGCTTGCGGGAAGCCTTGGCATTGCGCGGCGCTATTGGTGAAGCCGGGTTAGAAAAACTTCACGCGGCATTTCAAGATTATTGAGACCGGGCAACGCAACGCTAGAAACAGGGGGATAATATGATTATGGAAAATGTAGCACAAAAGACCTTGAAAACTTTCGGGATAACATTCCGGGAAGATTTTCATACCTTGCGCGGGGATCAGGTTCAGGCGTTGCTTGATGAGGCGAAGGCGCAGGGATACCGCCACCCGAAGAATGCAAACGGCTCCACGGCGCGTTATTTCTTCGCCGCCGTGCAGCGCAAACTTAAAAGCGGTGTTGATCCGGTAGAAGGCCCATATACGAAGCCGCAGGAAAACAAAACGGTAAAATGGGCGCGTTATACCGTGCGAATGTTCAAAAAACGCGCGAAAATCTATAATGAGGACGTAGTGGATTTAATTACTGACTTACTGCATTTAGCCGAGGCGATGCAACCCAGCACGGCAACAGATGACGCGGCGCAAGGCGTCATAGACAGCGCGTTAAATCATTTCCGCGCTGAGACCAGAAACCAACACGCGAAGGGGGAATAAGCCATGAACAAAACAGAATTTTTAGCGCGGAATCCAGGTTGGAATCCTAATAGCTGGTATATCCCGGAAGCGGTCAAGGCAATGAATGCGCTGGGGAAACTTACCGACTCAGATATTGGCGCGCGGGTGGACTCATACTTTGAATGGTTTAAGGCCAAGCATGGCAAGGATTATGATCCTGCAATGCACAAGGTAGAAGGCGAGACCGCGAAGCGCGAGACGATCATAAAGGCCGCTAAGATCATCGGATATGTGGCTGGCAAGCCGGTGACGGTGCGGCCTATCACGGCGGGAACTGGAGTCGCTGAGCCTGTGCGCGATAGCGCGGGGGAGGTGCTTTACACGAAAGCGAAACGCACAGCCCCGGCGCTGTTTATCGTGGGGCATAACGGGCGGCGGATCGATAGTTTTTTGAAGCTGGAGAACGCCAAAAAATGCGCCGCGCGGTTCATAGAAAATGGAGGGGAAAATGTCTAAATGTTTTTATACGGTTATCGGAGTCTATGACGGCAGCGGGAAAGTTTTCTGCAACGCAGTTGAGGCCGAGTCTGCAATGAATGCGATGATTCATTTCAGCAAGGTTGCGGCGGCGGCGGGTGATGGGCATGAGCTGGAGATTCTGGGGGCTTTCCCCGGTAAACTTGAACTGGCAGAGACGCCGGGGGAGGGTGGAAAATCCTCATGGGCTGCGGACTTAGCAGACCTTGATGAAGAGGAATAATTACTGCATACCGGGGGATACTCCGGTGGATAAAATGAGAACTGGCCGAAAGGCTCAAAGGGGGATATCATGGGTGATATGAAAACAGATCAGACCATGCGCGGGCCTTTCAAAAAATGTTTCGGTTCGCCGGTCAAGCAAAGTAATTTTGGCCGTTATAAAACTGTAGTTTCGCGGGGGCAGAGCGACAAACTTGAAATGGTAAGCATAACGGCCAATACGAAAGAGCTGGTGGAAGAGGTTGCAAGCATCGTGGATGCCGCGCCTAAATTACTGGAGGCATTAATCTTGTGCCGGGATCAGTTGAAAAACTATCGCTGGCATGTTGGCGAGTCTCTTGAAAAAAGAATGCCAGCCGATGCGATTAACGGCGCGTCTTATGCGCTGATGATTTCCGAAAAAGCAATCGCAGCAATGAAAGGAGGGTAAGTGTTCGATAGGATGGCGGCCCGGATTAGGGCTATAGAGGCGAAGCAAGAGGAAATGAAGCGGGCGCA
>Ga0265324_10000306_pt1 | contig 36178 bp, 33 predicted proteins | sample 41419metaG_FD_198634 | JGI IMG/M metagenome (GOLD analysis project Ga0265324, IMG submission 198634) | Rhizosphere microbial communities from Carex aquatilis grown in University of Washington, Seatle, WA, United States - 4-14-19 metaG | ecosystem: Host-associated > Plants > Roots > Rhizosphere...
TCCGTTTCCCGAGCGAAACTTGAACAAACCCCGCCCGCTCGGCAGCATGAATTTCATCCTCGGTAAATCCTCCTTCAGGACCGATAACAATTAACGCGGAGGTCGGCTTCTGCCTGTGACGAAGTGCCTCGGAAATAAAGAGCACCTCGTCTGTTTGCTCATAGGGGATGATTTTCAAGTCAAACACCGATGCGTGATGCATGACCGACTCCATGTCCGTCAACGGATAAATTTGCGGGAGGTAGCTGCGTCCCGATTGTTTCATCGCCGATAACGCAATTTTTTTCCAGCGATTCTCTTTGGATGAATGTGCAACCGTGCGCGATGTGGAGACGGGAATGAACCGGCGAATCCCAAGCTCCGTTCCTTTTTCTATCAACCATTCCATTCGGGATGGATTTTTAAGAACGGCGACGGCGAGCGTTACTTCAATAGCCGCCTCGTTGAGCCGTTCATGGACGGAAAGTATCTCGCATTCGATGGCGTGCTGCCGGATGGATCGTATAGCCACCTCATACGCACGGTCTGCTCCGTCGACAACCCACAATAACTCTCCCTCGGATTTTCGAAGCACACGGACAATGTGCTTCGATTCATCGTCTTCGATGGTCAGAAACCGCTCTCCGATTTTTGCCGGGTCTGCGTAAAAGAATTCTTTAGACACAATTACTTTTCCTTGTTGAACACATGAGACTCTGTCGGTTAAAATATACTTAGTCCTACACTTTACAGCGAAGCTCCGAGGTCAAGAATGAGTTCTCCGTTGTGAAATCCCGGTCCGCCGAACGCGTATTCAATACGGGCGACAAAACTGTACGAAAGAAGCATGTTCAACCCGGCGCCGTAGCCTGAGAGAAAACTGTTACCTCCAAAAAAACTGTTCACTGCGATCGGCTGATTTCTATACCACACTCTCCCTGCGTCTCCAAACAGCGTAAAGTACAGAGCGTAACGAATATCTCTGAATTGCTCGATAGGAATTTCCTCGAGCCGAAGATACGCGGGAGAAATAATTGGAATACGAATTTCCGCTTTAGTCCCGGCGATGTCATCACCTTCGACGATTGTCCGGAACCTGCCGCGAATTCTCTCGGAGTATCCAAAAAATACATGTCCGTAATTAGGGTCGTCACCACCCTGCACGGCGCTTCCGAATATTCGAAAAACAAACGACGAATTAAAATAGATCGGAATATACCTCCGAAAATCAACTGAATACCGCTGGTAATCGATATATTTGTCGTCAAGGCCGTACTTTGAAACATCGATTGTTGCCAATGTCCCAAGGCGCGAATACTCGCTCAAGTCGCGCGTATCATAGACGTAGTCGGCATGCAAAGAAACGAAATTGTCTGTTCCCCCCGGAGACAATGTTCGCCCCGCCCTATTGTCGGAAACACTCAGGCTGGTAAATTCAACGGTTGTCGTTATGGTGGTGTACAACGAAAATCTTTTCCCGAACGTGATTTGTCCGTCGATAAGTTTTTCGTCGAAATTCGGGCCTGAAGAGAGCGAGACGAGGCTCAGGTTTTTTTGGATTGAGTATGATGCTCTTGTGGAAAAGTATAAATTATTTTCGGGGTCGAGCGCCGGGTCGACATATTGCACCGAAGCATACGGGTCGTAGCCGAGCGCGAACTGAATATTCACAAGTTCCTTCCGCCCGCGAAAATTTGTGTGGATGACGCCTGCGCCATAATAGAGATGCGTCCATGTGTGATCTTTGAAGCCGGCGATCGGAAACGGATAAAAATACCAGCGCTCGCTGACAAAAACAATCAACGTTGCCGTTGTGGAATCCTGAATAACGTGAATCTCGACCTTGTTGAACAGTTGAAGGCTGTAGATACGGTTGATGTCGTACGCAACCCCTTCCCGCGTCAACAGCGACCCGGGCTTCAGCGACATTTCGCGTTCGATGATAAAGTCTTTGGTTAATTCATTTCCGGCAAAAATAATATTTGAAACGTGCAACGTTGAGTCGGGAAAATCCGGGGGCGCCGCTTGCGCAGAGTCCTGCGCCAGGGACACGAGCGGAGATAGCGCGCAAGCGATGAGAAGTATTGGGAAAACTTTCATTCGAATATAGGCAATAAAAAAGAGGCTTGAAAAAGAGGAAGATTCTCAAGTCTGCTTCCGTCCTACGACAAAACAATCAATGCATCAACGCGCGATGCTCGACTGCAATACAGCGGTCCATAACTACTTTTATTCCCGCCGATTCTGCGCGTGCCGCCGCATGCTCGTTGACAACCCCGAGCTGCATCCACACACATTTCGCTCCTGCGAGAATAGCTTCATCAACGACAGGTTCAACCTCGTTCGAATTGCGGAAAATGTCGACGATATCAATTTTTTCGGGAAGGCTGTTCAGATCCGCATAACACCGCATACCCAGCACGTCTTGGTACTTCGGGTTCACCGGGTACACGGTATATTTTTTCCCCGCAAGGAAGAGTGCTATCGAACCGCTGTCGCGCCATGGCTTGGGGGATGCACCAACAACGGCAATCGTCTTCGACAAAGTCAAAATCGACCGAATCTCGGAATCCTCGGTTATCATCGAACCTGCTCTTCCGCATACGATTCGATCGGCGGGCAGCTGCAGACGATGTTCTTATCGCCGTACGTGTTGTTAATTCGCCCAACGCTGGGCCAAAACTTGTGATGACGCACATCCGGAAGAGGATATACTGCTTTCGTCCTGGTATATGGATGGTTCCAATCGTCCTTCATCGCTTCCATGGGAGTGTGCGGGGCGTTCTTGAGAACGTTGTCTTTCGGGTCCGCAGTGCCCCTGGCAACTTCTTCAATCTCTTTTTTTATCGTGATGATCGCATCGGCAAACCTGTCAAGCTCCGCCTGCGACTCGCTTTCGGTGGGTTCAATCATCATCGTATCGTGAACCGGGAACGAGACTGTCGGGGCGTGGAAGCCGTAATCCATCAAACGCTTTGAGATGTCCTCCACATCGACGCCGCATTTCTCTTTGAACTCTTTCATATTAAGAATAAATTCATGGGCGACTCTGCCGTTCTTCCCCCGGTAGAGAATTTGAAAATGCGGTTCGAGCCTGGCTTTTAAATAATTCGCGTTGAGAATTGCGTACCGTGTCGCTTCTCTCACCCCGCTGCCCCCGAGCATTTTAATATAGGCGTACGAAACGAGAAGGATATTCGCACTTGACCATGGGGCCGAGGAAACTGCGTGAATGGCCTTTTCCCCGCCGGTTTTCACCACCGGATGCCCCGGTAAATACGGCGCAAGATGCCTGGCAACGCAAATCGGACCCATACCGGGTCCGCCGCCGCCGTGAGGGATACTGAAAGTTTTATGCAGGTTAATGTGGCAAACGTCTGCGCCAATGATCGCAGGGCTTGTAACTCCGACCTGGGCGTTCAAGTTTGCACCGTCCATGTACACCAGCCCTCCGTTGCGATGAACGATGCTGCAAATTTCCTGCACGTTTTCTTCAAACACTCCGTGAGTCGACGGGTAGGTCACCATCAAGGCGGCAAGCGTGTCTTTGTAGCGAGCCGCTTTCAAACGCAAGTCTTCGACGTCAATGCTCCCCGTATCATCGCAAGCGACAACGACGACTTTCAATCCGGCCATCACGGCGCTTGCAGGATTTGTTCCGTGTGCTGACGAGGGAATGAGTGCAACATTCCTGTGGCCTTCTCCTTTGTCCGCATGGTAAGCTCGTATCACGAGCAAGCCGGTAAACTCTCCTTGCGCCCCAGAATTTGGCTGCAGCGAAGCAGCGGCGAATCCTGTAATTTCACACAACGCCGACTCCAGCTCCTTAAAAATCTGCTGATACCCTTCGGCTTGATTGATGGGTGCAAATGGATGAAGGCTGGCGAACTCCCGCCAGCTGACGGGCATTAACTCCGTTGCTGCGTTCAGCTTCATCGTGCACGAACCGAGGGGAATCATTGAATGCGTCAGCGATAGATCTTTGTTCTCCAGACTTTTGATGTACCGCATCATTTCGGATTCTGAATGATGCATGGAAAAGATCGGGTGCTGGAGATACGGACTTGTGCGGCGGAACGGTTCAGGATAATTGATTACAAGAGAAGAATATTTTTCGGCGAGATCCTCATGCTGATGTAAAGCATGGGCTGCGTGTGCAAAAATTTCTTTTATTGCAACAACATCTTCTAGCTCCGTGGTTTCATCCAGCGCAATCCCGATATGCGTCGGACCGATGCGCCGGAAATTAAACCCGGCGGATTCCCCGGCGGCCAAAATCGCGCCGGCGTTCTTCCCCGCATCGATCTTCAGGGTATCGAACCAGACTCGGTTTGATTGTTTGAAGCCGAGCGCTTGGAGTTCCGCATCGAGGACTTTGCTGAACCCGTGTATTCGTGACGCAATTCTCTTGATTCCAGCCGGACCGTGATACGCAGCGTACATCCCAGCCATAATCGCAAGGAGCGCTTGCGCCGTACAAATGTTCGAGGTTGCTTTCTCACGGCGGATATGCTGTTCCCGTGTCTGCAGCATCATGCGGTAGGCTTTGTTATTCTGTGCGTCAACAGAGACGCCGATGATTCTACCCGGCATGTGCCGTATGAATTCATTTCTTGTCGCAAAGAATGCCGCGTGCGGTCCGCCATACCCCATAGGAATTCCGAATCGCTGCGATGATCCGACGACCACATCTGCGCCGAATTCTCCCGGCGGCGTGATCAACGCGAGGCTCAGCAAATCGGCTGCGACGACAGCCAGAGCGCCGCTTTTGTGCACAGCGGCGATAAATTCCCGATAATCCGTTACTCCACCCACTTCATCCGGATATTGGAGGATCGCCCCAAAATACGACGCATCGAAATCTATTTTTTCATGATTGCCCACCACGACGTCGATGCCGGCAACGTGTGCGCGCGTTTTAATAACATCAATTGTTTGAACGAAGCATCCTTCCGAGACAAAAAAGCGATTCCTCGACACGCCGTCCATATTCTTATTGACGATGCCGTAAACCATCGTCATCGCCTCCGCAGCGGCCGTCCCTTCATCCAGCAGCGATGCGTTGGCAACCTGCATCCCCGTCATGTCAATCACCATTGTCTGGTAATTCAGGAGCGCTTCCAGCCTTCCCTGAGAAATTTCAGGCTGGTAGGGAGTGTATTGAGTATACCAGCCGGGATTTTCAAAAATATTCCGCTGTATGACGGCCGGTGTTATGCAATTGTAATAACCTTGGCCGAGCATGGACTTATAGACTTTATTCTTGGCAGCGATCGCTCTGAGCATCTGAAGAAATTTGTATTCGCCGACAGGCGGAGGAATTTTCAACGGCTCCTTCATCCGGATACTGGCCGGAATAGTCTCGTCAATCAACGTATCGAGCGAATCAACGCCGATAACCCGAAGCATTGTGTTCAATTCTTCGCCGCCCGGGCCAAGATGGCGGGATTCGAACTTATCTTCTTCAAACAACGAATTGGTCATTTCAGTAATTATTGAATGTGTGAAACTCAGGAGGCTGAATGGTCTTGTGCCGCCGATTGTTTCTGCTTCAAAAGGAACAGTGCATTTTCAGCAGCGGCTTGCTCGGCTTCTTTCTTATTTTTCCCCACCCCGACACCCGTCGCACCGTTGCCGATTGATGCTTCAACGGTAAATGTCCGGTCGTGATCAGGCCCTTCTTCTTTTATGATTTGATAGTGCGGCAGGGACCTTCCGTTGGCCTGAGCATATTCAAGCAGCGCACTCTTGTAATTCTCATCGGCTTCATGGATTGTGCCTTCCATCAGGGCGCTGGTCAACTGGCGCTCGACAAAACGTCTCGCTTCTTCCAACCCGCCGTCAAGATACACAGCACCGATCACCGCTTCGTAGGCGTCAGCAAGAATTGTATCAGCGCCTTTTTCGGCCGTCTGCGAAGCGCTGTTGCTGAGAAGGAGAAAGTCGCGCAAGTGTATTTTTTTTGCGTAGTGAACCAGCGCTTTTCGATTCACCAAGCGAGCCCGCATAATCGTCAGGTTGCCTTCTTCTGAATCAGGATAGAGCTTGTACAATCGCTCGGCAACGGTCATATTTAATATCGAGTCGCCCAGAAACTCGAGGCGCTCGTTCGAATGAAGCATCGGCGGATCGGCGAACTGCAGGTATGATCGGTGCAGAACCGCCTGAAGGAAAAGGTCCTTCGAGCGAATGCGGTACTGGAGCACGCTTTCCAATCGTTTGAAATCGATTCTGGAGTATAACTCAGACAGAGAGTGCGCGGAAATTGCAGGCGCGGTGCGGAAAAGATTTTGGACCCATCGACGAAAACTGCTCACACCGGTACTTGTCCTCTTAATTCTCCTGATATTTTCTGAAGAGCAGGGTTGCGTTGTGGCCGCCGAACCCGAACGTGTTGCATAATGCGACATTCACTTCCTTTTCGATGGAAGTGTTCGGAACATAAAAGAGATCGCAATCAGGGTCGGGAAACTCGTAGTTGATAGTGGGATGAATCTTGTTTTCGACAATGCTCATCACTGTTGCAATAGATCCAACCGCTCCCGACGCACCGAGTAAATGCCCGACCATCGACTTTGTGGAATTGACGGCAAGCTTCCACGCGTGTTCGCCAAAAACCGTCTTCATCGCCGCGGTCTCGTTTTTGTCGTTTGCCGGTGTTGACGTGCCGTGCGCGTTCACGTAGTCAACGTCGTTTGGCGAAACACCCGCATCGCGGATGGCCGCTCTCATCGAACGAACTGCACCCTCTCCGCCCGGAGCCGGGTCGGTGATATGATGCGCATCGGCAGTAAAGCCGATTCCGGCGATCTCGGCATATATTTTTGCCCCCCGCTGGATCGCATGGCCAAGCTCCTCAAGAACCAATACGCCGCCCCCTTCGCCCATCACAAAACCATCACGTTCTTTGTCGAACGGCCGGCTCGCTCTTTGCGGCGCATCGTTGCGGGTTGAGAGCGCTCTCAACGCGTTGAAACCGCCGATCCCCATCGGACATATTCCGGCTTCGGACCCGCCGCTGAGCATCACATCCGCATCGCCGCGCTGAATCAACATGAACGCGTCGCCGACCGCATGCGACGCCGTTGCGCACGCAGACGTCGTTGCATAATTCGGCCCTTTCAGACCATACTTCATGGAAATTCTTCCGGCTGCGATATCGGCGATCATCATCGGGATAAAAAACGGGCTGATGCGGTGAGGTCCTTTTGTAACTACCAGCGTCTCATGTTGGCGCTGAAATGTCTGCATTCCGCCGATGCCGGAGCCGAAAATAATGCCGGCCCGATCTCCCGAAATTTTTGAGAAATCGATGGCCGAATCTTTTACCGCTTCTTCGGCCGCTGCAAAAGCGTACTGCGTAAACGGGTCAACACGCTGAACCATTTTACGGTCCATGTAGTTGAGCGGGTCAAATCCCTTCAGCTCCGCCGCAAACTTCGTGTCGTACTGCGTCGTGTCAAAATAGGTGATGGGGGCTGCGCCGCTCATGCCGGCGAGTGCATTCTTCCAAAACTCTTTGACCGTCAAACCAATCGGTGTGACCGCTCCCATACCTGTGACAACGACACGACGCGCTCTTCCGTTGAACGACATACCCTTTTCCTTCGCTTCCATTTCATCCGTTTTATAACAACGTAATGCCGACGTTTGCCGGCATTACGTATGCATTTCATCGAGGAATGCCCGTATCGGCATTACGAAACTTTTGCCGATAAATATTTTACCGCATCTCCGACAGTCGCAATTTTTTCGGCGTCTTCATCCGGGATTTGAAGATTGAAAGCCTTTTCAAATTCCATAACCAGTTCGACGGTATCTAATGAATCAGCGCCAAGATCATTCGTAAATGAAGCTTCCGGGGTAATCTGCGCCTCGTCAACGCCAAGTTTGTTTACAATGATCTCTTTTACTTTTGCGGATACATCAGCCATACGGGTATCTCCTTTAGTTAAGTGATTATGCTGCTTTGAAACATTTACAATTTACATGACCATGCCGCCGTCCACACACAACACTTGTCCGGTTATATAATCCGCGTCGGATGATGCAAGAAAACGAACCACCCCGGCAACCTCGTCCGGTTTCGCGATCCGCTTCAACGGAATCATGGCTAAGATAGCTTCTTTTTGTTTCTCATTCAACTTCTCCGTCATGTCAGTTTCGACAAATCCGGGAGCGACGACATTCGCCTGAATATTGCGCGAAGCAAGCTCTTTTGCTACAGATTTCGTGAAACCGATAATGCCCGCCTTCGACGCTACATAATTTGCCTGCCCCGCATTGCCGATAATACCGACAACGGATGAGATGTTGATAATCTTGCCGGCCTGCTGGCCCATCATTTGACGGCATACGGCTTTCGTAAAACTAAAGACGCTTTTCAAATTTGTGGCAATAACCGTATCCCAATCGCTTTCAGACATTCGCATCAATAAGCCGTCTTTCGTAATTCCTGCATTATTGACGAGGATGTCAACCCGTTCGAATTCCTGGACAACTTTTTGGACGATGTCGTTCGCTTGAGTAAAATCGGCGGCGTCGGACTGGAATCCCGATGCGCGCCTTCCTTTCGCCCGGAGCTCGGCAACGATTATGTCGGCGGATTCTTTTGAACTGCGGTACGTGAACGCAACATCGGCTCCTGCTTCACCAAGAGCAAGAACGATCGCCTTGCCTATTCCCCGCGTTCCCCCCGTAACCAGTGCGACTTTATTTTGTAATTGCATAGTGGACGTGAGATATTATTGCTGTGATAACGGCGGCCGATCAGGCACAAATTCTTTTTGCAGAACAGTTAAATCTTCATAGCCGTCTTTTCCCAGAACAAATTCCAATTCTTCCTTGCATGCCTCAACAAGGGTCGTTTCTCTGTTGTCGATGAAAGAACAACAGGTTGTCTTCTGATACAAGAAGTCGTCGAAAGTAACAACACCGCCGTCAATGGTGATGGGAAATGCTACACAAAAGAATGGCTTCAACGCCCATCGCCCGAGCTTTTCTTCCGTTCCGGTAATTTGCAGGCTGCACATCCCGGATTTATTGAGAAAGACACATTTATCATTGAAAACTTCCGTCCCAATAGTCTTGCCGGAGGGGAAATCCTTATCGTCTAAGACTTCGACATCAAACCAACGAGTGTCGTCGGTGAGCTGCGTTTCGTCCATATATTTCTTGATAGTCTCTTTATGAGAAAGAATTAGTTCTTTCTCTTTGAGGTCGATGTATACTCCGGCAGCACAGCACGTCGATTCGCACGCAAACGGTCCGCATCCTTTTGAAAATCCTTTTTGAAAAAGGATCGGATCAATCTCATATTCACTCACGCGCATCATTTCTCCGTCGATTCAATCAGTTACGTTCCTGCCGCTGAAATATTCGCCGCAGTGTCGAATCCTGCGATCGAAGCGCCGGGGATAATTCTCTTTACCAGGCCTTGCAGAACTTTTCCCGGGCCAATTTCAGTAAAACTTGAAGCGCCGTCTGCCGCCATGTTGATGATTGTTTCTTCCCACCGCACCGGGCTTGTTACCTGTTCGAATAACATGGCCCGGATTTCATCCGCTTTCTGCACCGGTCTGGCAGTGACATTTGCGTACACCGGAATACTTGCATCGCGAAATTCCGTTTTATCCAGCGCAACTTTTAACCCGTCTTTTGCGGATTGCATCAGCGGCGAATGAAATGCACCGCTGACCACGAGCTCTTTCACTAATTTTGCTCCCCGCTCCTTTCCCAGCTCCATCGCTTTGCGGACACCGCTGACGGAGCCTGAAATCACAATTTGTCCCGGCGAATTGAAGTTTGCCGCCTGCACAATTCCATCTTTCCACGCCGTGCAGCATACCTCCCCCACAATTTTTGCATCGAGCCCCACCACCGCGGCCATCGCACCGGGGTTTTCTTCCCCCGCCTTTTGCATCAACTCTCCCCGCAATCGAACGAGCCGCAGCCCCTCTTCAAACGAGAGCGCGCCCGCCGCAACGAGCGCGGAGTATTCACCAAGCGAGTGTCCCGCCGTCATTGACGCGTCGCGGGGGTTCAGAATATTCCAGACTGCAAGGCTCTGAAGAAAAATAGCGGGCTGCGTATTTTTTGTTTGTTTCAGCTCCTCTTCCGGGCCTTCGAAACAAATCTTTGACAACGAAAAACCGAGGGCGGCATCGGCTTTCTGGAATAATTCCATGGCAGCAGGAAATTCGGCGACCAAATCTCTTCCCATCCCGACATACTGCGACCCTTGTCCCGGAAAAATGTAAGCAACCTTGACCATTTTACTTCAAACCAAAGCTTTTCTAATTCTTAATTATTAATTCATAATTCTTAATTCTGCTTCGGTCCTTCGATTCCCCACTTCACCAGCACCGCACCCCACGTATATCCCGCTCCGAAACTCGAAAGCACAAGATTGTGTCCTTTCTTGATTTTCCCGTCCTGCCACCACTCAGACAGACAGAGAGGAATCGTTGCAGCAGTCGTATTTCCATAGCGGTCAATATTGATCATCACTTTCGATTTGTCCAGCTCCATGCGCTCGGCACAGGCGTCAATGATGCGCAGGTTCGCCTGATGCGGAACAAGCCAATCAACATCATTGCCGGTAAGATTATTGCGTTTCATAATTTCCGCCGATACTTCCGCCATCCCGATCACTGCGACTTTGAACACCGCTTTTCCGTCCTGATACACGTAATGCATTTTTTTATCGATTGTTTCATGCGTAGACGGATGCAGACTCCCCCCGGCCGACATATGCAGTGCGAATCCGCCAGAACCGTCCGAATAAAGCTTATGGTCAATAATGCCGACGGAATCGTCTGTTGTTGGTTCGAGAAGAACCGCGCCCCCTGCATCGCCGAAAAGGATGCAAGTGTTCCGGTCGGTGTAATCGACTATCGAGCTCATCTTATCGGCGCCGACAACGACAACGTTTTTGTACGCTCCGGTCTCAATGAGCTGGGATCCGATCGTCAACGCATAGACAAATCCAGAGCAGGCGGCGTTCAAATCGAAACCCCATGCTTTCTTTGCGCCAATCTTATCCTGAATGATGCAAGCCGTCGCGGGAAAGAACATATCAGGAGTCACCGTTGCGACAATAATGACTTCTATTTCCGATGCATCCATTCCCCGGCGGTCCAGCATACTTTTTATAGCGCCAACTCCAAGATCCGATGTCCCGCCGTTTGTAAGAATCCGGCGTTCGCGAATCCCGGTCCTCGTCCGGATCCACTGGTCGTTGGTGTTGACCATTTTTTCCAGATCGTGATTTGTGAGAATTTTTTCCGGAACGTAATGGCCGACGGCAGTAATCAGTGCTCGTGTTTTACCCATTCAATCCTTCAGAGCTGTTGTTGCCTAATGATTGTTCAATATGAAAATTGATTTTTTTGTTCACCATTTCTTCCGCCCGCAAGATCATATTGGAAATCGCTTTCGGTGTCGAACTTCCATGCCCGATAATCGTCACGCCGTTCACTCCAAGCAGCGGAACCCCCCCGAATTCCTGGTAATCGAAGTCTTTAAATATCGTCCTCAGCGGATTCCTGAGCAAACCCATCAGGACCTTTTGGAGCAGCCCTTCCGCTGCATAGTTCTTGAATTTTACTTTCAAGAACGAGGGGACGCTTTCAGCAAATTTCAGGAGGACGTTTCCCAAAAAACCGTCGCAAACAACAACGTCGGCCTTGCCCTGCAAAATATCTCTCCCTTCGATATTCCCGATAAAATTCATCCTGTTTTTGCCGGCTACGAATTTTGCGTACGCCTCTTTCGTAAGTTCGTCCCCTTTTGATTCCTCTTCGCCGACGTTCAGCAAACCGACACGCGGATTCTTCTTCTTAAAAACGTATTCCGAATAAATGCTTCCCATCACCCCGAACTCGAAAAGAAAATGCGGCTTGCAATCTGTGACTGCGCCCGCATCAACAATCAGCGTCGGTCCGGTTTCTGACGGAAAAATCGCTGCGACCGTCGGGCGGCTCACTCCTCGAATTCTTCCCAGCAGCAGGGCAGATGCGGCAGTTACTGCGCCGGTATTTCCTGCGCTGACGAACGCATCGACTTTTTTTTCTTTATGAAGCATCATGCCGACAACCAGCGACGAATTGGGTTTCTGCTTCAACGCTACGACCGGTGAGTCGTGCATGTCAATCACATCGTCTGCCGGAACAACCGAGAGCGAGAGACCGCCGGTATTTATCTTCGCCAGCTCGGACCGGATTGCTTCTTCCCTTCCCACAAGAACTACCTCAAACCTGTTCGCGGTTTGGCGCAGCACATCCACCGCGCCTCGCACTTCGTTACAAGGGGCAAAATCCCCCCCCATCGCATCGATAGCAATCCGCAGTTTTCCCTCTGCGTGATTCAAAGCATTTCCACCGACAATATGGCTGAATGTTTCGACGACAATCGTTTGCGAGCAACCGGCAGCGCGATATGCTACGCTTCTTTCGGAATGATGATCGAACGGCCGTTATAGTAACCGCAGTTTGGGCACGCCCGGTGCAGGAGTTTTGGTTCGCGGCAATTCGGGCATTCCGCTAACGACGGCACTGCAGCTTTATAGTGCGTGCGACGCTTTCGGCCGCGAGTTTTTGAATGGCGGCGTTTCGGGTTTGGCATTGCGGTGATTCCTTATAATAAATTAGTTTTTTTTCTTTAACATTGAAACTTCAACGAGCCCCGCAAGTTTGTTCCAGCGCGAATCGACTTCGCCCGGGGCACAATCACAGCTGCCGCCGGCACTGTGATTCAAATTCTTCCCGCATCTGGGGCATAGCCCCGCACACTCTTCCCTGCAGAGTAACTTTAACGGAACTGCAAGGAGCACGCTGTCACGCACAGCGTCGGAAATATCAATAACATTGGTATCCGGCGTCAACGTCCGGATGTCTTCATCGCTTTCTGCGGGATGATCCTGTGCATCCCAATCATACACTATCTGAAACGCAGGAGAAATTTCTTTTTTGAACTCATCCAGGCATCTGTCGCATTGAAATGCCGCTTCCGACGTTATGCGAGCGCGCAGGAAGATCTGACGGCTTGTTTTCTCAAGCGTCACCTTTGCGGCAATGTCTCCGATGAAATGTTCGGGTAGATCAAACTCGCCAGCTTTTTTTGACAATGCATATTCGTGCGTTCCCTGTGAAAGATTCGAAATGTTGATTTTCACTGTTTCCTCCTGCCATTGCAAAATCCTGGTTTGATCCCCCGGTACAGTTGCCTTCAAAATCAACCAAAATTGTCAAAAAACGAGCTTTCGCTGAAAAAAACATGATAAATATAGCCATAATGAAGCAGAGAGTCAAGAATTCTATAGAGGTTTGCTTAACACGACCGTGCTGGTCTCGAAATACAAGCGTCATTCCATCAACTCATCACTGCAAAAGAATCCTTGAGCTGCTGCCCATCTTTAATCTGGCATGTCTGTAACTCCCTCCACATTCGAACCCGGAGAGCGGACAGTTTTAGATTCATGGAAAAATCCACACTTCATTTCATGCCTGGTGTGAATAGATAGACGCACGGGAGAAGCCATTTTTTCCTGCTCGACTTGACAACGAATGCATAATTATGTTTATTACAAGCGTCTTAGAGGTGCGGTACGCATGAGTAGCTGAAGCGAGAGTGAAACAACTCGACGACCTTCAACGAAAGGGCAAGTAGATCGTGCCGCCGAAAGTTGTGCGTATTGTTTCTGCAAACAACTTGGGTTGCAGTGTGAACAACCTGCAAACTGTCATCCCGCTCACCAATCGGGATGGAGCGCTAACGACGATCTGCGTTTACGTTCGGCGAGCTGCTTCGGCAGGCGATACATTGTTTCATTCGGTCGATCAGAAAAGTAGAGAGTCCAGCGCTCATCTACTTTTTTCATTTTTAGGCAAAGGATGCACGAATGAAAATCGCATTGCTTGGTTACGGGCGGATGGGGCAGGACGTTGAACAAGCTGCCATAGAACGGGGGCACACCATCGCTGCTCGTTTCACAATAGAAGATCCGCTTCCGGACGTCGATAAAATTGCAGCCGAAATTAAAAAAGTTGACTGCGCGATTGATTTCAGCGCGCCGGCCGCGACAGAACATCATATCCATTCCCTCGGGCCGCTTCATATTCCTCTCGTCGTCGGCACAACAGGCTGGAACGGACAACTCCCGGCACTCCTTGAGTTTATCCGTCAATGCGGAGGCACAATCCTCTACGCTTCGAATTTTTCTGTCGGGGCAAATATCGCATTTCATATCGCGGCAGAAGCTTCGAAACTCATCGACCGCTTCCCGGATTACGATACTGCCATCCATGAAATCCATCATCGGCTGAAAAAAGATGCGCCGAGCGGAACAGCGCTCAAACTTGCCGATACGATTCTTCACAACATAAAACGCAAGACCACGATCGTGACTTCGCTGAACAATCGCCAGATTAAGCCGCATGAATTGCTGGTATCGAGCAGCCGTATCGGTGAAGTTGCGGGAACACATTCCGTCACGTTTGAATCATCCGTCGATTCAATCCAGATCACGCATACCGCACACAATCGCCGCGGATTTGCGCTGGGAGCCGTGCGGGCTGCGGAATGGCTTCAAGGGCGGAAGGGCGTTTTCACAATGGAAGATTTTTTGTTCGTAAAATAATACTCAATATTATAGAAGGGTTTTTTTATGTCATCACAGTTTTCGTTCAAAGGGGTTGCTACGGCACTTGTCACGCCGATGCAGATCGCTGACGGCGCCGTCGACGAACGGGCGCTTCGCGTGCTCGTCGATTTCCAAATTTCGAACGGGGTCAATGGATTGGTTCCTTGCGGGACGACCGGTGAAAGCGCAACGCTCAATCACGCCGAACATCATCACGTGATGGATGTCGTCGTCGAGCAGGCGGCGGGCCGGGTCCCCGTCATTGTAGGGGCAGGAAGCAATTCAACACAAGAAGCCGTCTCCCTCACGCAGCATGCGAGAGCGATCGGAGCAAACGCGGTCCTCTCGATTGCGCCGTATTACAACAAGCCGACACAGGAAGGCTTCTACCAGCACTACAGGGCAATTGTCGAAGCGGTCGATATACCTATTTTCGTCTATAATGTACCCGGGAGAACGGGCAGCAACATCAATGCAGAAACGACATTGCGTATCGCTGAACTTCCCGGCATTGCAGGGATCAAAGAAGCTTCGGGCAACATTGGACAAGTAATGGAAATTCTTCGCCATCGCCGAACAAACTTCACCGTCCTTTCGGGCGACGACGCACTTGCCCTCCCCCTGCTCGCCCTGGGTGCTGATGGAGTGATCTCCGTCGTGGCAAACGAAACTCCCCGTCTTTTCTCTTCGATGGTTCGGCTCTGCCTGGAGGGAAATTTTTCCGAGGCGCGCGTGATTCACGAGGAGCTGCTGCAGCTGATGAATCTTAATTTCATCGAATCCAACCCGATTCCGGTGAAGGGTGCCCTTGCAATCATGGGAATGATCGAAGAAGCGTACCGGCTTCCGCTTACTCCGATGTCGTCCGAACATCGGTTTGCTGTCCGGCGCGCGCTGGAAGAACTTCACTTGATGGAAGCGCAGCGATGAATATCTCTCCCGAAACGCTCCCATCGATCGTCGAGGAACTCTCTTCACAGAAAACCGGTGATGACCGCGGCGTTGAAGAGAAGGTCTTCGAGCTTTTCATTTCCCTCCTTGACAACGGAAGCATTCGGGCAGCTGAGAAGATCAACGGAAAATGGGAAGTGCATGCGTGGGTGAAGAAAGGCATTCTGCTCGGGTTCAAAATCGGCGCGCTCAGAAAGGTCCCGGCTTCGAGTCCATTTTCCTTCTTCGATAAGCACACATTTCCGACCAAAGAATTGTCGCTGGAAAACAACGTGCGCATCGTTCCGGGGGGAACTTCAGTCCGGCGCGGCGCGTACCTCGCCCCCGGCGTTATTATGATGCCGCCGTCGTACGTCAATGTCGGCGCGTATATCGGCAAAGGAACGATGATCGATTCACACGCGCTCGTCGGCTCGTGTGCACAAATCGGGGAAAGGATTCACATCAGTGCTGCTGCGCAAATCGGCGGAGTGCTCGAACCGATCAATGCGCTGCCAGTGATCGTCGAAGACGATGTCATGGTTGGAGGTAATTGCGGAATTTACGAAGGGGCGATCATCAAAAAAAGGGCGGTGATAGGCGCCGGTGTTCTCCTCACAAGCGCGACGCCCGTGTACGACTGTGTCAACGAAGAGATAATCCGGAAATCAGATTCCGGATCTCTGATTATCCCTGAGAATGCCGTCGTAGTCGCCGGTTCGCGCGGAATCCCAACCGACTTTGCACGCCTCAACGGACTTAGTCTTTACACCCCATTGATTGTGAAATACCGGGACTCGCGGACCGATGCCCGAACAGCACTAGAAGATGCGCTCCGGTAAGACCCGTACGGAGAAACAAAAAAAGTCCGGCCTGTCCTTCAAGGAAATACACGCTGACGCCGCGCCCAGGAAAAGACCTTATACTTTTTCCTCAACTGCAGGCTGCTCTGCCGGCGGAGCGACCAGCAATTCATCCTGGACATAATCCACCGTCTCCATCAACGCATCAGCAAACTTGTCAAAATCCTCTTTGTAGAGAAAAATCTTGTGCTTCTCGTACTCTTCTTCGCCTACCCTCTTGCTTTCCGTAATCGTGATATAAAAATCCTTTTCAGATTTCGTGGCTTTCACATCGAAAAAATAAGTACGCTTTCCTGCACGCACACGCTTCGTAAAAATCTCATCTTTGTAGTTTGAATTTTCCAAATGAAGAACCTCCTTTGCATGGATAGTAAGAATTGTTCGTACTGCTCGGTTAACGCTTTGGTGCGGTCATCGGGCCGCATGACGCGGCCGACAACTTTGTGAACGCAATGAAACGACATTCCGTTTTTTACCTCCGCACGACAGCAACTTTCGCCGTCGAGACCTGATTACCATTGTCAGCGTAAGCAACGATAATGTATACACCGCTTCCCACGCTATTGCCGCGGGAGTCTGTGCCATCCCAAAATGCCCTCCCGCCGCCTTGTGCTGCAAATTCCTTAACGAGCGCCCCGGTGATGTTGAGAATTTTTATCGTCGCATTATCGGCAAGGCCTTTGATAGTGACGGAAGGATGATCGGGCATGATAAAAGGATTCGGTCCGATGTCAAGCGTGGACATTTTTTCTGCCGTACCGATCGCCGGAATTTCAAGACTCGACAATCCTTTTTCTGTCCCGAAGTACACTATGCCCCGCTTTTCATCAAAGGCAATTGAAAGAACATTATTGTCGACAAGTTTACCGTTGGTATTTGCAACCGTGTATTGCGCGATCAACGACGTGCCGTCGGGCGACAGAACTACGACACCGGTTTGCATGGCGACCCATTTATTGTTCAGCGGGTCGACTGCAATAGTGTTGATGAACTGGCCCTGGACAGCTCCAAGGAACACTATGCTCACTTGGGACGTTGGGTATGCAGGATCTCCGATTATCGTGATGCCGAGATTCGACCCCAGCCATAGACTGCCCGCTTTGTCTTCTGCAATACAGGTCACCTCCGCACTCGCCAAACCGTCTGTCAATGCCACTTCTCCCCAATTGTCGCTGGCCAATCCTGTTACTGTCCCCGATTCATTATAGTATATGCAATGAACTGGCAGCGGTTCGAATCCGAGCAAGCTGTTGACCAGCCATTTCGTTCCATTGCGGTCCACAAGAACACCGAGTGCACGGTCGAAAGCGGTACTCGCCGGCTTCCGGATGGATACCCATGATGAATCGGGTTTCATCTCCCAAAGGATATTCCCGTCCACCGGGGTATAATCCGGCACCCACACATTTCCTGCATTGTCGTACGCAGTTTTTCCTGTGACGACATAATGGGCCGTGTCGACACTGCCAAAACCGGGATACTTTTTATCGAAGACGCGTACGAGGCTACCAGCATTATTAACAAGAGCGACACCTCCCCCCCAGGAGCCAATCCATTTGGAATTATTCGGCCCCAAGGCCACGGTAAAACATTCGTTTGAATTTAACTGGGGCGTTGTAGCAACATTATAGTTCTTCCAGCGGCTGCCATCGTAAGAATAAAATCCCTTACCGGACCCAGAGCCTCCTGGACCGGCGGATGCTGACCACACGATTCCGCTCTCATCCACAAGAACGGAAGTGAAAAAGTTAGACGCCGGGCCATTGGTTATGAGTTGAGTCCACTGAGCTGTTCCGCGATTCAGTATTCCGATGCCTGCCTCTTGGAATCCGGCAAACAGTCGTTTGGATGAATCGCTGGCGGCGCAGGTAATTGTCGCGGGAGCGGAAGCGCCGAATGGCACTATCGCATTGGCTGCAGTAAGCGCGTAGATGCTGCGCGTGCCTGCGACGTACAAGACTGAATCGATGTTCACCAAGGCCGTCACCGGCTTCGGGGATCCGGGGAGAAGCACCCATGACCCATTTTGGTATATGTAAAGCCCGGAGCCGGAGCCTGCATACACGTTTCCAGAAAACGCGGCCACAGCGCTAACTGCTGAAGGCGTTGTGAATGATTCCCAAGATTCGGGAGCAGCCAGGTTTACCGCGCCGGGCAGTGAAATCGCCAGACCACCTGATGTCCCCACGAAGATTCTTCCGTTGAAAACAATTAAACACGTAACGTTTGGATGGGAGAGAGTTCCAAAAATTCCGTATGTGTCGCCAAATTCATATTTTGAAATTGAAAACACGCTCACTCCAAATGCCGTACAGATGTACATTGTATCCCCGTACGATCTGAAGGAATTGACCATTTTTTGAGTTTGCTGCGAAAGGACAATGTCGCTGATATTTCGCCAGGAATTCGTAGCGGGGGAATACACATCAACGGCGCCCGAGGTTTCGCCCACCCAAACCGAGCCATGTGCATCCAATCCAATTGCGGAAACATCATTGCCTGTGAGTCCTTCGGAATTCGTAAATTTCTGGAATGTAGAATCCGCGGGAGTGAATCGAAGTATGCCGCCGCCTGTACCAACCCATACTTCACTCCGGGCCCCCACAATTCCAACGACGTTCGTCATATCGGTATAATTTTTCCAATCGCCAATTCCGGCATTCGCAAAGACAGCAACGCCGATGATTCCAGCCCACGCGATCAACAGCCGAGAACAATAATTCTTTTTCATACACAACTCCTTTTCCATTGCATCGAAAAGAAACGGTTAAGCGACGGTGTATCCTGTAGCAACATGTGCCTGCTTAGTTCCTCGTCGATTTGTTGTTGAGTTGTGCGTATAAATTCGCCATGGTGATGGCACTCAGCGCTGCATCCCACCCCTTGTTGCCGACTGAACCCCCTGCACGCTCCATCGCCTGTTCAAACGTGTCGGTCGTCAGCACCCCGAACAGCAGCGGAATATTTCTTTCGCGTGCAACGACGCTCACGCCACGAGCACATTCTCGGGCGATGTATTCGAAGTGCGGTGTTTCCCCCCGAATGATTGCGCCGAGACAGACAACGGCATCATAGGCATTGGTGAGCGTAATCTTTGCAGCCACTTCCGGGATTTCGAATGCACCCGGGCAATAGAAGACGTCGACATCCTGGTCGATGTTCGAACCGTGGCGCTGGAAGCATTCGACGGCACCGTCGAGCAAGCGGTGGGTTATTGTCTGATTGAACTGACTGACGACAATCGCGAATTTTTTCCCTTCACCGGAAACACCGCCTTCAAACACGCGGGGCATAATAGTCACCTGCACTGTGAGACATAATCACGACGACCGCTGCAGAAAGAGACGGCGCTTCATTGTATCAACCTTGCTCTCATCAATAAAAAAAGAGCCGAGAACTGCGTCGTCATTCTTCTTGCCGCCGTGGAAATCCGAACCGCCGCTTTCGAGCAGGTAGTATTCGCCGGTCACGCCGCGGTAATGAACGATGTGCTCTGGTGTATGCGACGGGTGAATGACTTCGATTCCATCAATCCCCGCTTTGATGAGGTGCTGCAGCATGGCGTCTGTCGTATAGCGGCCCGGATGGGCAAGGAATGAAAGTCCGCCGGAAGATGCAATAAGCTGTACCGCTTCCGAGGGAGAAAATTGGAATTTTCTTTCATACGCTGGGCCGCCATTGCCTATATACCGATCGAACGATTCCTGATATGTTTTTGTGAAGCCTTCATCCATTAATGCGGCGGCAATATGAGGCCGGCCGACGGATCCCGTCCCGGCGTGTTCCATCACCGATTCGATCTTCAGCGGTAATTGAAGTTCATTGAGTTTGGCGACAATTCTTTCCGCACGTTTAATTCTTTCGTGACGAAAAAACGTGAGGTAATCGAGCAGCCGCTGGCTTTTGTAATCGACAAAATAACCGAGGATGTGAACTTCTTTGTCCTCAAAGTTCGCACTTAATTCGACGCCGGAAATAACCTCAACGCCAATTTCTTTTCCAAACTCTAGGGCATCGGGAATTGCGGCGACGCTGTCGTGGTCTGTAATGCTGACCACAGACAACCCTTGCGCCTTGGCTTTTTTGACGAGCTCGTAGGGAGAGAGTGCACCGTCAGAACAAATTGTGTGCATATGGAGGTCGGCTTTAGCGCCCATAATCTCGTAGTCTGCTCTACTTCGCGTGGCCTCGAGGAAAAAAGAAGCCTTCCACAATTCAGGGGTGCCCGGTCCTCATTGAAGATGGAAGAAGTTGTTGACGACGTTATACATGAAGGTTTTTGAAGCTCTCGTAATCGTTAATGATGAGCCTGTTGCCTTGCAGCTGCAAATACCCTTTTTGAATAAATTTGTGAATCATACGTGAAATGGTTTCACGCGAGGTTCCAGCCATATTTGCCAAATCCTGTTGCAATGGAAGCTCGTCAATCTCCACGCGTCCTTTTCGGAACATTCCTATTTCATCCGCAAGCTGAAGCACAACATTCGCAACCCTGCCCGCAGCATCTTTCAATGACAGGCTTTTTATCTGAGCATCGGCTTTTCGCAACCGGCTGGTCAACTCCCTCAGCAAGGCAATGGCTACCATCGGGTAATCATTGAGAAGCTTTAAAAAATCCCTGCGATGAATCATAAACAATTCAGATTTCGACGTCGCAACAACGCTCGCCGAGCGCGTCAAACCGTCTAGTATCGCCATTTCTCCAAAAAAATCGCTTCCGCCCAAAATGGAAAGGATGACTTCGCGGCCGTCGTCGTCCATTCGAACAATTTTCACTTTGCCGGAAACAATAACAAAGAGGGCAGCGCCGGTCTCCTCTTCCAATAGGATGATGCTCCCTTTTTTGTATTTCTTCCGAACGCCGAGTCCTGCAATCTTCTCAAGCTCTTGATCGCTTAACTCGTTGAAAATCGGAACATTTCGCAAGAAGCTGACTTCCTCAAGCATTATCTCATCCTGACCTGGTGTGTTCAATAAAAAGGTGTCAGAGGTTTCAGTGTGTGGTGAATATACGCGGTGTTGTGATGAAAGTCAAGCAACCGGCTGGCTCAACTTTCGCAATTCTTTATATGTCTAGCGCATACACGAAGTTTCAATTCTCTCATTTTTTCCTGTCGACAATTAATTTCCCATGAATAGACTTAGCAATCAACACGCCCCCATTAGCGAGAGAATCAATTTCCCATTGATAATGAAAACACGACGCAACCTTGTATGCATTCGAATAAAAGCCATAATAATCAATTCCGAGCGTAACCGTGTCCGGCTCTGCAAGGAATTGATTCATATTGTCGGCGCGGAAGTATTTTGCCGGATGTCCTGAATACCAGGTTGCAAGCGGGGCGTTCGTTGAGTAATCGACTGGAGGAATCCCGCGCCAGTCTGAAAATGATACCTCATGCGAATACCAACCGCCCGCGGTCAGCGCTGAGTCCGCAATGAGGCTATATCCGATCGCAACGATGAAAAAAACTCTTGCCATTTTGTTATATAAAGAATTAATGTTAATGCCGGAAGATACCACCAGCGGGACGATGCTTCAAGCACTGAAACCGACCACCACCCCCTGGATGCATCCGTCCGAATGAAGAAAAGCAAAACTCCAATGCCTATAAGTCCGAGCGTCCACTTATTTAACCTTACCCCGACCAAGGCGATTGGTGTCGTCATGAGGGCTGGAATCATCATCCACCAATACCTCCATGAAAGAACGAGGAACAACCCTGCGACCGCGTACGGTCGCGCCATCCTACTCCAGAACACGAACAACGGGAACACCGCAACAAAGATGGCTGATTCAAATTTGTATTTATCAGCAACGAAATAGATTGCCGGAACGGTAAGCGTTCCGCACAATGCCGGAAGGAATCGAAGCCCAACCTCACTATGCAGCCCAAATAGCTGCCCAAACCATTTCGGAATAAATTCCTGGTTGCCGCCGTCCTGAACCAAGAATCCAAATCCAACTTCATCGACCCAAAGCGGATTAAGGCTTAATCCATGAAAGCGCAAATACGCGGCTATTACAATAACGAACGAAAGGAACAGAATCCGATACTTCACAAAGAAGTCATGCAGATTCCGGCCAGATCGAGATGCTATGTCTGAAACGCGAGAAACTATTGAGGCCAAGGTAGTGTCCTCAGTTTTTTGCCGCCACTTTCGCCAGTTCATTCTTCAGGAAATCGATCTTCTTCACAGGAGTCGGGTCAACGCCGTTTACCATGGCAAGATAAAAACTCACCCAATCGCCGAGATAGAGAAGCGAAAACATTCTCGCCAGCATACTTTTTCCTTCACTGCGCACTTCGGTGACGCCGTCGGCAAGATCGCGGATGATTTCTTTCGTGATATTCATGCGAAGCTGGATGCGGGGATTGTCGCCGTTGTCGCGCAAGATCACAACATGAATCTTCTTCATCGGCTCTTTCAGAACTTCCCATCCGACAATCTCGTTGTGGTTCAATTCGGGGAATACATGTCCGTACGCCAGCGATTTTGCATTTTCCGAAATTTGCCCGCGCCAGCGCACATTCACAGTGTCAAACCTGTCCACGGAGGAATACACAACCGGCAGTTTTCCCCACAGCGTTTGAGCAATGCGCAGCGCCGGATTATCTTGAGCCGCCGCATCGCCGTACAACCTGGCCTTCTCCTTTAGAAGCAGGATTGTCTCCTCGATCTCTTTTTTCTTCGGCTTGAAAAATCCCAATTTTGACAGCACAATGAGTGTCGGAAAGAAAGAGTATCCCAAAGCGGCACGAGGCGGAAGCCCGCCGGGGATTTCGATGACCGGCTGTTTCTTCTTTAACGCAAACTGCTTCACCGCTCCGCCGGAAGTAATGCAAAGAACTTTAGCCTTTCGCCTCGCTGCATCTTTATGGGATGAAACTGTTTCTTCCGTATTTCCGGAATAGCTCGACACGATGACGAGCGACTCTCCATCGACATACTCCGGGAGGGAATAATTCCGGCTGACGGCAATGGGAACGCGTACTTCATCGGCAAGGAATGAACGAAGCAGGTCCCCCCCGATGGCAGAGCCGCCGAGTCCGCTGACGACAATATTTTTTATTTTTGAAATAGGGAATTTTATTTTCGCCGCTTCGCCGATGGCGACGGCTTCTTCCACCTGCCGCGGAAAATTAAGAATCAGCGAACGCATTCCGGACGGGTCATGATGTGCAATATCTTCAGGTGTCATAGGGTGTCTTTCTTTGGTGTTGGCGGGAGATCCCGCCTTCGTTTGTGGGAATGTTATACCGGCAACGGGATGTCGGGCGCCACTCGTTTCAAATGCCCGACAAGAAATTCTTTCACTTCTTCGACGGTCGAAAACTTCATCGCTCTCACGGCGATTTTCTGGGCCTCTCTCAACGGTACTGATCGGATGATTTTCTTGATTTCCGGCAAGACGTACGGGATAACACTGAATTCATCCAGCCCGAGACCGAGAAGCAGCAGTGTTGCAACCGGGTCGCCGGCCATCTCACCGCACATGCTCACCGGAATCTTATTTTTGTGCGCCTCTTTAATAATGTGGCGGATCGTGAGGATGACGGCGGGCTCAAACTCCTGGTACAACTGCGACACGATGTCGTTACCGCGGTCAACCGCGAGCAGGTATTGAATCAGATCGTTCGTACCGATACTGAGGAAATCCACTTCCTTTGCTATGTCTCCCGTCACCACCGCCGCCGAGGGGACTTCGATCATGACGCCAATCTTCATCGTATCGTCAAACGCATGCTTTTCTGCCCGCAGTGAATCTTTTGCCTGCACGACCAGCGCTTTTGCTCTGCGCACTTCTTTTAAGCTTGACACCATCGGGAACATAACCCAAATATTTTTTCTAGCGCTTGCACGCAGCATTGCACGCATTTGTGCGAGGAATGTCTCGGGGCGGTCAAGCGCAACGCGGATGCCGCGCCAGCCGAGGAATGGATTTTCTTCCTCGTATGAATGTGCAATAATTTTATCGCCGCCGATGTCAAAGGTCCGCATGATGACTTTATTGGGGAAAACTTTTTCGGCGATCGATTTGTATTCGCGGTATTGTTCTTCCTCAGAGGGAAAAGTGTCTCTCCCCATCAACAGCCCCTCGGTACGGTAGAGACCGATGCCGTGGGAACCCTGCGTTTTCGTGAAACGGATCTCATCGGCAAACTCGATGTTCGACACCAGCTCAACCAGTTTCCCGTCGGTCGTCTGAGCGGGCAATTCTCTCAGGTCATTCAGCCCGTGTTCGAATTTCGCCATCTCTCTGCTTCGCCGTTTGTACTGCGCGATTGTTTCTTCCGACGGGTTGATGATGACAACGCCGCTGTAGCCGTCGAGTATCATGGACGCACCCGACAGCACGTGCGATGTAACGTCCTTGAGCCCGACGACGGCCGGGATCTTTAACGAACGGGAAAGGAGCGCGGCGTGGGATGTTACTCCTCCCATATCGGTGGCGTAGCCGAGTATTTCGTTGCGGCTGAAAAGAATAGTGTCTGCCGGCGTCAATGATTGCGAAACGACGATCGATCCCCCTTCGAAACGCGAGATAAGCTTTTGTTCCTGAATATTCCTGATAATGCGGTTTTTAATATCTTCGACATCGTGCGCCCGCTCGCGCATATATTCATCCGACGAATTCATCATCAATTGCTGGTATTTTGTAATTTCCCCATGGACGACGAATTCAGCGTTCTTCCGTTCTTTTCGTATACGTTTGTAAATCGAGTCGAACAAGACATTGTCGCTCAGAATCATGATCTGCGCTTCAAAAATCTTCGCCTTGCTGTTCCCGATTTTTTGCTCGGCAAACGAGAGGATTTTTTGCAGTTCTTTTTCGGAACGGATAACAGCGTTCCGGAGGCGCTCAACTTCTTTTTCCACATCCTCGGCCGAAATCGCCTTCTCGTCGATATGGGGAACGTGCTTTGTGTACACGAACACTTTTCCCATCACGATACCCGGAGCGGCAGCAATGCCATGAAGCGTTATTTCATTCAGTGCGGTCATCGTTATATTTCGTCAAAACCTCGTTCAAACAAACCGACAATGGCAGCGCATGCATTTCCCTCGTCTTCGCCGTCAAACCTCAGCTGAAGGGTCGACCCCTGTTCAGCCGCCAACGTCATCACGCCGATGATGCTTTTGCCGTTGATCTCTACACCGTCTTTTACGATAAAAAATTCCGACTTGAATTTTGCCGCCAGCTTCACAAGTGTCGCTGCCGGACGCGTATGCAGCCCTGCCCTATTCTTGATAACAACATCCTTCTCGATCATAGGAACCATAACGTCATGCGGCTGCCGGCATGTATCAATCGATACATCAGAGCCTTTAAGAATTTCGGTTTAACAGCATATGCGAAAACCAGAAAAGCATATCGCGAGCGCGGCTTTTTCGAAGCCGTGAAAGCTGTGCGTTTGCTTCGACAATATTTTTTGCGATAGTCTGCTGCGCCAAATCGACAACGCCGCAGCGTTTGTAGATCTCCCGGACCAGTGGAATATTTTTTCGCGATGTTCCGCCGCCGGTGATAACGCTGAGAAGAAATTTCTTATCCGCTCCGCGGGTGCGCGCATACGCCTCGATGAGCAGGAACGTCTTTTTCCCTTCCACAATATCACCCCCTATTGTTTTGCCGAATTCCTTTTCATCTGCCACGACATCCAGCAAATCGTCCTGAATCTGAAATGCCCTGCCGATGAAAATGCCGTAGTATTTCAGAGCGCGAACCTCTGAAGCGGTTCCGCCCCCGATGATCGCTCCCATTTCCGATGCAACAGAAACCATCTTCCCAGTCTTCTTGCCGATCATGAGCAAGTATTCCTCAAGGGAAACACGCTTGCGCGTCTCGAACTCTTTGTCGTAAGCCTGGCCTTCACATACTTCAACAACGCCTTCCGTGAAAACATCCGCGACACGCGCGATAAACGGAGAACGTGTCTTCAACAATTCGCGGTAGGCAAGCGCAACGAGCTCGTCGCCGACTAAAATGGCAATATTTGTGTCCCACTTCGTGTGCACCGTCGGACGGCCCCGGCGCGACGAAGCGTTGTCCATAATATCGTCATGCACAAGCGTGAAATTATGCAGAATTTCTATCGCGACGGCGGCGTGTTGCGCCTGCCGTGAGACTCCTCCCACCGCTTCGCACGCAAGAAGAACAAGCAACGGGCGGATCCTTTTCCCTCCTCCGGAAAGGACGTACTTTACCGGTTGATAGAGAGAACGGGGCTCATTTTTACGTACGCACAATCTAAGGTGGTGATCAACAACTTCCTTGTAGCGCTGATATTGCGAGACAAACGGTTTCATTGATCTATTGACAAGAGAGATTTAATACATTTACACACGAACGATCAGAGCGTGTCGCAATTTTTCCAGCGTTGCAGCGCCGACCAGAAACATTGTTCCTTTGAATTCTTTTATCCACCCGTCAAGATGGTCCGATAATCCCTTCTTGCCGGATGCCATCAAGACCTGAAGCATCGGACGAGCCGCTGCGATCATATCGGCGCCAAGGGCAAAAGCCTTGGCGGCTTCGAGTCCGTTTGCCATGCCGCCCGATGCTACCAGGCAGAGTCCCGGCGATGAAGCTTTGAGGGATGCAACCTGCGTTAATGCTTCAGCGGTCGGGATGCCCCAATCCCAAAAAAGATCGTTACCGTTCTCATCTTTTCTCCGGAGGATTTCCACGCCGGCCCAGCTTGTGCCGCCGGCGCCGGCGACATCAATGATCGCAACGCCTATATTGAGCAATCGCGCCGCCACTTCCTTTGAAATTCCCGCGCCTATTTCTTTTACGATCACGGGGACCGACAATCCGCGGACTAATATTTCAATTCCCCGTAGGACACCACGAAAGTTCGGGCTCCCTTCAGGCTGAAGAAACTCCTGTAGCGGATTGAGGTGAACGGCAAAGGCGTCAGCACGGATGAGATCCGCAAGGCGCTGCACGGACGATGCGTCCGTAATTTTTGCAACCTCCGCCGCCCCGATATTGCCGATGATCGGAATCGTGGGAGCCGCTTCCCGTGCTACGCTAAACGACGAATGGTATGTCGAGTCTTCCAGCGCCTGCCGCTGACTGCCGACTCCCATGGCGATGTTGTGTTCTTCACAAACCTCGGCGAGATTCTTGTTGATGCGTTTTGCGTCGGCATAACCGCCGGTCATACAGGAAATCATGAACGGAAAGGAAAGCCGTTTCGAAAGAAATACCGTTTCAGTGGAGATCTCGGAAAAATTTATTTCCGGCAGCGCGTTGTGGATAAATTCCCAATGATCAAATCCCGTGCGCTTCCCGCGAAACGCTACGTCGCGGTTTACCGTGAGAAGCACGTGATCCCTTTTGCGTGATGAGGTTCTTGATTTGACTCGCGATTGTTTCATGAACACAGGGATGAATGGACGGTGGCATTCGTTCAACCGGCTTCGGACAATAATTCGTTGAGAAAATAATACTGAAAATAGGCACGAGAATCAAGGAAAGCCTGCCGCAGGTAGCGGGTTGAAAAAAGAAGTTTGAGTTGAAAAACGCTCAAAATGCCTATGAGCGGTTTTCACCGATTCCGGCTCAAAGAGGTTGGCGGCTCAAAACGCGCATTTGAATCTGGAGGACTTAATGTCAGGGTTAACCAAATAGCAACAGTCATGGCATCATTAGCGAATGAATGCCGTTTCGTTACAGCGTCCGTTGCATGAACAAGGTTCCCGGAACCGGGAGGTCCCGGTAAGCTGGAATTTCTACAAAGCCGAGAAGACGATAGAGCGCAATGGCTTCTTTCATCGACGGAAGCGTGTCCAATCTCATTCGTTGGTAGCCGATGTCGCGGGCTTCTTTCCCGATCATGACCGTCAATTCCCTGCCAATCCCCCGGCCGCGATATTCCGGGCGGACAAAAAGCCTTTTCATCTCGCACATATGACCGTCGATTTTTTTCAGCGCAACACACCCGGCGATTCTTGTTCCATCGGCTGCCAGAAGCAAGCTTCCATCCGGAGGCGCATAGACGCCGGGAAGTTCACTCAGTTCTTTGTCGAGGTTTTCAAAACAGAGACTGACATTAAGCGATTTTGCGTACTCAACAAATAATTCACGAACAAAGCCGATTTGTTCTTGTGATGTCGCGTGGAGTATCTGTATCATTGAGGAATAAGTTGATTACTCGGATTTCGCAGAGTTAGCTCAGATTACAGATTTTGCAGATTATAACCATCGATAGCAAAAGTCTGTTGCAAAAGTTGTGCATAACAATAAAACCGCTTGGCGATTTGCCGAGCGGGATTTTTTTGTCGGGGTGATAGGATTCGAACCTACGACTTCTTGCTCCCAAAGCAAGCGCTCTAGCCAGGCTGAGCTACACCCCGTATGATTTTTTTCTTTCTCTCTCGAACCTGACTTTCCCGCTCAAAGAGCGGGACGCTCTAGCCAGGCTGAGCTACACCCCGTGTGATTTTTTCCTTTCTCTCTCGAACCTGACTTTCCCGCTCAAAGAGCGGGACGCTCTAGCCAGGCTGAGCTACACCCCGTGTGATTTTTTCCTTTCTCTTTCTCGAACCTGACTTTCCCGCTCAAAGAGCGGGACGCTCTAGCCAGGCTGAGCTACACCCCGTTTTAAATTATATCATTTTCGCGGTTATTCTTCCTTTTGATGCTTCAAATTGCCAACATCAGTTAGCAATTAGTTAGCAATTTCACTTCTACCAACGATATATCCTCCTAGACATCCCGCTCGCCTGACGGTGCAACGCAGGAGGAACAAGTTAAAGAACTTTTGATTGATAGCGATTTGAATGTCTCGGTTGCGTGAATAATTTACAAAACTACGGATTAGCAAACAAGAGAGGGGCGACAGTTATTCGGGGAGCGCGTTGAGGCGGAATCGGTCAACTGAATTGTTTCTACGGCGTTGCGCAAATTTTGATATTCAAGGTGTGCATAGATTTGCGTCGTTACAACGGACGCATGGCCCAGGATCTTCTGGACCTCAGCAGAGGGACTGAGGACTGAACGAGCCATGATGCGTAAGAATGCCGCAACGATTGAAGATGAATTCTGTCGGACAGACCTGCGGCCCTTACGATGGCTTTGAACTTCTGCAAGACAGTTTTATGCCGCTGGCTTGAATGACAGTCTGCTAACATCGGTCCATAAAAAATCTCATCAGCCAAGTTCGTTCTTTCTAACTCAAAATTGTCCGAACCCGGTTAATCCAACTACAATAATGAGATTCACTTTTCCATCACGGTCGGCTGTATCATTAAAAGTCTTCGATATGTAAGGACGAGAAGTGCCAACAATTGTCTTTGGAGAATTGCAGGCTGGAATTTGTATTCGGCAAACGTACGCATCGGCCTTCGCCAGCGGAGATTACTTCTATCGTTTGGAGGTCAGCAATTTTGAGCAGAAGAGGGAATTGGTCGTGGTGAAAGAGCAAATCTCAAGGGTTGATGGTCATTGCTCCATGTCACATTCGGACTTTATTCCTTGATTCCCCTATTAAATTGCGCTACCTTCGAGCAGGTAAAGTTAGCGAGTTCGGGGAATTGTTGGAGATACGGTTTGGGATGAATAACCTCTGAATTCGTTTCGCGCGATGAAAGAGGCTTTTTTATGTCGCGCTCACTTCCCCCTCTTGCGGTCCCATGATGTCCCGGGAAGAAACTCCAATACTGTTAAATATAAAAAATAGATGAATGCGCATCATTACCTTTTTATGGAATGAAGAAACATATGAAAACAATTCTCTTCTCATACGCATTGATATTCGGATTGTTATTTTTTACAGCGACTGAATCTCCAGCTCAATGGGCACAAATCAATTCAGGGCTGACAAATACTAACGTTCGAGCGCTTGCCGTCAAGGGGACCACTCTATTTGCCGGGACATCTGCGGGTGTTTTTGTATCTACAGACAACGGCAGCAATTGGACTGCCTCCAACACCGGCCTGACGAATACCAGTATTGCGTCGTTGGCTTTGGTCGGTGCCAGTCTTTTTGCCGGATCCGGAGCGGGGGTCTTTGTTTCCACCAATAACGGCAATACTTGGAACTCTTCCAATGCCGGCATGACAAGCACGAATGTTTACTCATTTGCCGTTGCGGGTCCCAGGCTCTACGCGGGAGGCCTCGCGGGGGTTTTTGTATCCACAGATAACGGCAACAATTGGACGGCCGACACATCCGGCTTGGCGAACAAAATGGTCATGGCACTCGCAACGAGTGATACGAATATCTTTGCCGGGACGTACGGCACGGGGGTCTTTCGCTCCTCAATCAATAGCGGGGGATGGGTTGTAGACAGCTCGGGTTTAACGAGTAAAAACACCCGGGCTCTCGTCGTGAGCGGCAATAATCTCTTTGTGGGAACCGATAACGGGATATGCCGAAGGAATCTCAACGGCACGCATTGGACAGGAGTCACCAATGGATCGACGGGCAAATATGACCGGTGCCTCGCCGTCAACGGCCCCAATCTTCTCGCTGGAACTTCACCCGGCGGCTTTGTGTATTCAAACCTCAATGGGTCGGTCTGGACTGGTCTCAATTCCGGATTGACCAACTCTTCTGTCTATGCTCTTGCAATCCGCGGCTCCGATCTTTTCGCCGGGACCTATGGAGGTGGAGTGTTTCTCCTTCAGAACTACAAGAATTACATGCCGTCGATACTTTCGGTTGCACCAAACAACAATACCACCGATTCAATAGTTACTGTTGTTGGGTCGAATTTCGGACAAACTCAGGGAGCAAGCACGGTCAAGCTCGATACCGTGGCGGCATCCATAAGAAGTTGGAACGACACGGTCATTACCGCCCGAATCCCTCCGGGTGTCCATGGGTGTGTCTCTCTCTTTGTTACTGTAAACGGAACCAGGACTTCTTCGCCGGACAACTTCTATGCATTGAACGGAAGCGAATCTCCTTACTTTCTCTCCATCATGTACGAACAAGATACAGTGAAAAATGTGTTCTGGAATTATTCGGACGGAATCCTCTGCGGTGCTTCCATGCTATGGTACTCTACTCCCAAATCATTCACCTCTCAGTTTTACTGCATCACCGATCAATCAACATCCGTAAACGCTGCTCATAGCCTTACCGTCAGCCGGTATGATGCTTCGCGCGTCTCGGTCGTAATGCAGCCACACAATACCGTTGCTGTGTGCACCGTAGATGGCGGTGTTGCAGTGGGGCCCATGAACAACATTACTCCTGGAGACTACTTTATGACTGTTTATTACTACCCCATCGGGTCCGTCAGAGAACATATCGAGGTCAGCGTCTCGTCCGTGCCGTTGCCGGTGGAGCTTTCATCGTGGTCGGCAACGACGAACGGATTGAATACGGTATTGCGATGGACAACGGCTACGGAAAGCGGCAACAGTGGATTTGACATCGAACGACGAGTGGCAGGCCGGCGCGAATGGACAAGAATTGGATCAGTAGCCGGAGCTGGCACAAGCAACATTCCCCATAGTTATTCTTATACAGACAACACCGAGGTAACCGGAAGATATACATACCGTTTAAAGCAGATCGACCGAAATGGCATGTTCAAGTATTCGGAAGAAGTTGAAGTCACTGTTGAATCACCCAAAGTGTTCGCATTGAACCAGAATTATCCTAATCCTTTCAATCCGACAACCACAATCCGCTATTCCATCCCGAATCCTTCACATATAGCACTCTCAGTCTTCAATACGCTTGGACAGAAAGTAGCCGAACTTGTAGACGCGGACAAGGAATCCGGTGTTTACAACGTCACTTTCGACGCTTCCGGATTTGCATCCGGTGTCTATTTTTACCGGATGCAGGCGGGGAGTTACGTAGACACAAAGAAATTGATTTTGCTGAAATAACTGTACCATCTGGTTTTCATTAAGATATTCAGGAGGCCGCCTTGCCACCAGACTGGCCTTCTCTTTTTTGTTTTGGATGCACGCGGTGCAGCTCCGCACTGCCCGATCCAGAACCAAGAGTTATTAGAACCTATCTCAAAAATGGTCTTGCGTTTGCCCTTCGGGAGAAGGATCAAGTGACATGTTTTTGAGATAGCTTCTACTTATCTCCCTCATCCTGCCACACAACTAATTCGATTCCTCTAGCCTCGAATACTTCAGCTTGATTTGGATAAAAGATGGTCTAAGTTAAATCTTGCTTTAGCATTTTTTTTTATATACCGTGGAACAGAGATTTTCCCTCCGTTCACAATCTTTGGGACGAATATGAGTTGGTTGTTCGGCGTTATCGGCAAAACCGTTGCGCAAAAAACTTTCTCGCAATCCCGCTCAATACACACTGTGCCGCTCCATACTTATTATAAGGAACGCGAATTCTATTTTGCCGCAGGTGGATTCAACCCTACTTGTCTGTCGAGCAAAACAACCAACAATAACAACGAAATTGATTCCTTTTGGATTGCACTGGGTTGTGCGTTAAAAAATGGTCGCGCGACAGGGATCATACTAACTTCCGATGATTGGTCTAACGTCAACAGCCATAAATACCAGCTGCAAGATTTAAACGGACATTATGTTTTTTTATCGTATGAACGCGGACAATATGAGGTTTACACGGATCAATTGGGACTTCGAACCCTGTATTGGGCACAAACGAACAATGAAACGATAGTCAGTTCCAAGATTGATTGGGTAGCCAAATATGTGCGAGGGTGCACAATCAACTTCGAAAGTCTAGGATCGCGATGGTTGATGTTTAATCAACTTTCATATGATAGTCTTGTTAACGGAATCCAAAGACTTGGTCCTTCGGGGAAGCTGATCATCAACCGAGACGGCGTCAATCATTCTCATAAACTCTATGAACCAATTGTCAGGCAAGAGTATTCGCCGGATGAAATTGTCCAATTATTGCAGCAGTTTGTCAATCCGGACCTCAAAGAAAAATCGCACATAACCCTGGGCCTTTCCGGCGGATTGGATTCACGAGTCTTGCTTTCATTGCTGCTTTCTTCAAATAACAAATCTTTCCAGACGCACACTTTTGGAAGCAGCAAGGATCCGGATGTTTCTGTTGCGGAAAGAATCTCAAGAGACAACAATATTTATCACCTTTCGTTTGATGCTCCCCTTCCGGCAGCGAAAGACATGCTGCGCCTTTCCAGCGACTACGTTGCAGACACCAATCTGGTTGAACCGGCTTCAACCGTTTTGAGATTGCAGCATTATCAAGCTCTTGATGCATTGCGACTACTGATGGTTGATGGAGGCTTCGGCGAAATCGGCCGCCGCCAATATCTGAACAGACTGGGGCTCAAAGGAAGAAGAGAACTCGAAGGAAAAAACATTGAAGGAGTCCTACGATATTTGCGACATTCAAGAGCAGATTTTTTTAACGCCGAAATAACGCAGCAAATGGAAGGCGGGATCAGAAAAGAGATTGCGTATATGCTGGATACAATGCCCAGCCTAAAAGACTATGGCATGGGTAATTTCTTAGATCTGTGGGCAGTCAGAACGCGAATACCGAATCTTGGAAGCGATGAACAAGCGCGCTTGGATTCTATCATTCTAAATTACATGCCGTTCGCGCAGCCGAGTGTCATTAACAGTGTTTTCAACATACCCGCACAATTCAGAAAAAATGGAGCTTTGTTTCGGAGGATTATAGCGGAACACTTCCCGAAGCTGGCACGATATCCGCTGGTCAAAAACAATGTCACCTATCCTTTTTTCTTATCGACAGTACCCGCATGGTTATACACAAAGGCTAAAAGCAAGATCGGCTATCATTACAACGACGATTCAACACATTTATTTCTAGAACTCATGAGAGAGTTTATTCTTGATTCATTGAATTCGAAAAATGTCCTTGAATGTGCGGCGTACAACTACCAAAAAGCCTCAAAGTATATTAACGCGTATTATGCCGGCAACAAAGCTTTTGCTACCGAGGTAAACTGGTGGTTGACATTTGAATTGTGGAGAAGAAACATTAATGAATAGAGACTTCTGAATAATCAGGAAAGCTTGCCTCGCGCAAAGTCGCTAAGGTGCAAAGTATATTAAAAATTAAGCTTATGCGTCTTTGCGTCTTCGCGTGATACTATTTTTCAGATGTTTCGGATACTGAGTTCATACCACGCGTGGTTTTCATCCTCATTCACTTCGATCGTTATCCTTCCACTTAGCGCAAGTACTCTCTTTCTATATAGAGCCTATCTCAAAAACATGTCACTTTATCCTTCTCCCGAAGGTCCCGAAGGGACAGGATGAACGGGTGATTTGTTCACCCTGAGCAATCCCGTTCCGCAGAAGCGGAACGGGAGCGTCTGGCTAAGCCATCCCTTCGGGAGAAGGGCCAACGCAAGACCATTTTTGAGATAGGTTCTAGAAAAAGATTAAGTAGTCACGTGCAATAACTGTTCCGACAATTTTTGAAGTTCAGCGAGTGGTGCAACGGTTGGGCAAGTCGCGGGGCATGGTTGCGACCGTGAACTTATCGGTCACGGAGTGCGCACATTTTTTTTCCAAATCCTAATGAACGCAAATATCAACACAATATTTACTATCCACATGGCCACTTCGAGCCACAGCCATTCATGGTACAATCCCGATTCTCTTTCATACTCGTGCATGATTGAATCGAGGCAGAGGTGGAGGCCATACATTGGAATAAACACCAGCACCTTACTGATAGGGCCTAAATGGGCGCTCTCGTACAGAATTCCACGATCGGATTTGACATAAAACCCATACCCGCCTAAGAGATCCGGGAGATCTCCAAGTACTGCACCGACAACAATCAGCGCCCAGAGGATTACTCTCTTACGCACGCGGGAAATAAAGGGAGCGACCATCATTAATGCGCCTTGGGTCGCGTGACATACCGGGTCAGCCATGGTGTTAAAGTTTATTATGGATTGTTCTTTGTTTCAGGTCCGTTGTCTGCAAATGAATTCCTCTCTCAGGTAGAATCAGAATTTGCGACCAACCCGCGATCAAAAATCGGATAACGATAAAGTTAGGAATTTCCGGAATATGGGTCAAATCATTCAACTTAAATGATAGATGTTTGATGTGATACCTGAATTCGGCCGCACATTATGACAAATCCGCTGGGCAAAACAGTATGGTTGTTGCACATCGCACCGAAGATCCGGCTGTCATGGGAAAGGGTAGCGGGCTACTTTGTTTAATCGACCCTTCGACGCGTCCCCCTTCGGGGGACTTGCTCAGGGTGAACAGACCATGTTCATCCTGAGTAAGTGAGCGGAGCGAACGCATCGAAGGACGATGTCGCTGCTTTTTGAATCAAAATAGCCCACTACCTGGGAAAGTCCGTTCTTGCAATTAATATTCACAACCTCTACATTATATCAGACGTATATTTGTCGGGAGGGGATCCCGCCCTAAGGAGTTTCAAGAACAGGAATGACGAAGGGGCGAGTGACATCACTTCATGGGATCCGTTTTGATCCGACGAGTCCTCGATGATTTTCAATTTTCCTCGATGTTTCCGGGAAATAACGCGGGCGGCTTCTTTAAGAAAGAATCCATTTTTGGGCTCGCTGGGATATCTCTTGATACTTGTTAGGCTGCCGTTCTGCGGCACTAAGGAGATAATATCGGCCTTAGATTTGCAATATTGTAACTATGCATTCTTGCCTTACCAAAATTCCTCTTGAGAGCTGCTGCAAACCATGACAAATTTTTTGGCGAAAGCTCCGGAGAGCAAGGCTAATGAAAAAATTAAGATCATTCTCGTCGAGGATGAAAAGAGGCTTGCGCATTCGCTTGAAC
>Ga0265324_10000307_pt1 | contig 36117 bp, 23 predicted proteins | sample 41419metaG_FD_198634 | JGI IMG/M metagenome (GOLD analysis project Ga0265324, IMG submission 198634) | Rhizosphere microbial communities from Carex aquatilis grown in University of Washington, Seatle, WA, United States - 4-14-19 metaG | ecosystem: Host-associated > Plants > Roots > Rhizosphere...
CATTCTTGAGGCCAAAGGGCATCACTTTGTAGCAATATATGCCCATGGGAGTGTGGAAGGCCGTGTGTTTTTGGTCTTCTTCATCCATTTTGATTTGGTTGTAACCCGAATACCCGTCCATGAAGGAGAACACTTCATAGGATGTGTGTGATCAATGATGATTTCGGTTACTGGCAATGGGAAGTCATCTTTGGGACAGACAAACAGGAAAAACAGCTATAGCAATTGATACTATATTAATTCGTTTTTTATTAATATTATGCTTTTTTATTGTTTTTGCGGGTAGGAGGGCCCGTTGCTTGGGGTTGGTCTCTCCTGTTGGGCTTGGTAGCCAATTGCTTACTTTTCATGTTAGTAGGATGGGCTATGGGCGGTGTTTTACCGCCTACTTGCGAAGGTGATTGCGAACAGACTTCAACCCTTGATGCAATACCAGGATCCTCAGGTACATGAGATGATGGTACAAGGGGCACAGAGGTAATAGGGGCACGCTTACGCATATATTGTCGAGTTATTGAATAGGTCTCCTATTTATTCTATCTTGCACTGACTCAACAAGGACAGAAGGAAAACTTTGAGAAGGTACTGTAGGAACACAAGATTTAGAAAGTACATACTCTCTCTTTAGAAAGACCTGGTAAAGGAGAAGGTACCATAGGAACACCATCCTTCGAAGGTACATCATGTGACTCTTTAGAAAAACCCGGGGAATTTTAAATAACATCAGAGGACACATATTCATGAGAATAGGCAAGAGACTCATGGAATGTAACATCATAGGAGATAAAGAACCTCTTGTGGACAGGACTATAGCACTTATACCCATAACGAGCATACCCCCCAAATATGCAACGGATAGCCCGAGGATCAAGCTTATCACGTCCAGGTTTATTATCATGAACATAACAAACACAGCAAAATATTCGCGGTGCAACTGAAAATAGTGGTTGGTCAGGAAAGAGAACTTGATAAGGGACAGCTCCATTAGCAAGCTATGGCAAGAAAAGTTTGAGTGCTGGTAAGGCACGACTACTGCGGATGAAAACGAGAACTCAATAGCTCACTGGCTTTCTCAAAGTAATTTGCCTTTGCTCGATCCGCTTCGAACCGCCACTTCACTATCAAAGGTGAGTTGCGTTCCAGCCGGAGAAAGTGTGGTTTTAGGCCTTTGGGATCCCATGGAAAAATAACTAGTTGTTGTATAAGACCGGCTAGGCCTTGAGACGCTAGTACCCATTGTAAGGCAAGCGAGGAAGAATCACTTAAACCATTGCGAAAAAGTCTAGTCTATCACTGGAGTGAAGTCGTAAGGTAAGAAGGAAGCCTAAACGGAAAAAAAGCCTTCTCTGGGTCACACTTCTTAGCGAAGATTTCCTGGTGCGGTAGCATACTAGCCATAAGGCTAACATTAGGGAAAGGATTGAGTAGGCCGGAAGCCTATTTTCAAATAGGTGGCCTTCAGTAATCCGAGTACGCAAGTAGGGTCTCAGTATGCTAGAAGGACCAAGTGGCATAGTCAGGCTTTGCCGGGGTGCCTTTTTTGAATTCAATAAGCGATAGGTTTGGATAAGAAAATAGGGTTTTTTTGGGGGGGATGGACCTACCGATCCTGGAAAAGCCAAGGGCTTGGGGAAAGATGCTATGCTTGAGTCAGCGGAAATGGTTTATGACGAAGAAAATCAATCATAGGTAGATTTCATTTTATTCCTCATAGGTCTTCTTTTGAGTTTAGAAAAGTAGGGCAGTACGCCGGGTTCTATCTATATGCTTTATACATTAAAGTCGAACTTACTTCTCGATTGTTGCAGGTCGCCCAGAAAAATTGTTCCGAGTTAGGTTTTTCTCTCCGGGATCTCTTTTCAACCAATCCCCTTTAAACTCTCTTTAAACCATCCATGGTTGACCTCAATGGTGAACTGATAGATGGCCTTTTTACTTTCTTTTTCTTACCTTCTTACACCACCCTTGCCTCTGATTATGCCTTCAAAGCCCTATCAAAAAAATCCTTTTTTTCTTCAATGACTCGCTCGCTTCCGGCTTTTTCCTTCTTATGGCTGAGCTATGCACCACCAGATTGGAAGATTGATCCGCTTATAACTTGGATTCGTTGATCGTCTGAAGAAAACAAATTAGATTCTTCTTATTATAAATTGAAAAGTACAATCGGAAGGAACTTAACGATTGCATTATTTGATCCATGACCTAGCAAGGAAGGGCTACTTCGACAGGAGAATTTGAATAAATCGTACGAATATGTGCAACGCATCCATTGAGGCTAGGCGGAAGCTAGAGGAAAAGGAGGAGGCCCCTAAATAAGATTCCTGGATCCAGGTAGGATTAGTTGCTCTCAAGGATACCATACAATGCAGGAAGGACGCCCCATAAATAAATAAGTAGACGTGGGATTGGCATTTTCAGCAATGCAATTGAACTTATATAGCTAGGTCGTTCGTATTCTGAACCGTCAAGCCCTTTCATTGTATTTTATTGAAAATAGGAAAAGAGAATGTAGGTAGTATTTAGGACCTGATAGACGTTTAAGATTTTCTAAGTGAAAGCTGCACACCACAGATGAGAGAACTTTATTGGATACCGATTCGAAGAGAAGGAGCTAAGGCGGATAGCACTCTAGATATAGGAATCTTGGATTCTTTCAAAAACTCTGTGACAACATCAAAAGCATAGAAAAAAGCAATGATTGGAGAAAAACCCGTTGACTTACTTATAAAACAATATAGAATCAATCTGGACTTTCGAACTGGTAAAAACATGCATTCTCAAGTCTATTTTTTCATCAAGAGATGTGGTGAGGCTTTCATCCAAGATGATTCTTAGTTACTTAAGATCATATTCATTTCATTTTGACGATGTACTGTAATTTCTGCCTTAGCACGAGATTCCACAACTTCTCTTGCCTATGAAGAGAAGCGGAGGAACACATGATTACTTCTTTCTTGCCTCGGTTAAGTATCGCGAGCGAAGCAAAGCCCTAGTTCCATCATTAACTAGGGGACTCCATATTGGACTGCCTCTTGTTTTATCGTTAATAAATAAAAAGAGAACTTAATGTGCAAAACATGGTTGAGGGGAAAGGAGACAAAGCATAGTTCAAACTAGCCTCATCACAATAAAAGATGAAGCTCTCACCATGATCGAGTTTGTATGTCTGAGGTAGCACAAAGACGAAAGGAATTAGTTCACAAACAAGGCTTATGATAGAAGGAAGGGCTGGGCCTAATTAAATTATCCGGTATAGAGATGAATGAGAGGATAGAGTAGATAGGAATAGCAGAGCAGATAGAAAGATTGGAAGTTCAAGCTTTGAAGCTCATTTTCCAGCGGATTTCTTGCTTTCAAAAAGCCTTTTGATCGGTAGAAAAAAAAGCGGTAACTCACAAGGACAAGTAGGTTAGCCAAAGACTTCTACTCGTGACCGAACTATGTATGAATGAGGCAATCTTTAAGGAAACTCTGAATTGACGGAAACTATGTTCATTGAAGCAATGTCAAAGCAGACTTTGCTAAGCTTTTTTTGAAAAAAAACATTAGGTATGCTGCTAATTCCTCTCTGGCAGTGTGAAACGAATCTTTAGCTTCACCTCTAGTTCGTCTTTGATTAGAACGAACATAGGACTAGGAATGGTGGGAACGATTACTGCCTGGGTCACTGAGCTCAGTTGATTGTTAAGAAGATGCTGGGAGTATCTATGAAGTATGGCTGTTTACTCATTGGAAATTGGCACTATTTCTTAGTCTCAAACCCCTGGTCGCAGCTTTTTGAGAACTTGATCGATCAGAGAGTAAAGTCACCTACTTCATTCATGTGGAATTTATAGATAAAAAAGGGGATTTAGTTAGTTGTAGAGTTAGGTGGAGTGAACCCAGAAGAAGAGCAAGGAGGGGGGGACCACCCACTACTTCAACTACTGCTTTTGATTGTCTTCCTTTAACTGCTAAATGGAAAGAGTGACAAGCCCATTTCATTGATGTGACGCGGGCTGGGCAATCCACCAAGGAATGGAACTGAACTGAAATGAAAGCATAGGCTTCAGCCGAAGCTGCAACCAAAGATGAGTGGCTGTTCCCCGGACACCGAACTATTGGCTGGCTTGAGCGACCCAATCAATGTCTGTAGATGAAAATGCCAGTTCATCTATTTGATCTAGCGGAAAGGCTTCAACCAAAAATAAGATAGAACGGTAGTACCAAGGTCAATGACAAGTGTGAAGTTAAATTCCATTATGGACCCATGAAAAAACCAAGATTTTGATACTCCTCATTCAGTGGAGTTACGATGATTCCCTTTTTTCTTTATTCCCTTCAAAAACAAAGTCAGCTGCTGACAGAGCGCTCACCAACCCTAGCAACAAGCATAACCTCTTTATTATGGGAGTTCTTCATTCAAATATGATGTTTTACCCAAGAAGCAAGTATAGTTGCCTTAGCGTACTTACTGGGAGAATAAAGCAGTATTGGACAAGTAAGTCGTACTCTAGACTCAAACCTCTCCCCCTTTTTAGCCAACATTATAAACTCCATTTTGCACTTTGAATTGGTCAAAGCCAAAAAGATGATGAATATCTTGAGATAAGAAAGATAGGCGGACGACTTTACCATAAGGTCGTATGTTTACGTGAGCAGTAAGCAGCGGATCTCCCCCTGGGGGGAAAGCAGGTGGCCCTTTTGGCGTCTTCATTCTGTCGACGGGGCGAAAAAGCCTTCTTCGTTCGGTTGGTCGAGGTGCTTTTCACCAGCGCGTAGGTAGTCAAAGTTCCTATGACCGAGTCTTTCTGGCCCCTGTGAACATATTGTCTTAATGTATTAAAGAGGGCCTCTCTAACCGGTGAAAAAAACAAATGGTAGGTTTCCACTAACGGCTATTCCTGGCTCGGCTCCGATAACGCAATTCCGGGAGGAGTCGGTAGTAGGGCACTGGATCCCTTCGGACCTGGAGAAGGTGTGAGGCTGGGTCAGGGTTTGGTGAACCAACAGGCCGCTCCTCTTGTTGAAGTCTCGGGCCCCTTTTTCGTTGCCTAGGTTACACCTTCGGAATACCCCAGACGGGGATTTCGCTCTACTCCCCCCAATCTTCACTTTACGCCACGCCGACTCTCCGTCGTGGAATTAGACCAAGGGGAATCCCCATAGGCCCCCTTTTACCGTATCTTCTCTTTCACACTAGGAGAGACACAGCCTCAGGACTATGGGGAAAGTGGATCGATTGCCCTAGATATCAAACTACATAGAGGGCAAAAGTCTCTAAAGAAGTTTTTTTAAAGGATCGGTAGTAGTCCAGTCGCACCCGAACAATAATATTCCAGAGGAAAATGCACCTAAGATCAAATATTTTAAGCCGGCTTCCGTGGAAAATTCAGACTTTCTTTTTGATGCTGCGATCACATAAAAACATAAACTTTGAAGCTCAATAGCTAAATACATGGCAATTAAATCATAAGCCGAGATCATTAAGAGCATACTGCAAGTAGAAAGTAGAATTAATACAATGAATTCAAAAGCATCAAACCTCTCTTTTTCGAAAAAATCGAAACACATCGAAATAGTACCAGCCGTACTTAATAATAGAAGGATTTGGCAGAAATATGTAAAATTGTCCCTCCTCAAAAAATTATTCCAGAATAAATGGGCAATAGTTAGTAGAGGTGCGCCAGTGGCGAGCAGAAGCAAGGTTATTAGAACACTAAGTAATCCAAGCCAACCCACATTACTGACTAACGGTGGATAATCATCTTTCTTAGAGGTACTAAATACAACTCCATGAATGAGCAAAATGAAGGTTGCATTAATGATAAAGATCTCTGGGAAAACCGCTAAAAAAAGATTGAACATGTGGGAGGAGAGATAACGAATTCTGCTTTCATTTTCCCCGTCTTCCAAATCACAGAGTTACTTAAGGAATGTCAAATCTTTCTCTACCTACGCCGGCCAGCCAGGCCTAACATCAAATTGAGGGGGCCTCACCTACCTCTCCCCAGCGTTGGAAGGAGCGAGCTTATAAGTCAATGGCGGCGCTTACTTGATTGACCTGGGCCGCGCAGGCGGCTCTAATCTATATTAATCATCAATGAATAACGCAGGCGTTCCTCGCCAAAAGGATTTTCCTCATTGTGTAGATAGATCAGACATGAAATAATTAAGCCTGAAAAAAAGGTTATCCTTCTGGTATACATACCTTCAATGTGGTCTTCTAAAAAAAGAAGGGGGCTGCTTCCCAACTATTTGCATAAGGGGACAGCTGCATGATGTCTGCAATGAGAGACTCGGAAATGAGTCTATTAAAAGTAAAAGGCGTTCTTGGATCTCGTCTTTATTTTCTTTCCAAACTAGAACTCTCGAAGAATTACGAATTGAGAGCTTGGCGGTCGTGGTCTATACTAATTTCACCATCTAAATGCTCCCCGACCAAGCTCTCGTACTCCCCCGGGTTGAGTTGATGGGGAAGGAAGGCAGCCCATCCATGACTTAGTTGGGCTTCCAGACTTCGGATCCGCGAAAAGAGTTCACTTTCGATCGAAGTGCGCGTTTAGCACACGAGAATTTCTTAAGCAATCCACCGCAGAGGTTTGATTTAATCGAGTCGGTCGGTGTCCAGCTTGAGCTGTACCTTGTTTAGTCCTAGTTCACTGAGGATTCGGAAATATGGAAAATCCAATCAAAACACTTTTTCATTCTTGAGCGAGTGAACTATTTTTCCTTCTCGAGCTTCTATTTCTTCCGTTAAGGAAGATTCGAGAAAAGATAGAATAAGAAGACGTGTTTCCAGAACGAAAAAAATACAGGTGAATAAGAGGAAGTTAGCAAAGTTAGACAAGATGGGAATGAGCATAGAAACATGTATGGATGTACCAGATCGGCTAATGCTCCCAGGTTGATGCAATGTATTCCACCAGTTGACTGAAAACTTTATTATGGGTATATCGATCAGTCCAACACAGATTAAAATAGAAGCCAGTTCGACAGAAAGCTTTTGAAAACACAATGCACCCAGGTAAATAAAAAACAAGATTAATACAGAAGTTAAACGAGCATCCCACACCCAAAAGGTACCCCACATAGGCTTTCCCCAAAACACCCCAGTCACTAAGGTAAAAAACGTAAAAAAAGCACCAATTTCTGTACCGGTTCCGGAAGATCGAAGAAAAAGGGGATGTTTTGTTAATAGGAACAAGAAACTGTTTATAGCCGTTGCAATATAAATAACTATACTCATCCAAGCCACAGGAACATGTACATACAGAATACGAGAATTTCCACCTTGTTGAAAATCTGGTGGTGCTACCCAAAGACTTAAATAAATAGCCAAAGCTGTTAAGAACAACCAAGATCCAATGAGAATTTGCGCGTAGCTTTTTGTCTTTGACATAAAAAAAGAAGGTTGTAATAACATTGGATAATTTTTTATCACTTTCACCGCCACTCAGAACCGCGTGATTTTTTCATTGCAAAATGCAGTTCTGAAAGACCCCTACCCCCCTTTGCCCTATCACTAGCTTGTTCTTCCTTCCCAAACGAAACACAAACACGATTCTATTCTATTTACGATCAAAACCAACCAAAGCCAAATCTCCATGACTATGTAGACTATTGTTTTGCTTCATGTCATATGCACTGCGCTTACTACTTTGAAATCAAACTCGTTTCAGTCCGTCCTTCCATTACGGAGGTTATTTCTCTAGAAAACTAGCTTGCTTGGCCATCCCTTTGAGCGTAGGGTATGGATGAACTACCAACTCTACTTACAGCTGGTAGGTTCTCCAGGGGGAATCCGGGGGGACAAGCAGTTCCGTTGGAAGGATCACGTGGGGATCAATAAGAAAGATGCAATGCAAGGAGGAGATCTGACCAGTTAGTGGTGGTGAAACGGGCCCCTCAGCTGAGAGAGATATGCTCTCGCTCCCTGCCTACAGAGAATGCCAAAATGGATGAAAATCTGTTGGTGCAAATGAGAGTCAGAGTGCGACCAGAGAAGGCATCCCTCGTTTTTGCATGCTGTGTCCAATGTTAAGCCTTTTTAGTGACCTGTAGTATACTACAATACTTTAGGAAATGGCATATTGGAGTTTGTACTACATGCTGTAATACATGTTGGTTGTACTTGTACTCTTATGCTTAAAGAAAGATGAGGAGCTTTCATGCATCCTGGCTGGTTAACTTTTTGATTTTCCTCTCGTAGTATGATAATGATTGTGTTCCAGTGCTTTTATGAAATCCTGCCTAAGCAAGAGTCAAGTCGGTTTTGCAATATTTATTCTAAGCAAGGTGAGGTTTATGATAACATTCTTGAAAGATTACTGGCGAATGACAAGATCTCAAATTGCTTTCTGAGACTCCTCTAAAATCCTACCATAAATTCGAAACTTACCACTTGTCGTACCCAGTTAGTAAAAGGTATGTGAAAGAGTGAACGGAGTAGTTGATTCTAATAAGCAGGAGACCAAATTAGGAGCTCAATAGCCCGCACTAGGAGGAGCACATGTAGCCCGGCCCACTTACTTAATTGAGCCGCAAAATAGACCATTTATTTTCGTCAAAGAAGACTTCAACAAGAAATGGAGAAGACTATTCACATCTCTATTTTGAAGCCTAGGCTGTTCCATTTAGTAGTACTGGTCAATTTGTCAAATAAGCTCCAACGCAGCGGCCCCTTGCCAAATTCTTCCAGCAAAGGAGCTGCTATCTTCTCGGTATCAAATGGATAACTCGCTTGTACTTAGACAGTGGTTCGACCAGGTCGACTCCCGCCGGACCGATAACGTCACCGCCTCTCAGCTCCAGGTCCGCAAACCCTAGATCCGATCAAACGTTTCTTTTATCTTTCTCGTTTTGTTGTGAATTGACGCGTTATTGCTTCTTTGGTGATTTGTATTGAAATTGGAGATGGTTAACAGAGCGCTTTGGGGGAACCTCCTTTTGTCGGACAACCTTTCCATTGTCCAGCAGATGATTAGGTTCTCTATCTCTCTTCTTTGTTGAAGCATCTCGTTATTGATGAAAACTGGTATGAGCCTTTTTAATATATGAAGGTGTCTCTGTGGTAATTTGTAGGATGTATGACTTTGATAAGAAAGGCACTATGAACTTTGAAGGAGTGCATACATTTTCTTTATGTTGGATATATGTATTCTATTTGTAGTGTTACTCTAACTTGATGTTGGTGGAAATGTCAAAGCGCACTGATCTGGTAGCTATTTTTCTTTGCAGAGTTTCTTGCTCTGAACAAGTTTCTTCTCCAGGTTAGTACCTTTCTTAATCGTTGTACATGATAAAGCAACAAATGTTAGAGAAAAAGTTTGATGCCGATGAAAGTTATACGTAACATAACGACTATTTTCTTCTTTGCATTTACATCGCTGTGCGTGCATGTGTTTTGGTGGTGGTTTTGGGGGGTGGGTATTTTACTATGATGTTTATTTATTGACGTGTCTGTGACAAGGTTGATATCTGGATTCTGGATTATGGTACCATTTCATTCCCAACAGGTCCAGTATATGCCCAGCGTTGTTTCAGGAATAGTAGTTGACGATTTCTTTATTTCTTCTTTTGTCGGACAACCTTACTTCCAATTCCATTGTATCCCATTCCAATTTCTCAGTTGAGTTCTATCGTTGGTCTGACAAACTGTCAGCCCCAACCTGAGCCAACTCAGGAAATCGTTCGAATCACTCAGTAATATCTCGATTACACTTTGGGATATTACAAGTGGTATCAGAGCGGGCTTCCTTCGGCCAAAGAATCGATCTTGAAAGCAACAATTGGGTTGAACAAGGCGAGGTCAGCCATGGCGGGGACACGAAGCCAGACTGATCAAGGTAGTGATGAGCAACGACAACAAGTGTTGCGGATGCAAGCTGAGCTAGCTGATAGAGTAATGAAGAATGAAGAGAAGATGCAGAGTATTGAAGATGATGTCCGATCAATTAAAGAACGAATGGAGTCGCAAGATAAAAAGGCTTATGAGAGGTATTCGCAACTAGCCTCACGGTTAGATCAACTTCTGGTAAATCACATCAGCCCGAAGGTTTCTTTTGAAGGAGGTCCTTCTACTCCTGATCTGAAAGGTAACAAGAACACACCTGGGTCTAGTAACCTGGTAAGAATGTTTAACAGAGGTGCACAATCCCTGGAAATTGATCCTAAATCCAATACCAAGAAATATGGGAAGTGAGCCTAGTGTAAGAAATGGTGGTACCAACATGCAGTTCATGCCAAGAACATAATTTCCTTTGAAGGGTCTTACCCAGGACCATGAGGTGTGAGTTTGACTTTGACCTACATCAAACACCTGAATGTCAGAAGGAACGAATGGCCATTTTTCATTTTAGCCTGGATGTTAGGGATTGGTACCGTACCTATAATGTGAGCAATCCTCAGCATAATTGGGATGAATTGGTGGATGCAGTTAAAGATAGATTTTATGAAGGAAGTGAGGGGGATGTGATAGATATCTTTAACAAAATGCAGCAACAAGGCGCGTAGCGTTGAAGAAACTATTAGGAGGTTTGAGAAAATGAGAGCAAAATTGTTGCATTCAAACCCAGCGAGTGAAACGTAAGTGGAACGAGCCAAAAGAGAAGAGTCATACTTGATTTCGAGTTTCAATAGCGGGTTGAGACCAGGCATTGGGTCAAAATTAAAAAACCGAAAACTCTTAATGAACTATATCGTAGTGCTATCCACTATGATAAGGCCACAGAACTAACTATTCAAAGAGCCAAAACCACCTACAAAACTCCTAAAAATCCAAATATGCAGCCTAGGTTCAATCAGACCACTGAAGGGCTTCCGCTCGCTCGTTCCACTTACGTTTCACTCGCTGGGTCAATTGCCTGGAAAATTCATTGCAAAAAACAATAGAAGCCAAATCATGGACCAAAGTAGAGCGTTGGGATTGTGTGTGTCTTCCATATTCCCATCTGTCCCATAAGCCGCGGAGGAGCGTAAGAAAGGAAAGTCACTAATATCATACATCAACTCAAACATCAAGTCATACATCAAATCCAGCTTGCTTGCTCTATTTGACTAGCTTATTTGTGGAAAGAAACTCATAGGAAGAAGAAACTTACTAAAGAAAGTCATATAGCCGAACGACTTATTCTTCAGCAGCAGATAGATAAAAAGACACAAGAGAGAGATGTGATAGGTTAGAGTATAGTTAAGGGGTAGCTTTCCCCCTACTATGTTGAGTAATACGTTGCTTAAACTACTACTTAGAGTTCTCCAACAGACCAGTAGATATGATATATAGTTTGCTTAGAATCAAGAAAGTCGTAAGAAAGTGATCCATCTCATAGTTCTCCATACCTCCTATAAGCATGGAAAGAATCAAAGCAATGACATCAACAACTCATAAAGAAACTCAAGAAACTCGATAGTCCCAGACCTTAATCCTCGCAAGGACTCCATTGCCTCAGGCACACCTTCCTTCTCCTCAGCCACACTCTTCCCATTCTTTGCCTTTTTGATATCCCTTTCCAACGTTTGCATCTACCGCTTCAACCTCTCCACATCCCTAACATCCTTCTTATCGGATCCTACAGATCTCTAAGGTTGAGTTGATCCCACGGACGCAGAGCGTCAGAGCCGATTCACTAAGTAAATTACCCCCAGTTGAAACTCTTTATCCAGTCGATGAAGATCCCGAAACGGAGTCCCTAGTGAACAAGTCAGGGCGAGTAGAACTATTTAATATAGATCGGAGGCGCTGGAAGTTGTCGTTGTCAGTGGTTCCGGGAGCGAGAAGTATAGGCAATACCTTCCTTTCACTTTCATTTAGTAATGAACTCTTGGCTCCCAGCGGCTTTCGACTATGAATTAAGAAAAGATTTCACTGAAGAAACTCATTTAACTACATAAAGTCATACAGAAACTACTACATAGGAAGGACTTGCTGCCCCATACTGTACTAGTCCGTACAAGCAATGAATGACATATCCCTCCCTATAACAAGAAATCCCCAGCCCAGTGCCCGAGAGTCAACATGATCTTTCCGATGAAACTGACTTTGGGGAGAAAGAAAGGAGGCGCACGGAAATGAGAGAGGGAGAGAGAAAGTGAGGATGAAAACGGTGTCAGGTTCTATCGAAGAATGGATTTTGGTTTAACAAGGTAGTAGGTAAAGATGAGATAATCGGAAAAAGTGGAAGAACTTACCAAGAGAAGATAGTCCATGGAATGCTTTGTTAGCCCTGCCCAAGAATCAGAATAGATCGATTCTGATAGCGAAGGAGACCGAGAGTCAAAGGATACGGCAGACAGGTGTTATTTAGGGGTTGTGGGCGAGCCAATGGAAGTAGGCAGAAGGCAATAAAAGTACGAAAAAGTGGAAAGAGAAAAGGAGGTGGCAGATGCCGATACAGATGCTTTATTCAATAGGTCCAGATGTACACGCGAGAGATAATAGGTATTAAATTAGTTAACCGATTGATAGCTCCTGAATAAGAGAGGAAGAGGTGACGAAACCCGAGGAGGCGCCGCGTCTCAGCCGAAGAAGCCTTTACACACTCTGTCTTCTCGCCATACTCTTCCGATTTCACTCCTACTTTTTCACAATTAGGTACCAGTTCCCTCAGCTCCTTGATACGGTCCTGTATCAACTGCCGGTCCTTTGGCCGTGGCCTAGGGTTTTCCCCCGGCCTACACCTCTTCTTATTCGTTGACCTGAGAGCCATATCAGTACTAGTACCACTTGTTCCAACAGTACCAGCTTGCAGTCCATCAGATTTGGAACCCCTGCCACCTTCGGAACGCTCCTATTACAGATGGACTCTTACTTTTTTTTTATTAAAGGAATCATAAAAGACTTATTCATACCCCGCCATTCCTCTTTGCTTTCTGGCATATGAGACTTATTTACTCTGAAACTCAAAGGAAAGATCCCTCTAGTAACGTTCATAAGATGGAAGAGATAAAGGGTCGCAACCTCAGGGGGAATAGCGTAAGCCATAGGCAAGAAGTCTAGTCTACCCCCGCATGAGTATAAGGGTACAGGGGAACTGGAGTATCCGGGGGCAAAAGGACCAGGAAAAACAAGTTATCGTCCGCAATAAGGGAATTCGTACAATAAGGGTAGATTAGATGGTCCCAGGAAACTCCGCTCCAATAAAGCTCGCAAGCAAGAGCCAGCCCTTCTTGCCCCGTAGGGAGTAGCTACGATAGAAGGATTTCCTCGGCCTTGAATTTCATTAAGTGTTCTCTCTGGCCTTTACTCTTGATCCCTCAGGCTCTCCCCAGACCTTATTCGAATCGTTTTACCAATAGCGGGAAGGAAGTGGGTCGAAAGGAAGCGCATTTCCGATTCGACATGGCATAGCAATATAAAGTCATTCAGTCTAGTTAAGCACCTCTTATTGGTTGGATTCTCTCCCCGGCCCTTCTGGTCGGATTCTCCTTCCGGCGCCAGCATGGGGAACAGAACTAGCTCCCCTCACGCGTACAATCGTATGTCTTTCCCGTCTTTCTTCTATTTCTTCCATATTTGATCAATTGGATAGGTCCGGATAATTACGCAGGTGGAATGATAGACATTATTGAGGCACTCATGCTGCCCGGAAAAGCGACTTATCCCTTAACGAATAAACCAAGCTAGCGAAGGCAAATCCTCAGTGACTTGGGCTGATGAAATTGGATCATGGCAAGATTTTTTAGGGGGAAGGCTCGTCTTCTTGCTCCCCCTGGCCTGGGATTAGTGATAGAAGTTACATAAGAGGTTATTATATTCGCCCCATGCCTACGCCTTCTCGGGCTATATTTGTTTGGAGACCTTCTGGGAGTCTTCTCGTGGTTGGACCCTCTTTTTCTTTTGGAACTGCCCGAGCTAGATGACAAAGCTGAGCTGGAAGGTACTTTTTTGATGCTATCGAAGTACCTCGCAATCTTTTCTTCTGTTGCTGGGACTTTCCTCTTCCCCGCTACGCCCTTAAGCCGCCCCACAGAAGCTCTTTCCTTGTGTGGTCAGAAGGTGGGAAGAAAGTCTTTCAAAAGATGGGTGTGTATAGTAGTTCCATATTGCCAAGATTCGAGGAAGAGTTTTGTTCAAACTAGAGTTTTACCTCTGCCCAATATATAAATTAATTCTGGTACGTCCCAATATGAAGAAAGCCAGGCCGCGTATAGACTTTGAACGGGCCACGCAAAAGAGCTGCCCCTCCCTTGACCAACTCCACGACTGAATCCACTCGTCCAGCTAGGCCTACTGAGGTCGGCCCTGTGTAAAGGAAAGTATATATTGCCTCCCTATTATTGCAATCTTTCTTGAGAGCAATGACCTGGTCACCGGGAAGAGAACCCCCTACCCCAGTTTTCGGAAAGCTTGTTCAGTAAGATGAGCGGGGATGGATCAAACTTAAGGGGGCTAGTCAACGAGTTATGAAAAGCAAAGTACTTAACATCCGTAGTGTCTTTAAAGCAATGTAGTTGGCTACGACTAGGGAATCCTCTTCAACTATATGGCTGGCACTGAGAAAGAATTCAACGAGGTCATCGGCAGATACGAGATTTAGCTTATTCAATAGAGAAGAGGTCTATCATGCTTATTCAGCAAACGTAAGGAAAGTATTCAAAACCTATATTCCATTGAAGAAAAAAAGGCAAGTCTTGGTACCGTTGGATACACCGAAAACGAATTGAGTCGAGTACTAGACCGCTAGCGAACGTTTTTCATCTGAAGAGAAGGGAACACTCTGATCAAGAAGTGAGAGGTTGTCTGCTTCATAGATGTGGCCGAAGTTGAAGGAAAGGGATGAGGAAAGATGTGTTCCGGCGGAAGAAAAGGAACAAGAAGGTGGAAGCTTTGAGAATATGGAAAGTTATAGCCCAGCGAGTGTAACGGAAGTGGAACGAGCGAGCGGAAGACTTGTAGAGATTGAATCGAATTGCACCTGGGGGCAGATGCATGAAAGAATTTGTGTTCTTATCCCCTATCCAATTTATCTTGGCTCGCTGTTTCCAGAATTGCTCTTCCAATTCAGGCTTCACCCTCATTTCCCTCTTGCTTAGCCTTGAATCTGCTCTTACCTTTCTTATTTACTTTGGTTGATTGGGAAGAAGAGTAGTAGAATGAGGATCAGTGTATGTGCCGGGGTCAGGTGGTTAAGCATAATTTCATAATGAGTTAGGAAAGAAAAAACCTTGACTTTAGGGGCCTCTTGCCGAAGACCGGAAAGCCTACCTACATAGTTAAGGGGATTTGAAGTGGATTCAACTTACTCGTAGTAAACAATCAAATAAGAAAGAATAAGCACCTGGCTTCACTAGTTAAACACACCCATATAATGTCTGCTCAAAAAGAAAGGCGCGGAGCGTTCGTTCCTATTCTGGTTGATAATATTCTTATGATTCTGATTCTGGGCAAAGAAGAGACGGAGGATAGAACATTATACAGAGAATCAGTCCACTGGAATAAAGCAGTACCCACATGGGTGAGGTGAAAGCAGAATACACTTTTGGCTTCATACACTTGGAAAAAAGCTGCCAATAGAAGCAAAGAAAACGCTGACTATGAAAGTAAAAGAACAAGGGCAAGGACTATCTATGAATGGAAAGCCTATACTGATATCTTTATCAAAGCTTCTTGCTTTACTTTATATAGGTTTTATTCTATGGTGGGACTTTATGCCAGAGGTATCACAAGCTGATCTCTGAAGTGAATTACCAGCAGTCGGGGAAGTGCGAACGAAGTCTAAATTGTCTTTTTTGTGGAGGGAAAATGAGGAATTTCGACAAGGAGAGGCTCAAGTAGTCACTGAGCTCATACCTAGCTGGATAGAAGAACTCAAATCCAGTTATGAATTTGATTGACTTTTCGTTACTTGCCTTTCCCGCTAAGCTACCTTCCTGCCTTCATCCCATCTCTAACTTCGAGCTAGTCTATGACGGAAGCCTCTTCCCCTGAGATCAGTTCTTTACTCGCCTCTAGAAGAGTTCCTTTGCTTCGGGAAGATATGCCACGTGCTCCAATCAAAGACTGTAACCTCAAACTTCTTGACACTCCTCCCACTGCGGTCGAGCGTATACTGATTACCTGCTTCACACCTTTTTCTGCTAATCCTAACTCTCCAGTGGAAGGGCTAGCTACTCTTTCACACCACCTTCCCTACCTTTCATAGCTTGAAGGGTGCTGGCAGAACGAAACAAAAGACTATATGCATGTGAACGTGAAGTTCATGCCTAAATATCACGGATGTTCCATGGGTCATTCATGGGTATCGTTGGTTATGCTCCCTTCCCATGGCTTGAAAGGAAATCCTTATGTTTTGCGTGGTTGCACTGGTACTCTCTCTCGGTCTCTACCCCTCTCACTCTTGTTAAGTTGACACACATCACAGCCCTTGATATGGTAAATTATGCACTCCTTCATTTTTGGCCAAGAAAATACGATACTCTTAATAGGCATACGCCTCGGGTTTAACCACCCATCCTTACTTCACAAGCTTTCCTTTCCAATCCGTATGGGAAGATATTGTAAAGTCATGAGCGAAGGAAGTGAGTGGTCTATACGCTGCAGCCTACCATTCCTATGTTCTCTCTTCTCTTGCTTCCATTTCATCTCTTTTTTGATATAGAAAATAAGGAAAGGACTGATATATGTACTGGTCTACCTTTTTTTCCTCATTTTCGCTTATGCTTGCTTCTTTCTTAGCTTGGGTACTGGTATACTTTAATAAGTTTTTACTTTTGTCGATGCTCGTAGATAGATTGATTTTTCCTGTTCTTCCTTTCTCGATGAAATAGTTCACCAAGCTATTTCGCTATTGACAGAGACCAAGGTTCACTAACTCGAATCGCATAGCTTACAATTCTTTTGAAACTGGGGGAAAACTAGAAAAAGAGGATAGTAGAAAACTTGGCCCAGATGTTTGATAATTACAACCCAATTGCAAAAGTGGCTAGAGACATATTAAAAGAAGAGGACCCAGAATAAATTGGATCGAAAAGGACGGACTTTTTTGAGAAATTTCGTTCGTATATACAGACAAAGGATCTATTGGCTGGGATCGATCATCACATTCTGCTTTGTTAAGAAGAAGGATAACCTAGATAGATAAAGGTGGAAGGGACTACGTGCAATCCCATGGAAATCCTTTATTTACTGGATAAATAAGTCTCGACGAATCACCTTTCCTCATTTCCCTATCGGAGGACGGGTGGCCCTTACTAAGTCTAGGAGCTAATCTAGTGCTGCTTTCTAGCTATTTCGAAAAACCTTTTCCTATTTCTTTCCCTTGTGTCTAAACTCACAACCAAGCCTATCAACTTACTCTTGGCTACTTCACTATACCTAACAAACCTGTTTTAGTTAGTTACACATCTCTTGTGACTTACTTTTCCGACTAAACGTTTCCTTCCTACCAAGCGCTATTTAATACCTTGCTTTCAAACTGCATTTCCTCTCTAGGTGTTCTGCTTTCCTTAGTGCCATTGCCTAGCTCTAGTCATAATCAATGCAAAGACCAAATCCAAGACGTAATGAAAGGAAGAACTAATATATACGCAAAGGGAGTGACCTAGTTTCCTAACTGTTTTGCCATACTCTACCCTATTGTACTAATGCTAAGTTTCTTTCCTCCATTTCCTCTCTAGTAAGTCTAGTTGAGGTAGCCTTACTAATCGCTTACATGAAGTCATTTCAAAGTAGTAGTTCAAAGTCATACCTATTCTTTTCCAGTCAGAAGTAATATGCAGTAAGAAGGAATAGAGAAGAAGAAAGTGATACATATTATCAAGCCATAGGACAGTCACAAGTCATATTCTATTAGAGGAAAGGAAGAAATTAGCTTAGCATGAGTCTTGCTTGGGACACTACATTTATTGGCTATAGGGAAAGCAGGTGTAATTCCTTTCTGAGGGAAGAGTTCATGTAGTTGCTTTTCTAGAGTTAAATTAGTTCATTCTCATAGTAGTCAAAAACAGTTAATTCACAACTACTTACTGAGTGACTTTCTTTCTGTTCTTTTCTGGGATGTCGTCTCTTGGCTTCTCTGTGATTGGGACTTAGGTAAGCTACCTTTGCTTTTAACCACTCTGCTTGAATGAATCTGTTACCTCTTCTCTTAGATAGAGTTCGATGCCGGTACAAGGCCTTTCTACTCGATAAGCAACTACTCTGCTACTATCATATGAGTTGTTAATGGAGTAAAAAGATGAGTTAATGGAATAGGAAAGAGTTAGGTAAAGCAGAACTAGAATATGAGGGAATGGGGCTTCCTTGGCACTATAAATTACCTTTGCTTGGCACTATCATATTCGTTTTCACTCGACTATCTATCATCAGTTGTTGATTGATTTGCATATCTATGAGTAGTAGTTATTGTACGTAATACAGCTACCTATCTTTTAGAATACCTCCTTTTGTAGGACTTTCAAGCACTTGAATCTCACGAAACTAGTCAGGAAATGGAGTTTGAGCAAGCTATTTTGACAGTGATTAGTGCTCAGCTAGGGGGGCAAGCAGTTTCTGTCTACTTATATGTGTTTTCTGCCGGGATATCACTTCTTCCTGTGCCAATCATTAAAGTGGGGATCTGGGTGAGCAGAAGTCGATAAAGGAAAGTCAAATAAAAGGGCCCATTGGGTAGGGCATTTCTTCTTATTTATAGGCAAAGTCTGTCTAATGAGGCTAGGAAAAGAGTAGGGATAGGTCTTTGCTTGGATGTATGAGTGGATCGAATTACGTCTGTCTTGGATAAAAGAGTTCTATACTGACTATTCGTTAATGGAGGAGTAGTAGGGGAAGTGACCTATTGGCATTGATGGTGACTTGGGTAAGAAGAACTCTATACTAGAATATGTCTTCTCTTTGGGATTGGAATAGCCGACATAGGCCTCTCGTGTTGGGTTCATTCTTTGCTTAGGTAGTAGTTGCAAAGAATAGGACTGACTAGGTGTTGTGAATGGCAAGTCCAGGTGTTTAGGGATAGAAGAAAGATAGGCATCTGGATATGCAAAACAAGGAATAGCCTGGTGTTTCGATTTCTGTGTGATAGGTTTATACAAGTCAAGGTAGGCATTTGCTTTTCCGAGTTTTCACGGAGTAGTTGGCTAGGTAAGGCATTCGAGTAGTAGAAATAGCCACGGGAAGCACGCACGGATAGCAAGTATAGGGAAAAGTGAAAGTACAGAAAAAAGAGAAGCTAGCGTTTAGTCAAAGTCAAGAGCTAGGCCTTCATGTCAAGCAAGGGAAAGGTCCACAAGATAAGCATTTAGTAGTCTAATAGGAAGAAGCACCGGTAAGCTTATATATAGGTGTTGAGTGGAAAGCTTGGGATAGCAGGAGCTCGATCAGTCACAAGGGATGCCTATTTAACAGAAGAGAAGGGAGAAGCTGATGGCTTTAATAGGCATGCATGTCAAGGCTTGTTATCACGGGATGCTTCAATATTGAAAACAAAGAAAAGGTTTTAGCAATTGTATCCACCATTAATCAAATCAACCATCAGGAAATCTATCATTTCATCAACTCTTTTTTTATCGGACATGAAAGATGGAGGGGCATTAGTTATTCCCCTACTAACAATCTAGCAATGTTCTCGAATTGGGTGGGTATTGATGACCATTACTTAAGGTCCACCACTAGGGAGAAAGAAGAAGAACAACACAGATCCACTTACGGACGGATACCACTAACTGACTAAGCTAGAGAAAAGGAGACCAAGAGTCTTCCTGCTTAATCGAGCTTCTTTTAGAACGGGTCAAATAAGGAGCTTTCCCCCCTTCCACTGTCACTTTTCTCATTCTTTTCCCTAAAAAAACTTCATAAGCTAAAGAAGGAGATAAGCACCTAACGGTACACTTACCGCTTCCCTGGCTTCTAACTTTGAGAATGGGCTATTCTAAATCGGTAAAGCTGTAGACTACCTTCTCCCTGACTCTATAAAAGAGGACTGTCTTCTCATTTGTTTATCGGCATTCCCCTACTTTTGAAAATGTAGAAAGTAACAGCAGCAATGGAGATAATCAACAATATGATTTGGGGCTATATACTTGGATTTGAGCATCCGGGCGGGCAGTAGGAGAGAAGATATGACCACCATACTTCAAACTCACCCAATAAGTGACGGCGACATCTCTGAATTACTTTGTTCCAAAAGTTCCAGTTACAATTCGCTGACCGAGTAGCTACAACCAAAAGAAAGGAATTCGCTCCAAAGTGGGCTTTTGCTTTTGCTTCCTCCAACTATTGACAAGTGAAGTAGGAAATATAGGCAAAATATCTTGATTCAATAGATTAGCAAAATTTGATTTGCTTGCCTGGATAAAGCAATTATTAAAACCACGTCCCCATCTTAATTATTATAACTTGCCAGTCATAGTTGTATGATCCTATAAGCTAACCTAAATTCCACTATTAGACAGAATTTGGAATTTTCAATTTAGATTCTTAGACATCAGTAACCTTGTTTGTTCCAAAACCTAGTGTATTTCTATGAAGAATTTAGTGAAATTATAATAGTAACGTGATTAGTTACTTCATTCGCTGAGAAACTATAGAAGCTAGTGTTTTCTTTACATAAATCAATTTTGATATATTATAACAAGGCTGGCTAGAGTGCAATTTGTATAACTGACATGGTTGAATGTTCAAAATTTCCTATTCCTACATGTTTATTCCTCAGGTGCAGTCAAACGTGCTACGCCCTTACTCGTAGAATTGACCAATGACATCTCCCCCCACGTAACAGCCCAGTCAAACGTTTTTTCCTTTGGTGCTCATTTCCAATTTCAAAAAACTAGAGAGTGAGTCTATTACACCACTTCAAAACGATCTTTACAACCCGAAACATAAGCGCGCGCAGGAAGGAGAGAGAGAGCCCCTTAAGTTAGAAAATATGAATCATTGTTATTACTATAGTAATAATAAAGAATGGACTTTCCGAGGTAACAGTATTTCCGAGGTAACAATACAAGTTAAGTACAGGGCAATGGCAGAAAAAAGGTCGGAGTAGCAATACCATTATACCAAACTGACAGCGCTAGAAACTGGAGGGTACACATTGGTACAGGATCGGACCTAAACCTGTTGTGTTCATCGACCTATGGTAATCTTTGCAGGTATGTACCAGCATTGGTACAAAGAAGCAGGTATGTCAGTCTTAGTCATCACACAATAGGAAAAGAACCAAAACAGGTTAAGATGGAATTAGAGTAATAAAAAGAACCACATCTTCAATTATTATTTTGCCAATGCCAGTGGCCTGGTTCTGAGAAACTGAAGTCTGCTCTCTGGGTCCAGGTTCTTTAGAACCACTGATTTCCTCCTCTTCATAACTTCCTAGTGCATTCATTGTTTATTTAGAACATTTCCTTATGTATGATCCCTTTGTAGTAGTTAGTCCAGTACTAAAGCATTAAAAACCTAAAGCAAGCTTCGCCCTATGCGTTCTTCCAGGGGTATCTTATAGTGTACCCAAACCTACTGGCTATAAGTTTGCTTCGTTGGTGTCTTTTCATTTCTTTTTCAATGTAGTGACTAGAGCGGTGTGTTTTGTGGGAATAGATATCTGAGTGAGAAAAGCAAGGCAATATGGTGGACTTTATATAGGAGTAGAGATTATGTAGACCAGGGTGTTTTTAAATCGTTAATGAATTGAAGAAGAAGTAAATGGAGGAAATGTTCAGGTTGCTGTGTCATGGTTAAGTTATTGCAAGTAAAATGCGAGAAGGGATCTGATCACGAAAGAATGCATGTTATGTACAGAGATGAGCATGTTGAATTAAAAGCTATGAGGTAGTACGACTGTGGATGCTGCAGAGAAGTGCTACTAAGTTAGTACAATGAAATCGTATATGAGACATTTCGAGATGTATACGTGTCAGGATTGTACATAGGATTTTTCATCGAGACAAGGATGAGCGATAAGCCGATAAGTCGTAGCCCCACCCACGTCTTTTGTCATAGTACTCATTCTTTTCTTTTTTATGACAGCTGTGGTAGCCACAGGGGTACTTGCATGGAGATATTCTTCAACGTCCATGGCTCCATTCCAGAGGATCCAGACTCCTTCCTAACTTGAGCAATTCTTCCGCTCGCTCGTTCCACTTCCGTTACACTCGCTGGGCTATAATTTGCATTACAATGCAATTGTGGGTAAAAGTAGGTAGAAAATCTTACTAAAGAGAATTCCTATTCATGAATCGAGTAAAAGAGAGTACGTAGGTTCCGAAAGACACAATTCGATGTTAGGCATCATTATGTGGAGCGTGTATTTGTCATTCATTTTCTTTGTCCTACCGGAAATCTATCTACTCCAAGCCAAGCTATGTCAAAGGCGGAATTCAATCTCGGAACGGCAAAGTATAATGGTGCTAGGGTAGGTCAAGCAGGTAATCGGACTTGGTAGCTACTATTGAGTTTATTGAGTGACGTTTCTTTCTTTGTGGGTGGGACTTGTGAATGGGGCGGCTAGCTAGGTATGAGTACTAGGACAATTGTGAACCTTTTACTCTTTCTATTCTTATTTCTTCTTCTTTCTATTGTTATGCGTAGTCTAACCAAAGTAGTAAATAAAGACTTTCTTTCTTGATTGGGAATAGTCAAGAGTAGTTGTTTCTAACCAAACTATACTAACGTCACTATCTCACTCTACTGTTATATAATAAGAGGAAGTTAATAAAGAGTCAATATGTGGGTACAGTATAGAATTCATTTTTTCTATTGTTGAAGTTAATTCGAAAACTACAAGAAAGAAATGCTTAGTAGTAGAGAAAGTTAGGTCACAAAACTAGTACTAGTAAAGAGTGTTTATTCTCTCGTTCTCAACTTAGTCAAGATAATCTGTTAAATTCAGACTATTGCCTTGGATAAGCTACTCTCATCTCTCTACGAATTGAGTAATAGAAGAATGGTACTCACTCCTCTCTTGTGACCTTGTCAAGTATAACTCTATATGATATATGACTTTCTGTCTCTTCTTTTCTGGAACGAGGGAAGGTAGATCAGTTCGGACTAGGGGAAGTTACATATTAGTACGATAGGGCATTGGGGGGCGAGGTCTAACCTATATAGTTTATGCCTGAGGAAAGAAGCGACGTATTTTCTTTGAGGAGGTCAGACTAGTAATTCAAGCTTAGGTCTTGGTCGAGCAGGTAATCGGACTAAAGCTGAGTAAAGCAGGGAAAGCAGGTCGGTATAGACGTTGTCAGGTAGGGCTTATAGGTCATAGTTTCTTTGAAGAGTATCATATATTCTCATTTCTGAGAATGGATGGAAGAAAAGGCTTATGGGTAAGTGACAAAAGCATAACCAAAGTAGTAAGGAGTTGATGTCTTCTCATTAGCACATGGATTTGTCTTTGCTGCTTGCTTGATTCAGTAAATTCCTAAGTAATAGGTTGTGAAAGCAAAGTAGGCGGCTAGGTACGTACAATAGTAGGATAGGCAATAGATATAATAAGTAAAGTAGGGCTTGTTATAGACAAGAGTAGGTGTAAGCTTAAGAGAACGTTGCTATGGATGAGTTTCCGAGAAAGGCAATATTCTTGGGATAGGTATTTCTTGGCACTAACTAGGCTGGATAGGTTGACGACTTATTGGGGCAGGTAACTTGGGGAAGCTGAGGTAAGGCAAGGAGAATAGATATGATACGCAGTAGGAGTTGATGTATGACTAGCTTGTGAGGAGTCTCACCTTCCTAGGTGTTTTGGAAGTGAGGACAGTTAAGGAGGACTAGAGAGACTAGGTAAGTTGGGTACAGAGGGATTGGGCTGATTTTCAAACCATATTTCTGTATGAAATAATGATCTTGAACAACAGTAACAAACTCCAACTTTCTTTGGACGAATGCTCGATCTCAGTTTATTGTATGCAATGCCCCAAGAATTGAAGAATGTTCTGAGGCCACTATAATTAAGAAATCGTCATTCATGAGGGATCACAATAAGAATCATAAGGAACTGGATCTCGTGAACTAGGTTCTGCGTCAATGACTACTGCTGGTTCAACGGCTGCTACTGGGTTGAAGGAGCTAGAGTGAAGTTTTGCCGATTCTTTGGGTGGGGGCCCCCTTGCGAGATTGAGAATCAATATACTTTCTCTTCCCAAGGTAATGGATTTAGCTAACGAGAAAACTGTTCTCCTTACCTCCTGGACTAATTAGGCTTAGCAGCAGGAGGCTATCTCATCGTTTCCTATCTGCCCGGTGTAACGAAGGCAGTAGCCGCCAGTTATTGAGCTTGGGATACGAATCTTTTATTTCTAGTTGAAATTACTTATTCGGGAAGCGAGCGCTTTGATGCTGACATGTTCACCTTGCTGCCTTTCCTTCTTTCGCCTAGTCTACGATACTAAATTACAGCTTCCTTCAGGACACTATCGGCCATGCAGCTGACACCTGTTATATATCAATTGTAATCCATGCACTAATGGAAAGATTAAAGGATGAATAAAGAAATAGTTGTAGGTTATCATGGTTCTCTATGTTTATTACTTCATAATTCCAATTAAAGGAAAGCATGAAGTAGGAAACTTTACTCAATCGGGGCCAACTTTCCATCATCTTTCTTTTGTGGAGGGGCATGTATATATGTGGTGGGGTAAAGAAGCTGTTAGGGGCGAGGGCAGCGGTTACATCCCGGCTTGCTTGCGAACTTCTTTACTTCTTTACCAATCCCTGTCGTTGTGATATGGGCTTCATAGCTGGGTGAATTATAATAATATAGAAAGAACCAGAGTACAAGAAAGAACTTCTTATACTACGTCATTACGTAATGAGTGTAAAGAGCAAGATAAAGTGAGAATCTCGATCACCACGTTCTCCTTCGTCAAGGAAGATAAGCCAACCTCCTTGAATAGCCTTCGGCAGGGTCCATGCAGATGGATGAGAAGGAGTGGGACCAAAGAAAATACGATGGTTTTTTTCCTCCACTCAACAGCTTAAAGTCTCTCATAGAGATAGAGCTTACTACTAGCTACTGGGATTATATGGTTTTTCTTTCCAACCAATGGCTTTGAACTTGGGTTTGGAAGCCTTGCTTGGGTAGTAGTCTCATTGGGGCATTTTATAAGGAAGGATGAGAGGCAACCTATCTACGAAATTACTAGTGCAATGGATCACAAGACATTGGTCTACTCGTTCGCTTTCCCGACGCTACATTCTATGAGAACGTTGCTTAGCCGTCGTGCTTTGAACTAATCGCTTCGTGGGAGCTTTCTTCTTTTTCTAAAGATTTCATTCTGGAGTTTCTTTGTTATTAATTTTCTTTACCAAAAGCATGCATTTTATTTGTCCCTCCTTCTCTTCTTTGTTAAAGGAGCTGGTATATTCAGGTTAGCTATATGTTCTTCGGTTTGGTTAGAACTTATATCCACCATCTGGTATGGTATACAATGCCATACAACCAAAAAGTGTATTTTACATACCTGTACAGGTACCTTACTGTCACAAGTTCATTGAGCTTCTACAAAGGTATATTCAGCCTAGTGCATATAAGAAATTATCTTATTCTGAATTTCCAAATGCAACAATTTTTTCTTGATAAAGGTATCCGAACGTACATGTGTTGCTGGGTAGCCGAGCGTAAACATAGGCATCTCCTTGAGGTTGCTCGTGCCTTGCGTTTCCAAGCAAACCTCCCAATACAATTTTGGGGTTCATGCATTCTTACTGCCACTTATTTACGAAATGGTATCTCTACTCCTAATCTTTCAGGCAAAACACCACATGAACTTCTGGCACAAAACCTACTTATGAACATCTACGTGTCTTTGGTTGTCAATGTTATGCATATAATAATGATCCAAAACGCAAGAAGTTTGATGCACGAGCCCCCCGTTGTTTATTCATTGGCTATCCCTATGGGCAGCGTACAAAGTTTTTTATCTTGAAAATGGTACTATATTAACTAGTATAGATATGGAATTCCAAGAAAAAGTTTTTCCATTCAAAGTGCATGAGCAGTTCATAACTCACCGTGATAGTCACTCCCAATCTTTCATACCTCTTCCTCAGAGTGATACTTCCGAAGCCTCCACCACAAACACTCTTCTTCCACCTACTTTTAGTGAGACCTCTACTCTAATATTGTCCCCTAGCAATCTGTTGCTGCTCCTCGACGATCTTCTCGTCCACACAAACAACCATCACATCTTAAAGACTACATCTGTCACCAGGTTTATTCTAGTCCTGATTGCGCTTTATCTTGCTTCAATGAACAGCCTTCTTCAGGTTCGAAATATCCAATCTCAAACTATGTTTCATATGATCAACACTTTTCATTAGGAAAAGCCCTATATTATATAATGAGCATGAACCTAGAACATTTCATGAGGCAGTAAAGTTACCCCGCTAAGGAATCTTAAATAGATGCACTATAAAGGAAGAATACTTAGTCTTTGCAGGCTTTACCTCCAGGAAAAGGACCTATTGGCTGGGTCTGAAAGATCAAAGGCCGGGCTGATGGATCCGTTGAGCGATATAAAGCCCGACTTCTTGCTAAAGGCTATACACAAAAGGAAGGCTTTTATTATACCGACACCCCTGCCGGTTACGAAGTTGGTGACAGTTCGTTGCCTCCTCGCAGTTGCTTCCATTCGCCAGTAGAAGATAGTTCCTCTTTTGGTTGTTGAAATGATCGGGTTAGCGGTGGGGATAGAATGGTAGTCGAGTTATGTTTTCGATATGAACGAGCGGTTGTGGGTGTGATTGCTATTCTTGAAAGCTTCGTGGTTGTAAGTTCTCCCTAAATGCTCTGCAAGGGGTGCTCATATTGTCAAGTTTTCTTCCAACTCTTTAGAGTTGAGCTGTCTGTCCTTTTGGCATTTGCCTGTGAGAGTGCTTTCATTTAATTGGGCATTCCCAGTTCTTTAAAGTAAGAGTGGCATATTTCCACTCACCAGATAAGGCCGGAGTGTGGCATGCATGACGATCCTTGCCCTTCCTGCCAAAGCCTAATGTCGATCCACGCATTTTGGAGTGGTTGTCAGCCCACTTCTCTTCTCTATCATATCTATGACTTGTAGTTAGGGAGAACCTTCCTCTCACGAAAAAGAGTGTTTATTGAGGCCATCAGTCTACTAACCAAACAAGAAAGTGCTTGTCTTTGGTATTGCTTGTGACTAGAGAAAGTCAACATATAGTGCATTCACAGAAAGAACGAATATATATAGGCAGACAGAAAGAGAGATAATATAGGAATTTCTTGGGTCTTATCTTAACCTATTAGTAGTTGTTAGAGAAAGGAGAACAGGTAGGTGTTTATGTTAATGAATTGGAGTAATAGGCGACGTAAAATAGGCAATGGTGCTAGGGTAAGGAGGTCCAGCAATAGGGAGGGGCGAAAGAAATAAGCTGCCGGTAGTAGTCTCTGTTGGGTAAGCTACTGTTTATATAGCACTTTCTTTCTACTCTCTATTCGTTTCTTGATAATAGAGATGTATGTGTTTTATGAGGTAATTCAGTCAACGGTATGAGGACTAGGACTTAGGTAGGGCTGGCAATGAGTATCAATAGACTAACTCGAAAGAAAGCAGTAAAGAAAGGAAAGCAGTCCTAGGGAATTACCTGGGGCTGGATCTGAGGAAGAGTAGTTCTTGCCACGTATGAGTACGATAGAGAATGGTACGACTCGGTGATCAAGTAGATCAGTTCGGACTAGGGGGGATATAGTTACAGAAAAGGTCTACGCTTATCTAATGAGGAAAGTATGGCATTACCTGGTCTTCTACGATAGGGAAGATAGGCAATAGAGGGGGGCCTATACTTAAAAAGGAGTTGTTTTTGCTTAAGGACTAGGGCTAGGGACAGACATCTGGATAGGTTGTTTTAGCTAGCTAGGCATTTGCTTGTGATTAATACTTCTTCAGGTAGTTAGCTAGGCAAGTATGTATTCACAATGGTATAGGTTGAGTAGTACCGGTTTAGAAAGCTAAGTCAAGTATTTCAAGTATGCATGCGTGATAAGTCAAGCAAAACACCAGAGTATATATATAGTAAGATGGATTTTTTGATTTGTTAGAGGAGGGAGATGCGTATAGGTGTAATATGTGTATTTAATAGGACTAGAAAGAGGCATGTATGGTATAAGTAAGGAATAGGCTTTCACAGAAAGGCATGGAATAGCCAGGTAAGAAGATTCAATAGTATAGCACAGGAGAGTAAAAAGCAGTAAGTAGAGTAGAGGTATAAGCCCTGACAGAAAAGCTTTTTTTCGGGGCGCCTCATTGCTTTCAATAGTTCCTTTCTTTTCCAACACCCGATGGCTGGCTCTTTTTGAAGTAATAAGTACGCCCGGTCCATGCCTTCTAGTGTAGAGCCAGTAGACAGTTAGGCGGCTACTTGAAAGCTTACACAAGGTTAGCAATTCCTTTCTTTGCTTGGGTCCTTCGCCGTCTTACAAGAGAGGAAGTAGCCCTATCATACTCTTGCTTTGGAGCGAATGCTTCTTTCTAAGCCTAGGACTCTTGCCTCATTGATGGTCTTCCTTTAAGAAGTTCTGTGAGAAAGAGAATAAAGACACCGGGTTCATGTTTATTTCAACCTAACCTATCAGAGTGAGTCCTATTTGCTTCCTTTACTCGTACTCTTTGTATTCGAGTTTTCTCTTAGATAGATGAGCTTCTTCCTAGAATTCAGAAAGAATGTGAATTTTATTTCGATGAGAAAAGAATTATTTTAGTTTCATTTGCATTAGAGTGAGAAGTTTGAGAATTCCTCTTTGCTAGCTCACTTCTTAATGCATCCTTAGAATTACGAGTTAGTTGTTAGTTAATAAGTTATTATTGACCTTTTTGTGAATTATATCCTTTAATAGTGGAGTTTATTTGGACAGTTCATAAGCAAAGACTGGATGGATTCCGGGAATAGAGTTCACACTGCCTTCACTACCTGAAAGAGAGTCTTCATATGCAATGAAAGCTTTGCTAAAGTTTAAGGAAAGACGTTGAATAGGATAGGAAGAAGCTCAAGGTTTGGAGGAATCTCTCTCTAAAGGAAGGCTCTTATGTGATCACTAAATTCAACTTCCCTTGTTCCCCTTAAACCGTAAGCCGGGGTCGCTTTTGAAGCACTGGTTTTTACTTTTGCTGATGGTTGTTCTAATAATCCTTTGCCTATATCCTTTGATGCAATGAGAATTTTGACTAGTTTGCTTCCACTTTTTCTCATTTAATAAGAAATGCTTGCTGCTCGAAGTTACGATACAGCTGGTCGACGAGGGCATGTTGCATCTAAAATCAATGGAAGAAGATTACCAAATCTCCACCGAATCCAGAACGTGACAATTGGTCTCAGAGCCAGTGCTGTCGGGTCGGTTCTGTCGGAATCGACGGAGAGGGTCAAACATAAGAGCCGGGAGTTTTCGGGTGTTGCGAGTAGTTCGCCAGTCAAAATAAATAGCCGTGTGTCGGCACCAGCGAGTAACTACTAACGTTACGAGCCAGGAAGAGGAAGAGCTGCCGATTGTGTGCAGTCGGGGACTGTGAAGAAGGCTGAAGACTTGTAGGAGGCTTACTGGACGTCGGGCGACCCAGTCACAGCCATGGATTTCGCAGGTACGACTGGTGGTTTTAAGAAGTTAAACAACACCAACTATATATATTGGAAAGCCTGCATAGAGTCCTCTCTACAAGGACAGGACCTCTGGGAGGTGGTAGGCGGGTCAGAGACGACTCTGCCAAAGGTCGCAACCGAAGAAATAGAAACTACCAGTGACCCAAAGACCAAAGAAAAGAAAGCTCTGGCCGCGGAGAATGAGGCTCTGCAGAAATGGCGTATTAAAGCCGGGAAGGCAATGTATGTACACTCCATCTGTTGAGGAAGAACTGCTTGAGTACATCAGAGAAGCGGTTAGGAACTGAATTTTGCATATATTTCGAGGGAACGATATAGCCGGATAGCGATGACCTTACCAGCCCGTTAGAGACTTCTTTCACTGGATAGATAGAGATTCCCCCTTCACCAGCTAACAAGGACCACTTGACGGGCAACTGCTGAGTTCAATTCAGACTTTTCAAGGCAGATTGATATCTATATAAACTTAGATAATAAAGACAAGAAAAAGAATCTGACCTTAATAATAGGTACACTACTACTCGGCAGGCACTATCGGGCACGTCGTCAGAAATTCGACTTGTCAATTCTTGGTATCAGACTCACTCGTCAATTCTTTTTTATTTCATTTTGAACTGATCAGATGTGATCAGTAGTCTCATTCATCCGTGTAAGAATTTGGAATTCCTCTTCCAACTCGTCCCAGAATTGGCGTTATGGCAAAGAACAAGAAGAAAAATACAGAAGAAATTTGTCCAATAGTAACAAAAGGTGCCTCTACAGGTTGACATCCGATCCAACCTAGTAGTAAGCAATCTGCCAAAAGCAACCAAAATATTCCTTGGTAAATGGGTCGAAAACTTGAACTACGTACATACATATTTTTAAAAAAAGGTAAAGCCAAGAGAGATATAAAAACTAGTGCTATTGCGGCTACACCTCCCGCTTTGTCAGGTATACTGCGAAGAATGGCATAGATCGGTAGGAAATACCATTCCGGCACAATATGAGGCGGGGTGGACATCGGATTAGCAGGTATATAATTGTCGGGATGCCCCAAAACATTAGGAGCATAAAAAATGAAAATGGAAAAAAAGATAGCAAAAGCTACCCAACCTACTAGATCCTTTACATACAAATAAGGGTAAAAAGTAATTTTATCCATCTCTGAATGTACACCCAATGGATTATTTGATCCATATTGATGCAATGCGGCTAGATGAAGAAGACTGGCGCCTGCTAAAATAAAGGGGAGTAAATAATGAAGACTAAAAAAACGATTTAAGGTGGCATTGTCCACGGAGAACCCACCCCAAAGCCAAGTCACTATGGTATCTCCTACTACAGGTATGGCGCTAGCTAAGCTTGTAATTACTGTAGCTCCCCAAAAGCTCATCTGACCCCAAGGTAGTACGTATCCTATAAAAGCTGTCACAATCATTAAGAGGAATATGACAACTCCGATACACCAAACCAATTCCCTAGGACTGCTATAACTCGCATAATATAGACCACGAAAAATATGAAGGTAAACCACAATGAAAAACATACTTGCCCCATTAGCATGCATATAACGTAGCAACCAGCCCCCTTCCACATCTCTCATAATGTGTTCGACGCTGTTGAAAGCTAGATCAACATGGGGTGTGTAATGCATAGCTAAAAAAACGCCAGTCGCTATCTGAATGACTAAACAAAGACCAGCTAACGAACCGAACCCCCACCAATAACTCAGATTGCTCGGGGTTGGATAATCTATCAAATGCTGGTTCAGTGTGGAGGCTAGAGGTTGTTTGAGAATAGAGAATCGTTGGTTCCTTAGAGTCATTTCTCTTTTCTATCGTCAAGTACTCAGTCTCCCCTCTCGGAAAGGAGAGAATTTCATGAGAGTCACTCAGAAACCGACGTTCGAGTTCATATGAGATTGGCGTGGGTTCTACCAACGAAACGTTGAACTTGATGTAGGCGCTCCGACGGAACAACATACACTATATATGATAAAAAGAAAGACGAAAGAAAAAAGACACACACTTTTTACGAAAAAACCAATTCCAAATCACTAAAAAACTACACTATATATGTATTTTTTTATGCAAGCACAGATAGAACGGAAACAGCCAATGGTTAAGCACGAACTTAGATTGCCGACCAGACCCACTATGAGCCTAGGAACATAAAGAGGCATTACTCTTAGTACTCTATTAAACAGGGAGGGGTCTACTCATCTTTCTTGGGCTTGGTAGGATTCGGCAAAGCGTTCAGACTTCGCCTGCTTACTTCATTGAACAGCTCTAAACGAGGCCGCTAAGGAAGGGGAAAGAGCAAATTCACTACTAAACCCGCACGCATGAATGACCTTTGTTCCTCCGGTCAATGCCTATCTATCCCGCTATCTCGTGTCCCATAACCATATCCCTATTTTCCTTTGTCCTTTGATCATTGTCTATTTCTTTCTCTCTCGAATTGAGAGTGTTCAATGTTCCGAAGTGTAGCGAGATGAATATAAGTCTAAAGAAAAAAGAAGAACAATGAGAGTTTCTAGTCAAGAAAATTCTATGCGGGTAGGATAGATAGAATTAAGAAATCTAGCTAGATAACTAATGGAAAGGTAGGCTTTAAGTAAGGCTTGGATAAACTAGGCGCGGAGCGAGGCATTTATCCCAAAGCAAGTAGCCGGATTGCATTCAAAAAGTAAAATACTAATATTTCTTAATACCATATAAAGTGAATGTAATAATATTCGATGCTAGATGCTTGGCATATGACCTGTCAGTCTGTCTTGACAATTGAAGCACCTCTCTCTGGCAAGCTCTCGCTTTCAGTCATCATTTTATACACAAGATGTAGTTCTGTTCTCTGTATTTCTCATGCTTTGTCCATCTGTCTTATTAGTCAAATTGAAGTTGAAGTAAGCAATTAAGATCTAATTAAGGCAGTTCAAGCTTATAGAATAGAAGCACGTACTTGTGTAGTTTATTAAGGATGAATTAGTCTTTGAGCCCAGGTTTGAAGATCTGCTTACTCCATAGCAAGCATGCAAGAGTCAATTTTTAAAAGAGAGAAGCTCTTTCTCTCACAACTTTGAGCTCAACGAACGGGGAAAATGCATAATTTTCAATTGAACTTAGTAGCTTTCAATTTATTCCCTTCAGTAAAAATGTCCCTTCGTCTTTCTTTTTCCAATTTATGTAGGATTAAGTTGAGCATTAAATTCCAAGTATTGAAATAGCCTGACAGCAGCTACGTTATTATAAAGGCTACTACCTAATGACAGAAATTAGACTACCCCGCCACCTTGAAGAGTTACTCAAAGTATTAGACCAGCGGATTCAGTTTATTAATTCTTTATTCTGAAATAATAAGAAGAGCTTAGAAAAAAGCAAGAAATAAATCTGTACCTCTTCCTTTGCTCCTTCCATTCTTCCACTTTCCTACGGGTGCATTGCTTAATTAGTGGTCTTTCTGCTTCGTTAGTAGCGGTTCCTTCTGATCCCGTCTGAAAAACCCGGCGAAGCACTGCTTTCTCCATCAGAGCTGCTTGAGGACTTATATTATAGGAAGTATGGACCCAGGGCAGTACCGTATGTGGCTTTCAACCTCATGTGGTACTGGGTGGGGGGTAACCCCTCAAAAGAGCTTCCTTTCAAGACCTTTGTGTCTTTAACACGTACCGGTCTCGATTTAGACCTCCTTTCTATAGAAATAGAATAAGATTAGGACGGACTACTCCACTCCACTGGTGAGTGGTTAAGCTCTTTCTTTGCGTTTATTCGCTATATAAACTAGACAAGCTCTTATTGGTGTGGCCGAAAGGTCCCAACCCAAAGTGACCTCGAAGACCATTCACATAAGAGGATATCGCCCGAAAGTGTTTGAACCGTCTTCATCTATGATCGAGGCTTATATTTCAAGGAAAATCCAAGTGGTTTATAGCGGATAGCAGGACTGTCAAAAGTTGATTGATGATTACTCTTGGGCAGGTAAGGGAAGTTTCGCAGTAAAATAGTTGATTGAACAGACCTACGAGTTCATTCACGAGCCTATGATTGGTGGAATTCTTTTTTTTCATATAGAATCTATTCTGTTACCCTACTGGTACCTCTCCTTGTCTACTGAAGAAGCTTGCCTCTCCTATCACAGCCAACCCAGTTGAATACATCATCATATAATGATACCTTCCAGACTGAATAGATATAATTTCCTAATAGCCTTGAGAACACTTAAGACGCGTAATCAGCTGAAAGCATATAGAGAACTTGACTTACTTTCCTACTTGAATGCCTGCTTTTTACTACTTTCAAGCTGGCTTGGCTCTCAGACCAATTAACTTGACACCTTTTCCCTTCGTTCTCGTACTTTCACTGTAAGACTTACTACTTCTACTACTGATCTACGGATGGATTTTTCCCTATTGCCAATGGAAGAGGAATATTTCGCTCTTATAGCCAATGATACATGGGGCCTTCCTTATCTGTTCACTTCATCTCCCCTCCCACAAGTATAAAACATTCCAAAACCAAGGGCTATTGCCAGGTGAAGAAAAGTCCGATATGGATGGATTACCTTTTTATGAAGGATAAGTCTCTGGCTGGAACTGACTGAACTGAATGTATAGCGTCAAGATAAGAAGCACGGTAGTCGAAGATGTACGTACCTTGTGGGATACAAGTAGACCAGACCAATGATGAAAAGCATAGATACGAGCATGGCCTGCCTGTCTCAAAAGCAGGTTTTCTGTGGAAGCAGGAAGAAAAGTGGTACAAAAAATAACCAAATATCATAGAAGAAGTCTTGTTAATGTCGTGAATAAGAACTTGTCAACGTGATAGATAGACTTCGTAAAAATAAAAGATAAGAAAAAACGAAGCGTATCCCGGAAGGAGAGTTTCTTTAGTGGGGTCACAAAGAGCTTATTTTTGCTCTGTTCCCGCCCGAGGCATGCTTTTATAGAGAGGTGTAAGGCTAGCTTTCAAACAATGTCTGCAGAAACATCTATCTAAATTCTCACACGTAGTGGCACCCCATTTTCTTGGTCTTTTTCTTGCACCAGGCTTGCTTTGCTTACCTAGGAAACAAGTCCAAGATAGGATATGCTTTCAAACTGGCCTGCGTAAGGCACTTTCAAAAGCTTGATCCCACTCCCTGGATTGGCTAAATAACCTTCTTTCTTTACTCTCGTTCGACGGGACAGTCATTCTATATAGCCACTGCTTTAAAACCAACCTACTATGCCTAGAGCCTCATTGGAGTGTGTGAAGCAGATTGGAAGGATGGGAGAGAAAAACGGTACTAGGCTTTCTACCAAGGGTGAACCATAAATCGCTGAGATCGAGCCAGGTTGAACAGATCAAGGATCCCTCTCTCTAAAGGAATGGCTCACTCAAACCGGGGAACAAAGCCCGGCAACTAAAGAATGGAAAGCAGGGGATTTATATTTACCCATGAAGAAGAAAAGGCGAAGCCGATCACTCGAAACGAACTACATCACCCGACCCAATCTCGAAAAAAATAGAAGTAAAAGCAAGTACGAACGTGAAAAGATGCTTTCTCATTTGAACCGAAAAAGCTTTATTCTAGGGGGAGTTCTTCCAATCACTTTCGAAATAGGCTAATACTATTATTTCCACTGGATGGATCGATGGGATGGATAGAGAGAGTGCCCTTCTCCTCTCTTGCTTGTCCGAAAAAAGGTCTCCAATCCACTGACTAGCAGCGGGATAGTTTGGAGGAAAGAATCGCTATGAATTCGAAGACAGTAGCACCCAGCGAGTGTAATGGAAATGAAACGAGCCAGAAAGCGAGTAGGAGAGAATTCTGCCCAGCGTTTAGGGTCTTCAGAAGAGGAAGAGCTTCACCGGGCTAAACTTCTTTTTTATCCCTCCCCCGGAGAAAGTAGCCCAAGGGAATCTGGTAGCGGAGACACCATCGACTGACGAAGGAGGAAAAGGGGTATGACATGGTATCATAAATGAAGAAGTTCGTCAATTCATAAGTTTCTTCTTCCCTAAGACCACTACCCCTAATTGCTTCTTGGATCCGCCTAACGGCGATAGAGCGTAGGGTGCTGAAATAGAGTAAATTTATATTGAATTCATTGAGGATGATTTTCCTAATACTAATATTGGTTAAAAAAAAGCAAATCTTGGACGGTACAAGATTTAGAAGACGGTACTCTACCTAACTTGACAGCAAAAGAGGATGCTTTTCCTATGCCTGTTGAGGATAGTGGGAGTGACCAAAGAAATAGGGGGAGTGTTCCACTAGAAGGCTCGCTGGAAAGAGAATTACGTAGAAGTGAACGTGTACTCAAAAAAGGCTGCCAACCTTACTGGTCAAGTTGGAACCGACTTCATCAAAAACCTTCAAGTCAAGCCCATATGCATTTTGGAAGAAATAAGTAAAGTAAGCACAGATAAAGGAAATTTCATATAGGGACAAGCATATCACCTCATTAGCTATACCACAAGAGCTCAGTCGTGCTTGCTTCGATTATCTAAAGGTATCGGAAAGGAGGAACAGACAATAAAAGAAAGACTTTCGGTTCCGCTCGCTCGTTCCACTTACGTTCCACTCGTTGGTAAAAAAAAGAGACTTATCCAAAGATCGAACACTTTGGATGCATG